>WNFI01449284.1_pt2 | contig 15575 bp, 17 predicted proteins | sample 5400471 | NCBI WGS metagenome assembly WNFI01 (sample SAMN13153348, study PRJNA577476) | soil metagenome | isolation source: 100 cm saprolite on Douglas fir-dominated hillslope | place: USA:California | collected 2013-09-17 | reverse complement strand
TGCGTCCACCGAGTTAGCTGGTGGTCGAATTCGGGGACACGGTCTCACTGGCGCCTGCACAAGTCTTCTTCTCTATCCAATCGTCTCTGACGCCTGATTCTTGGATTTTTTCCTCTTTCTCGCGGTTCATATTCTCACCGTAGCTTGTATATACGTGTCTTGTGTGCTTCTTAAGATAAGCTCGGGGTAACGTGAAAACAGGAGGAAAAAACAGCAACAAAGGGGACGTTAATTGAGGCAGACATCCTTTGGAGGAGAAAGGGGAAGGTGGAGGGTGGAGTCGAGCAGGACGACGAGGAATCAGAGGAATTTACAACCAAAATACATGTACACTAGTGGAGACCTCATATACATGAAACACGAGCATGGTAAGAGAGGTCTTGCTCTTTTCCAAGCCCGCGTGTCTACTCTTGTCCTAGTCAACCCGTTCTCACGTCTTAGCTCGGAGAGGTCCGTAACACTATAGTTCTACACGGTATAACAACACGTAGACTAGTACTGTCCGTTAGCCGCTTTCTCCGGCGCTAGAACGTACCCCTACTGGATCATGGAGAATTTTTTTAATTCCTTCACCCCGATCAGGCCTGAAAATAGGCACTTTTTATCACTAGGTCCCATGTGAGCATTCAGGGGTCCTATTATATAACTGGGAATGAAGAAGTACTGTACGACGGTGAAGACAAAGACTACGGAGAGTGTAAATACGCGTGAAATACGTGTATACATAACCCCGTAAAACCCCTTTCCCCTGATCCATCTCTTACAGCTGTCGTGGAAGTATCACATGAGGAAGGGGTCATTCAGCGCGTTCCTTGAGGTATGGCTATCTAGTCGAGAGAGCATAGTCATCAACTACACGTAGGTCCTGCTTCCTAGCAAACCTTTCCCTCTTCTGTTGGACGGCAGAAGCTAAACAAAGCCAGCCCTCCGGATGCATTTAAGTATATTTCGATGGTACTGGTTATAATATGTTGGAGATCCCACATCTACATGCTGAGGACTACTATGATAGATAGCGTATCAAACCAAGCCGCACCTTGAATTGCTCTGGCAGGGAAGATCTCGCCTTTTACGGTATTAATGCTTCTTGAAACCGAGCATTTATCATGATGCTGGTCTCACGGGAGAATGAGAAGAATTAAGCAGGAATACGAGATGAAGTGTAGTCATTCGTGATGTGAACTATACGAGATTCCGAACAAGCATGCCTTCCAATCGACAATACTCAGGAATTAGCGCAGCATATGTCAGGAATGTATCTGGATCTGGGTCCGAAACCTTCACGAGACCGACATCTATATCAGATATATCGGTCATAAGAGGGGGTACGCTAAGTGTGACGGGATTTGAGGATAGCGGGGCAGATAAGGTGGTCGCGACAGGTACTGGGCTGCTTGTTGTCGCAGACGACGAAGGGAAGCACGTAAGTGCCCCTGAAGATTGATTGGGGCCATGGCCTATGAGCATTGATGAGGACACGGAGGCGCTAGTAGAGGAATGTCTAATACCAGAGTGTTGTTCTTGGGTGTCATGTTCTTGAGACGCTTCGCCATCAGTAGGATAAGACGCAGCAGCGAGACCAGACGACGAGCGGTGAGGGATAGGCGTGGAAGTTCCAGAAGGTGACCGTGATGGGGAGAAGGGACCATGAGGAGCCATCGTCTTGGACTGGACGCTCGGTGTACCCCGCCCACGCCGGAGTAAATTATGAACTTCTTCCTCAAAGCTTTCAAAGTAGTCATCTGGCCTCGTGTTACATCTCCAAGCCCAGCGCGCCATGTACGCTGCTCCGAGAGCAGCAGATGCCCGTGATGGCGCAGGAACCGTTCCAGGGGGGAGGTGGGTTGCAGTTGCCGCAGCCGCCATCGCCGCAGTCATCGCCGCTGCGGTCACCGTGGGAGCAATGGCAGCGCCGAAGACACCACCAGGTGTCGTGCTCCCGCTAGACGAACCAGCAGGTTTTGCCTTTGGGCCAGCGTTTGCCACCATTTGATCTGAGAGGGGCACATAGACCTGCGCGTTGAAAACATCTGAGATGAGGTTCACGACGCTTGGGAAATTGGCAGCAGAGCCAATGGTGATGACGCGGCGAGGGAGAGATGAGGAATCATAAGGGTCAAATGAAACGCCCAGGCTGGAGAATGATCCTGTCTTCGTAGACGCTGGAGGAGGTGGCGGACCTGAAAATAACCCTTGTGACACCATTCTTGAATACCTTACTCGGAATGACAATATCTGTGACTCCATAAGAGAGCTGAGTTCATTGTCAGACGTTGACTCTCCGTCCCCAGGGCTCGAACATACTTACCGGGGATTTGTTCTCAGATCCCTGAACTCGTTTACTTTAACACCGGTCTCGAATCGATACGCACCCTTCACATGCGCGAACGGGAAGCTTTCTCCCTGAAGCACCCAAAAACTGAAAACTTTGTCATCAAGCCTACAGGCCATCAGTAAAGGTCATTTGGTATAAGTACAACAACGCGGTCTTACCCGATAGAGCCCCCTGGTGGGATAACAGACACTAGACGGTCGAAAGCACTCCAACTCTTGGTATACATATCACGGACTAATGCACGCGGGGTATCGGCATTGCGACTAATGAGGGTAGCGACGTAACGTGGCTTTTCGTGAGAAGTTTGGGCTGGATGAGGATGAAGATGATAGAGACGACTAGGAATGTATTTGCTAGCATTTGCCATGAGGACATCTGTTGTGCCAAACGACATAACGATGTCATCTGAAGAAGGGGAAATCGAGAGGTATGCAGAAAGGCTGTCGGAAATGAAAGGAATGACGCCAACGTCTAAGAAAAGAGCATAGCTGTTGTCGTTCCCTTACCAACGCTTTGAAGCAAGAAGTCAGCTCACCTGGCCGCAATCCATAGCGCTCCACGAAATATGAAGAGATCAAGCCGACTTCTGCACTGCCCGAACTTTCAACTTCCCCTAGCATTTCACGCAATCGAGCCGCTTCCTCTTTCCCTCCGGCAAGTAGATCCAGACTAGTCTCATCCCATGACTTGGTTGGGCAGTTCCATAAACCTGTGCCGACAACGTCGGACTCGCTCATCGGACACCACCTGCCCGAAAGTAGGGTCGCTAAGAATGCGCTTGCGAGCATTATGCGTGCTGTAGACGACCAAACATCGGGCAGACTTTCTCGGACTTTCATCACTTGGGTGGCAGGTAGGGTGAGGTGCGCAGCAGTGTTAGCGCCTGGAGCGCCCAGCGTTGATTCTAATGTTAACGTTTGCGACTGCGTCGACGTGTCTTGGGGTATGGGAACATGGACAATAGAGAAGGCAGAGGAGTCGAGTTGTTCGTTAAGGGGTTTTGAGCCAGAAAGAGAAGCTAGTTGTACCGAAGAATCGTGTCGCCACCAAACGGTACAGGACTATGCAACGTGTTATGACAGTTCATAAGAAAAAGACGGTCACGGGAGTCTAACACGGTGCCTACGCACCTGAGCACAACCCCCGATTGTTCTTATTCTGGTAAGATCGAAACGAGCCTGCAATTTCTCGAAGAGCCGATCTGACCACGAAGTCCGTCGAGTCCGTCATTAGGGAGTAATTATCGCGAAAAAGGCGAAACAGACCAAGACCGCGTATCCACATCTCTATAGGTACAGTGTATGTGTCTCCAGGCGCGTTAAATAGACCTGAGCGGGTCCTGCGACGCGAGAACATGTTTAGGGACGGGATCAAAATCTCGCGTCAGGGGAGAAGGAAGAACTACTCAACTGATACTCCGGGAGTTCGCTATCGAAATCAACAATCTCGACGCCGACGGTAGAGAGGTGCTCATCCACAATGGCCGCTCTGAACTGTTCATGACATAGGTCAAATCCCAAGAAGTGGTGACCATGGGAGTTGTTTGGAGACGTGAATGTTGGCGATCTAGCCGCCATAATCCACGCAGATTACCCTCAGCCGACGATTAAGGTGGTCGTAAGAGGACCCAAAGGATATCAGGGCCGCGTCAGAGGGAGCGCGTAGGGAATGGTGAAGAGGATGGAAGAAATTTTAAGGGTATAGAGTGGTATTATTCGCAGCCGACTCAGTCCCTTGCTTCCTAACATCAACTACAGCCACGACCAACTAAATTCATCAAAAAATCAAAATAGATAACAAGCTGCGTTCCCGTCAAGTCTTTCTGTGCACATCTGGTTCTCCCCCACCGCTGTCCACCGATGCCGAAAATCGGCCAACATCAGCAACACACCATGTCCGCACCCATTGTCCGACATCTCTTCTTCCTAGCTTCCAGGCCAATATAAAAATACATTGCGGAGAACACCTTTTCACACTACATCCTGGGTATCTCGGGGCTGGGTTGGTATGTCCTGCGCTTCATCTCGTTCCATAGACCCAGTATCCATATCAGCCATGCCCTCATGTGCCTCGGCATCATTACACTGATTACCTGAACCCGCCTCATTTATCTCCTCTTGTACTCCTTCATTGCTGGGTTTGGGGAATTCAATTACCCCGCCAGGGGGAGTAAGTTGATACAGTTCCTGGGCAGCAGGCTGCCGAGTGCCATGTCCGTTTGCAACGTTAGGTGCGCTTCCTTGGGATGCTCTCCCCTTGCCTTTAGGTGTTGCAGTCTTCTGCTCAAGCCGATAAACTAAGACGTCGGGGTGGAAGGTTAGGCTCCAAAAGGTTTGAACCCAAGGAATCGAAGGATGTGTAACTCACTTTCTAATTCACGCTGCAGGATTGGCACCATATCTGGCATCTCTATTAACTCGATTGCCTTCAATACGTCTGAAGCTGAAATCATTTTATGCGTTCTAGTACGGGAAACGTCTTGTGCACTTTGATAAACTATCAGCGCTCTGCTTTTGACATTAAACCATGAAATGAGAACATACGTAGCGCCTGCAACGGATTGGAATATATCATTGTTACATGGCGTAAACGTGTGAGATAGATCCAATGGGCAGCGTACAGAGGTAATTGATGAACACAGTCGTTCCTCTCGTTAATGCGGTGATTGTGTCTTTGTTAAACTTAGCGTTATTTGCTAACTAAGGTAGAGACAACATAAATGCGATCAAAATTTACCTTGGGCACTTGTGGACGCCGAGGCGGCCGCGCTGGGTCGTGGCATTAACGACTTTGTACAATGACGCGCAAGAAGACGCAGCGGAAGCAAATGAATGAATGGCAACAGACATGGTTTGCCGACGAAGCAATCTAGTCGTGATTCGAGTGTACCTTCACGTCACCTTTCGCTCTTATGTGTTCAGCATGTCCTACAATCCTGTCGAACAGCTTTGCAAAGAATTGTTCCAAGTTCCAAGTTCACCTTCCAAGGGCTATCTTGGCCAATTATATAGGAGCGCTGTAATGTCCAGGGATAAGTCAGAGAACGATAATGAACCATCGCCTCCAGCTCAAGATAATGAAAAGGTATGATACAATATGATGGGACTGTTCATGTGCAACTCAAAATGCATGCTTGGTAACGGCTATTGAATCAAGGGCAAAGAACTCTAGGGACAAACTAATAACTAGGCTGCCATTAGCCCTCGTCGTGAGCGACCTTCAAACTATTAGAAAACATCAGTAGATATACTGCAAGAGTCATTCTCGGAATAGAATAGCTCACTGCTTCAAACACGTCTGCACGGTGTTTCGCACCTGCCTGTAGGTCAATATGGTAGCAGAGGTACATTGCATCCGCACTACACGTCAAAAAATGAGAGATATGCAAGGGCACAAATGTTTCCACTTACGCATCCTCAGCGAGACCCAGACCAAATCGAACCGTCAGATATGTCACCAATGCACTAGTAAGAGCAGCGAGTGGAGCATTGGTAGGGCCAGCCAAGCTGTGAGCGGCAAAAATATAGCCCCCAATGGCCGAAAACACGGCTAACGAAAAGGCTGAGAGAGTTAAGAGATTGGATACCAGAGTATCTAAGACGAGGTTCAGAAAATCAGATTATGGTTCCCAATTGACACTCAACCAACAATCATTAATGCGATGACCTCTGCCACGCCGACGACGGCGGCCCTGAGCTTGCTCATCATCCTCCTCTTCACTGCCGACGTTCATGACAAATGCTCTAGTTTCTCTAGTGCTGGGCCAGAAGGGTCGTCCAGTGATACCGATGTACACCAGAGCGTAAGTGCTCAGCGAATCCAACACAGCGATAAAGCTTGCCACGAAGGAAAGAGGATGGAGAGGGAGGAGGAATAAGAGTTGAGGTGGGGTCGTAAGCTGGACACATTCTCATGTCGGACATCTCATGTGAGCATCATTAAGGCATCACTTACCCTACGCATCCATCGCAGGATGTACAGAGATGCTCGAACGACGCTCAGCGTAAAGGAGCCCGCACAGACCGAGCCTAGTGAAGGTCCAACGGCGCGGGTCAGCGCTGCTCGAGTTGCCTGCTGCTGCGACATCACTGTATACACAGAGTCTTGACTAAGGGGGGGGGACCGAAAGCGTTTAGATTCGGTTGCGAATTGAGGAAACAGTATCTGACTCACGCCGTGAAATACCAATGCCCAACAACGCCTCCAACAACCACTCGCATTATCCCCCGGGACACCCCCCAGCTCCAGAGCCAAATGCCCATAACAACGGTGGCGAGAGTTCCTGCGTAGTTGTATACGTGCCACACCCAAGGGGATTCGGGCGCCGCCGATCGTGTAAAATAACCCAACAACAGTAGACGCAATGTAAGCGATATGAATGGCAACGATGCGACCAATGATGCGAAAAGAACTGCGAGAGACAGGAGCAGAACGCTTGGGTGCGATATTAACAGAGAGGTAGATAGCTGCAGAGCAGCATGAATATCAACGAGTTGAGCACAAACCAAGCCACGTACCTCCACCACTGATGCCGTGTGAAGCAGTATATCATAGCGAGCATAGAATGACTTCCCCGTGACATAGGCAAAGCCGAGAGGAACTAATGAGAACAGCCGAAGACTGTACGAGAGAAATTCAATGAGAACTTCGCGACAAGTACTGATACACCCACCCAACGGTCCCTCCCCAGGTGGGTTGTGCCCCAGGCTCCGAGAAGAACGATCCAGAAAAGGCATAAGCAGCGGACAGAAACAGGAATAGCGGAGTCGACAGCGCGGCCAAGACGAGCATAGGCCGGACAGCGAGCCGAAATAACCTGGAAATTATCATGGGAACAAGCAACGCATGGGAAGTAAGGGACTCACACCAAGAAGCCGTACGAAAGTGCTGAGCTGGCGAGAACGAGCACCGTGAGTAATGGGATCGTATGCGTGAGCGTTGCGTATGGGATGGGCGTGATGGGTCCTGGGTAGCGAGGTTTTGGGTTCGACTAGGATATGTACGATGAGAGAAACATAGAGTGACAAATCGATGGTGACTTACATCTGTAAATACGAGTGAGATGAGGCAACCGAGGGTGCACACGGTGATGGCCCAGAGCCATGAAGTCATCCAGGCAAGATCATTGTACTTGCTCTTGGATATAGACCTATCAGGATCAGGGAGATGGAAAAGTGCGCGCCCAATCCCATCTCGAGGCAGCAATGACTCCGTCAACTGCGCTGACAACTGAACCCGAGTTGGCGGTATTGGGGGCGGCTGAGCACGTGGGGATTCGAGAAGATATGATGGTGGGGCATCCGATATTGATGACGACTCGGACGGAGTATTAGGCCTTGATGGCGGTTGCTGCACAGAGTCATGTGTTCGCCATCCCTGAGAGGGCGCGTTTGACCGAGGTGGCTTAAGTACCGAGTCAGTGACATCGGAATCCATCATGGGAAGGCCATCGAGGTCAGAAGGAGGCACATCATCATAATCTCTTTGAGGCACATCCGACATTGATAGTGGTAAGACTTGTTCAGGCGGGACGCGTGAGTCAAAATTGATTTGGGACTCGTCCAAATAAGGCGTCACTTCTGCCCCGGTATCAAAAAGAATCCCAGACCGCTTTGCACCGTCGCCAGCCAAGCGCGGTAACCCATCTTCTTCGTCGAGCAAGCTACGATTCCCGGGAGTGTCGTCACCACTAGATCTCCTAAATGGATTGGCGTCGTCTTCAAAGTCAGAGCTGCCCGTCGCCGAGTAGAACAATGGATGTGATGATGTTGAAGAGGCAGGGCCTACTGTCGCATTGGCCCTGTGTAGGAACGTAGATGCGTAGACGCTGAAGGGCGACTGCATCTAAGGATGCCCAACGGCAGTCAAGCTCAGGAGGATGCAGTGTCACAATCGTGACTAGTCAGTCACGCCCGTGGACACAACTCCGAGCTCCCTCAGCTCCGAGACTGAGGTGAAAAATCTTATCATATATGAGATTCTTTTACTCTTAACGACTCTTTGTATTGAGGTCATAGGTATGTACATTAGTTTCAGCTCGGCCATTGTGGATTCCAAGTGAAGATTAGACAGATCTTATTATATACAAGAGCATAGTACCTTGGTTAGACAGAGAGAGGAAGATTGCTCTCTGTCTATTGTGCCCCAAGGCTTGTATGGGACGGACGAGTCGAAGGGCCAGAGCACGGGGTTGATTGATAATAGAAGTGAGAGAGGGAAGAAGGGACTCGACCATCGGGCTGCCTGACACGCGTTGTCCTCCCTGACTTCGGCGAAGCGATTATACGTAGTGCGGATGAGAGTGAAGACCCAAGAGGAGCGGGAAAGACTGTCAAATTTATACGTGACTGGATTACAATCACCAGATTCCTGATTGACGCTGGTGTGCAGAGAGTGCCTCGCCCCTATGGCTGAGAGATCTTGATCCTGTCGGCTTTGATGTTGCAGCAGCGACGCTATCTCTCAAGAACGCAGGGAGTGGAGAGGAGAGCGAGTAACCTTAGTATCGGAATTCAATGGTGACTGACAGCGTGTCATCATGAACTTGCGCGCGGTGGTGTGGCAAAATGCTTATGTCTTATTCTTTGTTCGACTTGTGCCATAGGTGCTTAGGCCTCTCTTAACATATATAAAGGTTTCATCGACTTGCTTGTTAGCAATCTCTTCTGAATTCAAAACACGGCGCAACATAACATGCAGTACAAGGAGGTGCCAAATCCAAAACATACATCCCATTTGTGCCCCTTGGCCAGGGGAAAAATAGAGACAGAAATAATGTTAAAGAGTGATGCAAATTAAAGTCAACAACAAGAGGACTTCTGCTTCTGTCCCTCTAAAATAAGTTGGTTGGGATCACTTGTCCGTGCGGATCTTGGGCTACGGCTCTATTAAATGTCGAGTGAGACGGTAAAGATTGAGTCATCACCTTCGGACCACCCACCTTGCGCTCATCAAAGATACCAGCCTGAATCTTTTTCAGTATGTCTCGCGCAGCCTGGTCAAACGCTTCGTCGACATTGTATCCCGTCTTTGCACTGGCTTCAAGGAAGAGGAGACCCTCCTCTTTTGCAAATTGTTCCGCCTCCTCGGTGGCAACCTCTCGGATTCGGGTTGTCGGTTCCGAGCTTGCAGCACGGACAGGATCCTCGCATAGATCAATCTTGTTAGCCAGTAAAAGACACGTGAGATTCGGATCAGCATGAGCTCTAATGTCTTCTAGCCATACGCGACAGTTCGTGAAGCCTAAAGAGTATCAGGAGGTTGGGCGCATGATAGTCCAGACACGAACTTGGACGGGACGTCACGTCGAATACGAGCAATGCGCCGGCAGCTCCGCGGTAGTATGACCTTGTTATTGACCGGAATGTCTCTGTGCCGGCAGTATCCCAGCCTGTGATGGGAGAGTTTTGAGGGTCAACAATACATTATCACAGGGAATGACACACACATTGTAGTTTAATGGTCTTATTCTCATCCTCGATTCGGATTAGTTTGCTGCCAAATTCTACACCGAGCTGTAGTTGACTCAGGATATCAAAACATTGAGAACAGCATTTGCACAGCACATACCGTCGGATCTTGGAAGAGGCATTGGTCAATGATTCTGCTGGATAGCGCATCGATGGTACTGACCAGGATTCGCGAGAAAACGCCTGTCGGTTAGGCGAACGAGCAGACTGCTCTACGCAGGATCAGTTATTGCGGAAACAGGGGCAGACCCTCGATCATTGATACCTTCCCAACACCTGCATCCCCGACGATGATATACTTTAAAACATAATCCCTATTGCCGACGAAAGCTGAGTGGCTGCCGTGTATGACAACCGGGGTATTGCGGACCAAGTTATACTTGACATAAGAGCTACGGGTAGTAAACTGAGCAGTCCAGAGAGCGAGCGATTCCTTGGTTAGTGGTAAGTATGTCGAAGTCAGCGGCCGACACAGCCACTCCCTTCGGGGATTTTCTCACTTCTGAACAATGACTTTTCGCTACGTCAGTGTTGTAGCAGCGTTGCATTTAGATGGTTTCTGCTTTTGCAAGATGGTTGAGCAAAAGACTCAGTAACTGTTCGATTCAATCGGTCACCTCATATTATGGCCTCCTTCATCTGATCGCTGCCTCAGGATTAGTGACGTCTCCATCATTTCCGGCGGTGTGTAGGAGTTGCTTAATGATCGTCCCGTTTCCTCGTTTATCTTCATCGTCACCTGGTCCAAGTACTACGGCTTATTATGGCGCAGAAAGTAAATGCCCCCGACTGATTATCGATAGCTTTACAATCACAAGTGTTGTACTCTCCGCCGTGGACGAATGTCACAGTGGAATGGGTTGGGATTGGGTGCACTGAATATATATTATGTCTTCCCTCAACTCATTCGAGTCGTTCTTTCCCTCTTCCTTATATCACGCGCAACCGTGCGTGCTCCCAATCGGATCAGGCAGAGAACAGCGAAGGGTATATCAAGCCATGCCATCAGTTATGCCGATAGAGATCTCAAATGATATCGATCGACTATGTAATCTCCCTATCTAGTAGCTGCCTGCGTTCAGTGTCCCACCAATCCCTGGAGATAACCACTACATGGGCCCGACGAATAACGAGCACCCAAAAACCGTGTACTTATGTCCGCCTGCGGCGCGTGTCAGACGTATCTTGAGTCAGTAGCCACAAGTCAGAAAGTACTCATTCCACTTCTGGCTTCGTTGTCACATTGTAATTGGGCCCCTTGGAATTTGCACTGTCCGAGTTACGGGGTTTTACGTCCAGAATTCCCATCATGACCATTCCGTATTGGGCGTTGGCTGACCACTGAACACCAAACCCACACAAACGCTGATGCGGTATGGAATGGAGCTGGTCATAAATTCGGAGGCCGATACAAGATTTGTGCAGTCGCCATACGGTGACTTCGTTGATGAGGTCGCCAATTATGTCAAACTCACTAGGTGTACCAGGCAATCCAACTTCTCACGGTATTTTCGACCATTCTACTCAAGAATTTGGCATCATTCGTGCCCGGCACTAGTCCAAGGTCCGCTTGAAGCGGCCAGGACAAAACAGGGAGGGCAGATTGTGGAACAAGCAATGTTTTTAAAGCGGTAGTGTGTTTACGACTGTACAAAGCCCTCGCCTTTGTAGTCCTTCGAGGATACACCTGCCATGCGTAAAGGGGTTAGAATAATGAGAAAAAAGATGGAGGGTGTGAATTGCCTACCGGTAATAGGGTTCATGTTCTGCTCGCGTGCATATTCATTCGAAGCCTCTTGCCATTCTTTTGACAAGGTCTTCGGTGGTGGTGCGGCTGAAAAGGTTTGTTACTATGTCAGCACGGAGTAAAGGAGAAATGCAAGCAGAGGAACATTCCGTACCATACGACCTGAGAACAGTCCAAAGCACGGTAGCGGCTGCGATAGCACCTACAACGGACACAGAAACCTTCACAGTAGTTCCCGGTGGGCTGGTAGGAGTACGAGGACCATGAGGACCAAAGGCAACGTAGTATGCTAAACGGTGGGTCGGACAGACGATCGGGATGGCGTCAAGTCATTTGAGATATGCTGGGTATAGAAAACATTGACAACGCACCCGCCCTCTTCTCATCAATGGACAAGGTCTTCCAGTCTTTTTTTTGCAGCTCTTCCAGCTGACGGTGGAGGCCTACCTGCTCCTCTTTGCTGAGCTTTTCCCATTGAGCCTCGACATTGGATAGTGGAAGAGCGTTCAAGGAAGAAGAGTGAGAGACGACCGAAATAGTAGACGCACGTCGCAGCTGGGAAGTGCCCGCAACCCTACTGAGCGCATGGGCCGATTGAGCAACACGGAGGGCGTTCATGGGCCTCGAACAGCAATCGTGGTAAACGCTAAAAGAGTGGGAAGTTTACGACGTGAACGATGCCGGTTACATCCGAAAGGTTATCGCCTTTTGACTGACTTCCTCAACGTTGGGAGATACTCTGCCATTCTTGTGTTGGCACTCGTTCTGGTTACATTTTCTCCTTCGAATTACTGACGAACTTTCAACTGGAACGCAAGTCCCAGCGAGTTGCTCACTCGAACCATCCTCTAGTTCGCCGATTAGCACAAAAGTCCTTTCCCCTCGTCCATGCCTTTCAAATGGAGTACTGCTTCCTTTTTTTTTTCAATTGCCTTCCAACACTAGGTAGCCCTTAGATTTCAGTCCGCCTTGCCAGGGGTTGTTTTCTTCAACGATTTCATCGACCCACCTCGCTATGGGGAGTGCGTAGTTGCTTCCTTTCTGAAATGAGTTCCAATGATAACATGCAAGAGGAATTTCGGACCTGACTTTGATTCGATGCATGCCACAGGAGATCATTCGGATTCTGTGGCCCGGGAAGCTACCAGTGGAGCATGGCTCTTATCCTTTCCTATATGCTGTGGAGAAGTTTGCGCTAGGATATTGTGCCAGCTCGAAAGGAAGTGGGGCATCAACGCCCAGAAATGGCTTCATTCGACTCCGTGGTCATGACTTGTAGAAGTCAGAGCTCATGTGGAGATTTTATTGGGCGAATGGTATCTGCGTCACATTGTCTTAGGGATTGTTCTAGATCTTCTCTGCCACCCAGGATATCTCGCTGTAATTTCCTGGGCATCAAAGTCCAACTAGCGCTGTTGGCGCTGGACAAGTGCCAGTCGATATACTTGTGTTGCATTCCACAGCTTCAGTGAGACTAGGAATACAGAATCCTTATTCCAATGCGGGATCGGATTGCTAAGCTGCATGCTTCGGGGACCAATGTGTCAGGCTATCGCCTCAACACCCGGTACCCCGACGGACCCGGCTCTCGTCTCGCCTACACCCCGATCCGTCTCGTGGGCCGACTCGCCGCTTTCCATCAAATCTCATAGCACTCTCTGTTCTATATGCCACCTTTTATTGTTGCCTCGTATATTTACCAGAATTTTCTCTATTGCCTTATTTCCCCATTTCCCCATGCTCGTATCGAGCATATGCATATACACCCCCTTCATGGTACAGTCTGAAAGTAATCCTCTTCTCTAGAGTTTTCCACCGTGAAGTCTGAAGGGTGTATCTAGTATCCTCGCTCTAGTCCCGGAGACGGCTGCGACTCCGCTGGCGACTCCACTCCGTCTGCATTGTCCTCTAGTCTATTTATCCCATCTAGCTGGTGCTCTGACACAATGGTAGATAGCCTCAGCAGAAGGCACCATCGCCACTTGGCCACCCGCCACATTCTTCGTGAAGATGTAGTTAGCAAGTGAAATCGAGATGAGGAAGCTACTGTAGGGATCTCTTTGGAGGATGTTGTCGCCGTCCAAGATTACTTTGCTTCACCGCACCCCTGAACACGCTGACTGGGCCCCTTGCGTCGGTGCGTCAGTATTTTCCTCTATGCAACATTCACCTACGTACGCTGCTAACAACCGTGTTAATGAGATTGTTGATGGATTTCACTCCGAATATGTATGGCAGCTTCAAATTCCATGCAAAATGCCTTCAAGTGCCACTGGGTGACGGTTCAATAGTCCTACGCAGCTTTGCAGTTCTGTCACATGTCAACCCTCATGCGTTTTGTCTCCCAGCAAGTCCCTGATGTGCGTGTTACTTCGGGCTTGAGGGACCACTTCGCGTCTCGTATCTCCTGGTCTAGGTCCGAGATTCCCGGCCCCTGGAATCGCTACTGATTCCGTGTATTGAAGTACCACGCAGATTGGCATGACTCTAATTGCATTTGGTTCTATGAGGAACCTATGGGCTCCCACCCCTCTCCCCTTAAAGGGATCTCTCTGATTCGCCGATGGCTTGATTTAGAAATGCTTCATGGCCAGTGGGAGGGCATTAACATTATCGACTGCCTTCGCTCCCACCCGGTTCGCCCCTGCCCGTAGCTGGAAGCCGTTTGTTGGTGGGGTTGAAGATCCGGGGCGTGGCATTCAGAATCCACAAGTACTGGAACAGCATAGTGCGACACACTACCAAAGTTCAATGGGATACAACCTTCTTATGGGGTTACGAGGTGAGCGTCTAGAGGACTGGAAGTTTGCAAAAACACCAGCAATCCATTTTCTAGAGTCAATTGCTGAGGAAACTGATAGCTCAGCAGTAGTACTGGCACTTTATGCAAACTCATCCTTTATTGAGATACGCTACTATAGATCCTGGTTGAATGTCCAAACATATTTTACACTCCAAACCATATTCCTTCAATGGGATCCCCTTTTGCTTAAACAATGATGCACTATCCCGTCAAATCGGACACCGAACCAAGTATTTTGTAAACATTCCTAAGCACGAAGAAATAAGCGATCACCGGGTCCAAGGGAAATAGTGCTGACCGTGCATATAGAGCTGACGACGACGAGAGTCCGCAGCGGCAGTAGTTACCCAATGAGCAAGTGTGCCATCATCTTCGAAGACCTTGTTGAAGCATATTAGTCATATGGGTGAGACATACAAGGGGAATTCTGAGCACTTTTTCCACCAGATATTTTTTCCCAAAGTACGCATCATGCCCCTGATTTAGAGAGACTTTGTACGCAGCGGACGGACATTCTCATCCAAGGTCAAATTGTCGATGGGTTTGCCTATCCGCAGAAGTATCAGGACATCAGAACTATCCTCAAAGTGAATCTAACCGATGTTAATCTGGTCCACTTGAACCAGTGAGTTGTCGGCCTCCCGTGTGAACACGTTGATCTTCCCTTGGCCCGACTCTGCGACCCAGTATGTCTCGTCGTTGACCTAAAGGCAATTCTTGCTATGTAAAACATTGAAACTAAAGAGTGTGACTCGCCCTGACGATCCCATTCGGTTTGCGTATCCCAGTGGTAGCCAGTTTACAACCCTTGTCGACGTGGCAGTATCCTACGCTAGATGTGTACGGTTCAAACCAGAATTGTAAAGCACGCTGCCACTGAAAGGCTACATGTTAATAGCCATCCAAAGGCATGTAAAACACATACAGAATTGGATCGGGTCGGAAAATCATTTGTAAAGAAGAAAGATTTTCCGTCAGGCGAACCAGCGATGTCATTCGGGGTCAGAATGATATCCGGGTGATGGAACGATTTGATGTGCCTCATGCTTTTGGACCCAACTTCCGTTTTGAAAAGTTCAATGGTCGAATCCGCGCCAGCTACATGCTCGTTCCTTCTCAACTGTGGGCGATGATTCACCATATAGATGTAAAGTGTCTTGGGGTCCTCGGATGACTGTACGACGTCCATCCCGTGGACTTTAAGTCCACGCACGTCTTTCA
>WNFI01691713.1_pt1 | contig 15576 bp, 16 predicted proteins | sample 5400471 | NCBI WGS metagenome assembly WNFI01 (sample SAMN13153348, study PRJNA577476) | soil metagenome | isolation source: 100 cm saprolite on Douglas fir-dominated hillslope | place: USA:California | collected 2013-09-17 | reverse complement strand
TGACAGCCAGCTTTCAGCAGGGAGGATCACAACCAGAGCAGCAGCCAGACATCTCGTTGAAGCTGGTCACCAGTGGCCCCTGGGGTGATATTCCCCTGGAGTTCAGTGGGGCAGGTATCGCTGAGGCGCTCTTTCTGAGCGCGGTGCTAGCCGGAAGTAGCGGCCAGGTGGTCTTGCTGGATGAACCCGCGCTCAATCTGCACCCGACGATGCAGGCGACGCTCTTGGATGAAATACAGGCCCTCGCTCACCGACCTGAAGGCGAAGGGAACCAGTTCCTGGTGAACACGCACGCATCGGCCCTCGTGCCGCCTGACGCCATCGACCGTGTGTCCCGCCTCACGCTTCAAAGCGGACACACCATCCGTTGGGCACTGAATGTCGGACAGAGAGACCAGGATCAGGACCAGAACGATCTGGTGGAGGACCTCCGGAAGATGCTCCGGGGAAACTTGGCAGCGCGGGCGCTGCTCTTCAGCCGTGCTGTGCTCCTGATTGAGGGAGAGACCGAATTGGGGGCATTGCCGGTATGGTACCCAAATCTGGTGCGCCAGGACATCGCGCTGTATGCCGTGGGTGGTGCGGGGAACTTCGTATCTCCGCTCAAGCTCATCCATCACTTTACTATTCCCTGGGCCATCATCGGCGATGGCGAAGTACTCTGGGATCGGAAGCAGAAGGGGCTCACTCATGGCCATCAGGACCACATCAACAGAATTCTGGCTGGACAGAGATCCCAGCGGAACTCTGGACTGACGCCGAAACGAAGTTCGGCAAGAATAAGGTGGCCAAGGGTCGCTTCATCGCCGAAAACTGTCCGTGTCCGAAGAAAGTGGCAGAGCTGATCCAGAGAGTCATGCGCCACCTGCATGAACAGGGTGTAGACATCCGTTTCCCCGATGAGGATGGTCCAATTTTTCATTCCAATTCTGCGCAAACCTCAATAAGAGATGTTACAATCTGACCTGGTTGCAGCAGTGACGGTATGCGTCAAGGATGTTGGGTCTTATGCATTTTAGAAACCATCTCTAAGTATGTGCATGTGCGACCCGACACATTGAGCGTGCAATACCTGAAAATATAGAAGGGGCAAACGGTATGACAATAGAAGAAGACCACAAATTTTACGAACAAAAAGAGCGACTACTGCGCCGTGTGAAAGCAGGAACCGCCACGCAAGCACAAAAAGATTGGCTTATCCGTTGGGGCTTTCTGGAAAGACCAAAGCTACTAATAAAGCCGACGCATAAAAGCCCAACACGTACGAACAGAGTATACCGCTATCGAGGTCCGATGAAAGCGACGCCGATAGGCACGCTAGGAGGAACGGCGCAAGCAGAGCCGCGCCACAAGAAACGCTCGAAAAAGCGGAGGGTATAGGCCAAATATCAGACGATTCGGCAACAACGAAAAAGCGCGGTCGCTCGCACTGGAAAACCGCGCCTGATCACTCAATCATTCCATAACTATCTCTTGAGGATATACGGGGTTTGTCCAGCCTCCATAAGTATTCTCAACGATGTAGCGCAGCGGGTGTATATCCTGTCCTTAACTGTCTGAAGCACTGGGCACAGACTCAAAGAATTGTGCTAATACGATTTGCTCAGACATCTCTTCTATCATTGCAAGCGAGAGGCAAAACTACATAATACTGCATTACAGATTGTCCAGTACTGATTTACTTGTCTTCCTCGCCTGGCTTGCCTGGACGGCTCTCAGATAAACCTCCGTAACCTGCACGCTTTCATGGCCCATAAGCCGGGATAGTACGTACACATCGCCGCCCTGGGCAAGAAAATTAATAGCAAATGTATGCCTCCAGGTGTGCGCTGATACGCGCACGCCTTTAATCTTAGCGCGACGACCAAGACGATACAACATTTGATCAAGTGCGTTTACCGATAATGGCTCATGCTGATGTCCAAGAAACGCATGATCTTCATCGGTCACCGCTGGCCGAAATCTTTTGAGATATTCATGCAAGAGTCTGCGCGATTTGATACCTAATGGCACTTCACGCTCTTTCCTGCCTTTGCCCATCACCTTCAAATAACCTTCTTTCGCGGTTATATGCACACAATCCAGCTGGATGATCTTGATCTCGATTTTCGGCATGATTATGTTTTCGGGAACTGTTTTGCGCAAATAGGATTGAGGCTCTTTAGCGCACCAGAACAAAAACGTTCGAATGCTGCGCATATGCCCGTGTAGTGTGTAGGTCGAAGGTGGCTTGCCTGTGTACGCGGATGGTTGGCGTAGTTCTTGGAGATAGGCGCTAATATGAACGGGCTTAAGATCAGCCAGGTGGAACCGTTTGTGTGCACACCATTGTGCAAAGCGCCGGAGCCGCGACATATACCATACTTGCGTATTCTCGGACAACTCCACTATAATGTATTCGTATTCGGCAAGTGCCGCCTGCACTGTCATCGCTTTTCGGGCCATAAAATCACACCTGCTTTCAACTTGATGACAATCAAGCTGGGAATAGGTGTGGAGCCAATCGAGCTATTTCCTATGTTCTATCCTTGCCTCATAAGCCCTGTGTCACAGGTTCGATTCCTGTCGCCGCTACTTTTTTATTTTTTGCCCTCAATTCGCTTCTCATGCGGGTTGGGGGCTTCTTTAGCTTTCTGGGCCTATATCATCTACATTCAGATCAAGGCAATTGCTCGCCAGAGGAAAGCAATGGACAGCGAGGATAACTGAGAGTAAGTTGACCAGGTTAATCTGTTAGTAGAAATATACCACAGTTAGCTCAGCAGTGCAATAGGGGAAAGAGCAGAAGTGAGACGCCTCATTCATTGCCATACAGATACAAGCCCCTTGCCCGGTCAGCTCAACCAGTGAGTGGCCTTGCAAGGGGCAATGCTACCTTCGTAACCTAGGAACAACTGCCGGGCGTGACGTGGTAACCACTGGGCTACTGCTGTCATATTACGTGTTGTTTAAACACGTAATCAACTAGCACATTGACAACTGAATATGATCTAAACAGTGTTCATATTGCCATTCCCGTCAGAAATATGCAGGAAGAATTTTCCAATGTCACTGGTGTAGGCAATCGGGTTATAGGGATCTCCGCCCTGGCTTATCCACCAAGCATTGGTCTGCGTATCCTCAGCTGTGCCGGGAGGTGCAAACGTCAGCAAGTAGTCGCGATATTGCGCCTTACTCCAATTCGATGAGCCTACATAGTCGATGTAGTACACAATATTGGAAGACGTGTAATAATGCACTGAGAGAAAATACGCATTATTATTGTCTGTGACCCATCCTACACTGTTCGATGGTGAACCATTCGGTGCTGAGCCGGATTGTACATCCCCCATAATCTGACTGCCATATTTGCCGTAGAAGTCAGAGATCGGACCCCCAAGATGTGGCGTCCCATGTGTAATTGAGCCTGAGCTCGACGCATGTGTCGCAGTAGGAGCTGGCCTTGTAGCGGTTGCTGTGGGGACCGCTGTTGTGGCTTGCGCAGTGAGCGTTGGTGGCTGTGTTGGTGACTGTGTTGGTTGAGAGTTCTGTGAAACAGCTTGTGTTGGCGTTGCTGTTACCTTTGGAAGCGGATTAAAAGCAGCTATCACGACGCAGGTCACACAGGACACAACCAGAACTCCACCCACAATGCTCAGGATCAACCAAAGACGGCGACGTGATTTCTTTGGTGGAGGCGACTGAGGCTGCTGACCTGGATACTGTGGCTGCTGCCAGTTGAGTTGATTATTTGGTGGCTGTTGATTTGGATCATAATACGACATGGATTCCTCTCCCTCTCTTTCTACCTGTAGACATATGAACGATGCTGTACTTTATTGTACAACGATCAATGCTCAAAATGTTACTTTTGATGAGAAAGAAGCCTTATGCCCCCTTGCAAGGACTATCTCCATATGGATATATAAGCAAAATTTTATGTATTGCCAATGACACATAAAATTTTGCTTATATATTGCACAAGACGCTACACAAGATTAACCCTGCTTGCGCCTGGCTCCCTTGCAGGGGGTTCATCTTGCGCGTTAGCTCTAACTGTGGATATCCCAGATAGTCTGGAAGTTTCCGAACATGTTGCCCATGAATGTGTATTGATAGGGATGGTTGCCCTTTGGCACCTCATATACCAGTTGGCCACGCATGATAGAGCCATCCTGGAGCGTGCCACCTATAAAAGTATGTACCCCGTCCAGGGACACAAATGTAATATCAATGCGCTGTCCAGTGTTATCCGTCAGCGTGAACTGGTTTTCTGCCATGTGCTGAACCTGTCCAGTGGTATTCTTAACTGAGACATCGATGATCAAATATTGATTGCCTGCCTTGGGTGTGTTATAGGTGTCTCCTCCACTGGTGTATGTCTTGAGAACGGTTACAATAAAGCCATCGGGCGTCGTAGCAGTATCTCCCACTTTGAAGTGTGCGGAATTGGATGCAGGTTGTGTAGAGGTGGTGTCTACGGTGCTTACGCCGTTGGTAGCAGCGAGCTGGGCGCTATTGGTCGCTGCTACCTGCGCTCCACTGAGCGTAGTATTTGTTGGTGTGGCAGTACTGCTACTCTTACCTGCGGCATAGAATACACCTGCGCTTACAACCGCAACAATGGCGATGATAAGTAAAATTGCCCACCCAGGCAGCCCTGGTTTACGTGGTGGCATCTGTGGAGGTAGTCCACCAGTTGGATAATATTGCGGTGGCGGTGGTATCCCTGGTCCAGTCTGGGGTGGCTGCTGTGGATATTGTGTGTGTTGTGGATAACCCTGCTGAGGATATTGCGGTGGTAGTTGGCCTGATTGTTGAGGTTGTTGCCAATCTGGTTGATACGGATATTGAGGTTGATCGTTTGGCGGTTGCTGCATGGGTTGCCCTTCTTTCTCAATACAGTGCAATTGCTATCAATAGGGGATATTGCGTTACAACTATAGCACAAGAGATATTGATGTAGCAACAAACAACCACTAAAAAGGGACTGCACGCCTCCCTTGCAGGGGGTAAACCAACCCATTTCCAGCGTTTTTTGTGGGATTTTGAAAATTGGCAACAATTCATGTTTCAAATCGAAGCGTGCCCGTAACTATATATATATAAGATCCTTTTCTCGGTGAAAGGGGTCTTTTTGTATGCCAGAAAGGAGAACGATTTGAACACACCAGAAGAGAATAGAGTACGGGTAGAGCGCTTACGCGAACGAGACAAGAATCTAGCGGAGTGGATACACCAATGCTTGCAGCTGGGACTTAACCCATATGATGGGAGCGCTGATCCCGAGTTTAAACAGCGACTCGTAGAATTTTACCAGGGGATAGAGCGTGAGAACAGAAAGAGGGACAGAATTCCCCATATATCCCCTGCTCGTGGCTCTTTTATTCATGTACCCTCGCGTGCAAGGGGGCGTGCTCGTAAAGTACGAAGGGGGTAACTGTAACAATTTGTCACAGTAGGGAAGTGTGGCCGGGCTCGGGTTTGGAAATATTTCCAAAAGCGTTCTGCCTGGTGACTGCCTACGGAAATAATTTCCATAGACGAGTTGGTGACTTCTCAAATATTTGAGAAGTGCTCAATCACCAGGCGATGTAGGCTTTTTCTAAAAGTGTTCTTATACGACCCTCGCAGAGACCATTTATGAGAAATACCCTACATCGCCATATTACCCTTGCAGGGGGTAGTTTGTCTAGATTAGTGCGTTTGATAACCTGTGGTTTGGTCGTTCATGTATAGTGCACCTATCCCCACTTCCTGGACCGTTCCGCCAAAGGCATTTTGTCCACTGAAGACTCCTAAATCGTTTCCCCACACCTCTACAATGTCTCCTTGGTTCAATCGAGTGATATCGGTCCCAGAAGGCCAGCCAATCTGAATAACAGAAGCAGAATAGGTATCTGGCGACTCGACGTTTGCGCCTGCCGTATTGCCATTGCTATCTTTCACGAATGCAAGTATTTTACACGTGAAATGCACATCCTTGCCTTTAAAGGCGTTGCCGTTTTTATCCAGGTTATCAACCGTGGTGTTTGTCGTGCTCTTTTTATAGGCCGATTCTATTTGAGCTGATGATTGCGTTGGTATCGGTGTCGGTGTATCCGTTGCAGTGGGCGCGGCTGCATTCGTGGCATCGAGCTGGGCGCTATTGGTCGCTGCGCTCTGAGCTCCATTGTCGCTGGTAGTGGCAGTGGCAGTGGCAGTACTGCTACTGTTGTTGCCAGCATTTGCTATTACCCCTACACCTGCACACGCAACAATGGCGATAATAAGCAAAATTACCCACAGACGACCACTCTTACGCGGTGGCTGCTGGGGCGGCATCGGATATTGAGGCGGCATCCCTGACTGTTCCCATTGTAGCGGTGGCTGCTGTGGATATTGCGTATATTGTGGCGGCTGACCAGGCCAGGTCTGTGGTTGTTGCCATGGTGGTAGTTGGCCTGATTGTTGAGGCTGTTGCCAGGGCGGCTGTTGTGGAGGCCAGCTCGGTCCCGATGGTTGTTGACCTGGATATTGTGGTTGTTGCCCGTTGGGTTGATTATTTGGTGGCTGTTGATTTGGATCATAGTACGACATGGCTTCTTCTCTCTCTACTCGTAGATATATAAACAATGATGTACTTCATTGTACAACGATTAATGCTCAAAATGTCACTTTTTGTGAGAAAGAAACCTTATGCCCCTAGGTATTTTCCATCTCCCCCTTGCAAGGGGACTATCTCCATATGGATATATAAGCAAAACTGATAGGTTTTACTTCTACCTATCAGTTTTGCTTATATATTGCACAAGATGTTGCACAAGAATAGCCCGGCCTGCGCGCGCTATTCACCCGACCGGGCGCATATTTACGAACTGGATGCAGTTTTCAGCGGGCAGTAAGTTGCGCACTTCCTCTTCACGTATGGCTGCACAGAGTGGGCACATAAACACCTTTCTCATTCCAAAGGGATCATCCTTAAAAAGGTACGACGAACGATGCTCATCAGGCGCTATACATATCCGCACATCATTGCGCTTGAGCCTCGATCAGCGCCTGTTGTTGTGGTGTCATGTCTCTTGGGTCTTCCGCGAAGTTGGTGCAGCCCGCTTGCTTGATAGATCCATATTATGAATTCGTCCTACACGAAGAAATGACTTTGTTGAAGGATGTCAGACCCTCTGTGCCTTGACAAATACGATATATCGGGTATAAGATACGTTATATCGTATTGATAGCTTTGACACCCATCACTCTACTACAAAGGAGGGATATGTATGGTCCAGCGAGATATCACCGGTCAACCGCCTATCGGGTATTGGTTGAAGCATGCTGATGAGGTGATTACAAAGCACGTCAACCAAGTCCTTCAGGACAATGGCTTCACCCGTTTTCGTTGGCAGGTTCTCAACATTCTCTCTGAGACAGGCACCACCACCAGGAGCAAGGTCTTCACGACCATGAAGACCTTCATCGATGCAGACCAGTTAGATGAGATCCTGAACGGCTTTGTCCAAGAAGGGTGGCTGGTAAAGCGTGGCGATGGTGAGGTGACTGAATTGGTGTTGACCAACGCAGGCAAGACTGAACGTGAAGCGATCTTCAAGCTCCAAAGTGAAGTGAGAAGACGAGCGATGCGAGGCATTTCTGATCAAGAGTACACGACCGTTATTGATGTCCTCCAGCGTATGGTGAACAATCTGGAATAAGCCATGCTTTTGTCATCAAAAGCATGGGGGTGCTGTGCTTTTGGTCCCCCTTGCTTTCAGTGAACGTGAGGGGAATTGCTCCTCTATCTGCGGCGTAATCCCGACGAATGCCATTGACAAAGCTGGTGAGTTCCGCTTTGACCTACACCGCCTCCATCGTCGTCGGGTTGGCCGCTCAGCAGGCCGAGCGTCCTGATCTGATCCGCTCCCCCAAGCGCGTTCTCGCTCAGACCTGGGAGGGCTTCGAGTTAGGAAACGTCCTCCCTCTCATTTCGCCATAGTTTTTTTGCTGCGAACGTGCAAAAACCAGCTACCCCCATGTGAGAGATATCTCATACTAAGTCGCGTTCTAACAGATACCATTGTTCTGCAGCAGAGCCCATCACTTGTGATTGAATTTCGTCCGTTAGAACGCAAATTGGTATGACAGGATCTCCTGCTCCCACAAGCGGGACGGTATTGTGACGCCTGCAGATGCGATACTGCTCATTGAGCCTCCTTCTCAGGAAATACGTGTGTTTTTCTTTCCTTTGAAGGAGGCACCTGCTCTTCTTCTTTGGCTACCCCTCTTTTATTGCTTGCGTGTTACCATCTCGTTGCGCATCTCGTGGGTCTTCCTGCTCCAACTGTTGACATTCGTCCCCTTCTCTGCTATGGTTAACATGCGACCTTTGATACCAACTGCGTCCTGACGTGCGGATCAAGAGAAAGGGAGTGCGAACGCTATGGCGGATCCACCCTCCTGGCAGGACTTGTTGAAGTCCATCATCAAGGACACCCAAGAGCGAGAGCGGATTGCCAGCGCGATGGGCGTGAATGTCCTGACGCTCTATCGCTGGATGAATGGTGAGTCCAAGCCGCGCCCCCAAAATCTGCGCCAATTGCTGCGTGTTCTTCCAACAGATCTTCATGATCAGTTTGTTGCCCTGATGCAACAGGAAGACGCGAGTTTTCGTGACCAGGCTTTCCCTGATTCGCCGTCACATCTCGACCCTGATTTCCTGCGCGGAGTATGGAAGATGCGTGCCGAAACCCCCCCCAGGTTGCTGTTCTGGACCCTGTGCAAGCACGTGTTGCAACACGCGCTGCGCCAACTGGACCTGCAGCATGCTGGCATGTCCCTCATGGTGGTCCAATGCATGCCCCCAGCGGATGATGGCACGATCAAAAGCCTGCGTGAGGTCTTTGGTCGGGGGGCACCGCCTTGGTCAGCAGAGTTGGAACGCGAGGCCATGTTTCTGGGTGCCGAATCGCTGGCGGGCTATGTCGTCACAATGTGCCGTCCTGCGGCCGTGGGCGATCTTCGGATAGAAGCGACGTATCTGCCACGCTATAAAGTAGGGCATGAGGTGAGTGTGGCAGCCGTTCCTCTCATGTATACCAACGGGGTCGCGGGATGCTTACTCGTTGCCAGCGTCGAACCCAACTATTTTGATTCATCTGCCCGCTTCCAGTTGATCCAGGACTACGCGTCCCTGGTCGCAGGGGCCTTAACGCCCGAGCAGTTTTACCCGCTCGAGCAGATCCACTTACGGCTCATGCCCTCATTTGAGGTGCAACAACCTCTGCTGGTGACCTTGCAAGATCGCATCAATCGACTCATACTGAGCGCGCAGCAGGACAGCGCCAGTCCACCGCTCACGCGCGCCCAGGCAGAACAGCTGGCATGGCAGCAGCTGGAAGAGGAGTTGCTTGAGGCCTCAGAGGAACAGTATAACAGTGAACTCCAGAGCGAACACACGAGGAGATAACAACCTATGCAGCAGGATGACTCTGCTCTGAACACCTACATTCTCGGGCACACAGATACCGAGAAGGTGCGTCTGATCGAGCAAGACCGCCACTTCAACCAGGCTATGGGAGGGCTGCTTGCCGAGCAAGCCGAAGCGGACCTTTCGACCGTCCACCGCGTCCTTGATGTGGCGTGCGGCCCTGGTGGATGGGCGCTTGACCTGGCACAACAGTATCCTGACATCCAGGTGGTCGGGGTGGATATCGATGAGGGGATGATCGAGTACGCCAATACCATGGCGCGTGCCCCGACGGTTCTTTCGACCTGGTCAACGCCCGCTTTCTGGTCGGCTTCCTTACCCAAAAGCAGTGGCCTGCGGTGATTGAGGATCTGCTGCGGGTTTGTCGCAGTGGGGGAATCGTCCGCCTGATCGAAAGCGAATGGGGGGGGACCAGCAGCCCTTCCTATGAACAATCCTTGAACTTCACCATCCTTGCCATGCAGCGGGTGGGGCAAGGATTCTCCGTGGACGGACGGCACGTTGGGATCACGCCATATGTCCGTCATTTCCTGCTACAAGCTGGCTGCGTGGACGTGCGAGAAGTCGCTTATGCGCTCGACTTTTCGGCAGGTACGCCGATGCAGAAGCTCGTGTGCGACGACCTCTGGGTTGCGCAGAAGCTCCTGCAGCCCTTCCACGTGGGCGTGGGAGTCGCAACACAGGAAGAGGTAGACCGCCTCTACGAGCGGATTCCGGCAGAGATGCTCTCGGATGACTTCTACGGTACCTTGTACCTGCTCACCACTTGGGGGAGAAAGCCGTGAGCATGCTAGAGGCCAGTTGCAGTCACATCAAGAAACCGATGAGCGTTTTCAACAATGTCGAGCGAGTAAAGAAGGGATAACACTATGGTATATGACTCTCACCTGGGCGCTTCCTCCCTACCCGAACGGGAACAACGTGTGAGGTTCCCGCGCCTGTTTCAGTTTGACCTCCCTCGTCTCAAAACGGGGAGAGTGTTCCCAGAGCAATTGGATCTCTCCGGCGTCCACCGTGTGCTCGATGTCGCTTGTGGAACTGGCGAATGGGCGATAGCGACTGCACGGACATTCCCACAGCTTGAGGTTGTAGGGATCGATGGAGACCAGGAGGTGCTTGACCACCTGCGTACTCAAGCCCGCGTAAGCGGGCTAGACACGATCACTTTCACCGTGACGTCGTGCGCTCCGGGGGAGTCATCCAATGTACCGAGGGCGACACGCCACTCACCAGCAGTCCTGCTGGTGAGCGGCTGAGCAACATACTCTCAGAAGCCCTCGGGCAGAACGAACAGAACCTCTTTCCTCCCATTCGAAGTGGGAGAAACTTCTTGATTACGCCCTTGCTCCACCGCGCCCTGATGGATGCTGGATGTAAGAACGTCCAAAAAGCTATCTATGTCACCAACTTCGGGCACGGAACAGCAGCCCAGGCGGACATGGCTCGTGAGTATACTCGAATCTGCCACCTCGCACAACCAGCGTTACTCCAGATGGGCATGACAACACAGCCAGAGATGGAGCAACTCCGTCAGCAGATGCTCTCCGAAATGCAATTGGAAGGGTTTCGTGGCGTTGGATTTTACCGGACCGTTTGGGGAAACAAGCCGTAAGGATAGCATCGAAGGATCGGGCCGCCATGCAACGGCACTCTCTGTTCGTATAATGTGTAGTGCATGGCGACCAGATGGGGCCGGTGCATGGGGAGAAAAAACGATGCCAGTGATTCCATTGGCTGGTGACAAAGAAGCCGTGGTGACCGAACGTCGAGACACGGATCTCGATCCATGGCTCATCCAAGCCCAACAGACACTCCGCCATATAAGTATGGCCCTTCGCCACTTTCGATGAAGGCAGCTTGTTCTGAAGGTAAGGGCTTGTTAAAAAATAACTTCCGGTTCCCGATGTTCTTCAAGAACTTGGACACGAGGCCGAAAAGTGTCGTTCCACCGGGAACAGACTTCGGCAAACTCAATGTTGAGTTGCTGCATTTGCTGATCGGAATCCTTCTGACTTTTGGCATACTCCCCCTCCAACAGGCTCGCTCGCACGGTCAACCCCGTCTGGGTGGTGGTTCCACGAAGGTAGCTGAGCATCGTTTCGAAGCTGCGTAAGGGAATCCCTGCCCAATTCTGGCTCACCTGGCTGAACAAACGATGTTCAATGGGATGCCACTTGGAGCAGCCAGTCCCACGAGGTGCGCAACGAGGTTGTAGAACCAAGCAGTCGAAGCAGCATGGTTGCGGAAGCACATTGGTGACGACCCACAGACGTCACCCCTGGCGAATTCCCACTCAGAGGCTGTGTGTAAAGTGGTCTGAGATCCCTTGACAAGGGCGCTGAGCAAAAACGATGCATATCCTGTCAAGCCCCTCTCTGAGCGGAGCGAGACGACCTTTCCACACAGCCTCTCAGGTTGTCGTGAGATGTTTTTGCTCAGGGGGACGCCGACGGGTCTGCCAGTCCTCTCTCAGTAAGAGAGCGATAAGCGCTACTTCTACTGACTTGTCAAGATAGTCCATCATATCTGGGTAACTCCTCGCCATGAGGTACCACAGGAGAATAGTAAGTGCGATATACCCTATGAACAGCCAGCGTGTGAGACGCTGAAAATGGTGGAGCGCTGGCAGATAGAGCGCGACCACCAGGACCATGTAGCCAACGCAGTTGAGAATGAACAGGACCGCAAGCATCGACCTGGTTGAGGACATTACTCCTGAGAAAGAGCCTGCAGGACCCGCAGCAGCGGCCATCGACGAAAACAGGTGGATGCCAAGGTAGAGGTGTATCACTGCTGTGAGAAGAGTGAGCACAATGATTCCGATTTGCCAGAATCCCAGGTGTGGCAGTCTCTTTCTTACATCAAATTGACTCATATCTTTCGTATCTCCTTCTGTGTGCCTCTCTAGCAGCTTTCGGATCTCCATCCTTCCGGGTGATTGATGAGAGGGGCCGATAAATCGGCGCTGGCTGCGATAAATCGCGCCCTACGTTTCACCAGGAAGGATATAGACTCCAGCTTTCGTCATAGTTGCAGCTTTCGTCATAGTTGACCTTCCTGAAACAGGTGCTGGAGAAATATTTCTCTTCTGACATGCAACAGCCTAGCAGCGAGGTATGGAAACAACATTGAGAGCATTTCCTACCTCAAAGGCCCACCCAGCAAGGTTTGGGGTCACTCCCCAGCGGATGCTTCACCTCGCCCTCTCTGGTCCGAGTATAAGGAGGAAGCGTCATGAAAGCGTGATGAGCATCGTCATGGACAGTGGCTCCAAACGCTGAGCAGGAGATGAGCCAGAACGCGCCTGCCAACGACGCTGCACGTCTGCGGACTGCGTCCGTCAGGCAGGACGCAAGGAGAGCCCGAACTCCGATAGAGCCGCAGGTGGACGTGATCACCCGTGGGGGCATCCTGAGTGGATCTTCAGGAGAAAGGAGTCTGCCTCCACTAGCAAATCAGCTCAGCTTCCCTGCTTTTTGCAGTTAAGAAATGCTCTCGTATTATAGAGAAAAAGTCTGCGCAATTATCGCGTACCAGCACTTTAATGCCTGGGGCCAATAAATAGGACAAATGACACATGCCCTCAAGGCTGACATGGGTTATCCAGGCCTATTAGGCCCGCCGTCGAAATTTACACCGCTAAGCGATTCTTTCCCTTTTCCCGAATATTGCCTGTAAGGAACACATGCCATGACACAGCTCAAATGCAATTCGATAGTTTCAGAAACTCAATTATTTTCCGAACTTCTTTTAATGCGATGAGAAAATGTTTTGGACCGTTCAGACTCTCAAAATTGATTGAATATGAATTGAATATTACCCATAAGCATGATATAATACCTCTGCAATTACTTTGCTGTCTTACCTTTTTACTGGCAATCGATACTATTTCTTGGCTTCCTTCGCTTCGTCATCTCTACGTAGCAAGATGTGTGGGTATTACTTATTAAGGAGTTCGTCGATGCCTTTGCTTTCTGCTGTTGTCATCATCGCGCTTGTGGCTGTCGCGGTCTATTTCTTTCAGAATAAGGCCAAGGCGCCCTACAAAATCATTGTGCTCGGCCATAAGGAATCGGGCAAGACGGTCTTTCTGGCAAGTATGTACTATAAACTTTCGATACAGGATGCCGACGCAGGTTTTTCCCTTGAAACTGATGAAAAGGAGCCGATTCAACGACACAAGCTGTATGAATACAGAAAGCAAATTATCGATGCCCGTGAAGGTTTTCCCGACTCGAATATACTGAGAGAACTACCAGAGTGGAAATTTATTAGCTCGGTCAAATCTACATCTAATGATTATAATAAACGCTATCCTGTCATGCGATTCACTTATCTCGACTACGCAGGCGAGCGAATTAAGTTACTCTACGATGGACATAACTATACGCCAGAGTTCCAGAAAATTCTGAATAAGGCAGATGTTCTTCTGGGAGTACTTGATGGTCTAGAGTTGCTCAAATTTATGCGTAATCCTGAACAAGAGAGTGCTCACTTCTATCAGGAACACATAGATCCTATTTTAGACATCCTGGATCGAAGCAAGCAGCCAGTGCATTTTATTATCACGAAATGGGATCTTCTGGTCAAGGAAGAGTATTTGTTGAAAAAAGGGAAAGAGCGTAAGGAAGAAGACCTGCTGAAAAAAGAGAACCTGCAATATTCGTTGAGCGAAATACTTGCCGGTCTAAAAAATCATCCGCGATTCAAAAATTTCCTATTAACAGAAGCGAGATCGAAGCGACCCGCCTTGCGACTCATCCCCGTAAGTGCTGTTGGCCCGGGCTTTGCTCAACTGCAACCAGACGAAACCATGAGGAAGGTCCCAGGTGTTCTATTGCGTCCTTTTCTCGTAGAAATGCCGTTGATGAGCATCTTGCATGATCGTTTACGGTCCGATCTCCAAAAACATCGGCTTTATAGATGGTTTGGCAATCTATTATCATCCCGGAATATGCCTGACCCGATGAAAAAGATCCTAGGAGTCGTTGTCTGGACAATAGGAATGTTCTCCTTCAGTTTGGGACTATTGTCGGTAAGTCCTCAGGTCCTTACTTATAGTATTTCAAACCTGCTAGAAGACTCAGCAGGCCCTGGCAATATAAACAAGGAAATACGGAGTAAGACAGATGCTGCTGAGCAAGTCATTGACTGCGCGCGAGACCGTTTATTCTGGTTAGAACAAAAGTGTCCAGAGTCAAATCTTACGAAATATATAGCGAGATCCCATTTATGAAGATAGAGGCATGGCCATTCCTGGTAGGACGCAACAGAACCCTTGGGTATCAGACCATCGTATCTCCCCAATTTTTGTCTGAAGAAGGCCTCTCGATGCTGCTGGCTGAGGCGGCAGGTGGGGATGAGAGTGGACCTGAAAATGCAATCTATCGTGAAATTCTTCGTTCCAAGGGTGAAGATTTGAGCCTGATTTTCCGTGTAGTGAGAGCAAAAGCGAGGGATTATGAACTTGGGGGAGACGAGGCACTGAAAGATAGAGGTGGCCGTTCAATTCGCTTGATTGAGGGCTTCGTAGTGAGAGGGCGCAAGAGGACGCTAGAAGTAACATATAGTGACCTCCAAACGGTCCATAACCTGGTAAAGGAGGCGTACCGTAAGTTCTGGGATGCAAATGATACATTTAAGGAAATAGCCTCACGTCCAGTTAGCCTACCGACAGAAAATCATTCAAGTGAACAGGTGCAGTTAATCAAAGAAAAGCCTCTTGATTTACGACCTCCTTTGAATATACGAAGGTTAGTTCTTGTGGCGCTCGTTGCTCTGGTACTGCTCATTACCGGTGGTATAGTAATACTTAACAATGTTCCTCCACCGCCGTCTCCAGATCAAATCCTCAGTACTTTCTGCAGTGATCTGCAAATGGCTAAGCCTAATTACAGTGATGCTTACAATCAGCTATCCAGTGGAATACAACCGCCTCTCGCAGAAGCAAAATTTGCGGCGTTCTTTACTAAGCATCCAGTTAAATCTTGCTCCCATCATGTCAATACTATTGCTGGTAACTCGGCGGCAGCGACACTGATGATAACATACCAGGACGGGGTATTGGTCCCTCCGCTCACTATCACGCTACAAAAAGAACAGAACTACGTTATTTTTTCCCAGTGGAAAATAAC
>WNFI01507140.1_pt1 | contig 15576 bp, 20 predicted proteins | sample 5400471 | NCBI WGS metagenome assembly WNFI01 (sample SAMN13153348, study PRJNA577476) | soil metagenome | isolation source: 100 cm saprolite on Douglas fir-dominated hillslope | place: USA:California | collected 2013-09-17 | reverse complement strand
TAACACACCATGTCAGCCTCTCCAGATCCCTTTGTTCTCAAGAATGCTATAGTCAGTATGACCCCTCCTCCACCGTATTCCTTCTCATTACGCCCGATTCTTCAGCTTGCTGGTCCAGGAGGCGCGCCTCTCACCAACGGGCATCTCACCCCCCACTCAGTTTCACGACCCACCAGTGAAGCCTCCGTCCAGAAAGTGAAGAACTTGCCGTACGTACATCGTACCACCAACGTCTGCACATCGCCTGACATTCGATTCAGCGGCTACAAAACTCCTGTCTTTTCCGGAAAGGAGGAACAGCGGCTGTAAGTGTCATGCTCCATACCCTAGGGGATTTCCGTGCTAACTCCACCGGCAGCAAAGTCCAGGCGATTGTAGTCTCCCAAGGCTTCATTCCGAATGAGCTGGTTCCGAGCGAAGTAACCATTTCTTTCGTAAATAGAATTATCTGTACTGACACTTCTCCGAGGTCAAATGGTTTTATTCAAACCTCGGCGTGGATGACTCGTATTTCCAATCCGAAACTGCCGATGCAATCGCAGATAACGTCTTAGCTCTTTATGGTGCCAAGCTTGTTGCTTACGTGCGTAGGACCATGAATGGAAATCATCTCGGAATGATCACACTTCTTTGCAAAGGTGAAACACGACCCCGAGCAGCTCGTCGTTGATCTAGAGAAAATTCGCGAAGATGGCGCTGTCTTTATCCATACGTCGCCTCCAGGAGTGACCTCTAAGGAGGGGCCTGGTGCGACCTGTGAACGCCGGTGAGCGAATCCAGGCAGAAACATGTCAATTCGTATGACCGACCATTCTATCAGAATCGACGAATGGCTTGACAGTTCATCTCCCGAGAAAGCGTTTCGATTGGAGACCTATCGTGAGCCCTGATCGCTCAACCCAACCAGTAAACGGCGTTATGTTGATCATTTTCCTTATTTCAGGCTCTGCTGGTTCCATCAGTGCTACAGGTATGCCGATTCATTCAATTCCTAGTACAGGAGGACATTTTTGACAATCGCATTAGCTTCGCAACAGTTGCGATGCTACTTCCTTTCCAAGTGTCAATGGGTCACGCCTCCCACGAAACATGTTAGCTCTCCAGACCGGAAAACTGATATTCGGACCGTATCTGATCGTGTTTTCCTCGAGAGAGCATCAGAGAACACTCTGGAAGTCTACCAACGAATCATGTGGAATGTTGAATCACGTTATGGACTTGTTATCGAAATTTTTGAAGTTGAAGGGACGCTTGAACGGCGTCTCGTTCTTGGGTACAAGATGGGTGGTACGAAACATATTTTTAGGTGAGTACCTAAGCATGTCCCCTGGGAATGATTTAATCGAGTCTTTTCCCTAGTGCCCTGTCCGAATTGTATCATTTCTACGGATTATACTCGTCGCGCAAATATGTGGGTGCGTACTATTTCCCGCCTTCGATTAACACGAGCTCACTTCATTCCCAGAGCACTTTAGAAACGGGATCACCATCATATGTAGGATTTCTGATGGAACACTGTTCGAAGCATTCCTAATCCTTCTGCTCTAGCCCTATACCTTCGTCCATTGCCGGAAACGCAATTCCCACACATCGATCACTCAATTCTACAGATCAAGAGAGAGGCCAGTTTGTTGTATTGTCTGCCTGACAATCCGTTCTTTGGTATCAAGCATCTCACGGACGTGGTCCCTTCTTTGTCTACGGAGAGTCTGCAGGGTGGAGGACATGCGGTGCAGGAAGCCACCTATGCTTGTAAGTGACATGATCGGGTTTTGATGAATGATTCTCGCTGATGGGGAATTGTGAGACGCGGGATGGGTCTTCGCACAGCACTTCTGCAATCGACTTGGGCCTTCATATGTCACCCTGAAGGTAGTCTTTTCTCGAGCCTGTCTTAGAAAAGTCTTCTGACATCTAACATGCCTTAGAATCTCCTTGACGAGTCTGATCCTACCCAAGCGGAGGCTCTCAATGCCATCAAGACACGCTTTCGACAAGAAACATTTACTCGCCAGAGCATTATGGAAGTGATTGTCGCCTACCCACAGCTGGTGAGAGCTCTAATTTGACTATCCCTAACGCTTGCTCATTGGTCATAGATTCGTATGCTTTATGTTCATTTTGCAGCTATACACTATCCTCTGATGAAGGACCGAGGACTTGAGTGAGTTGTCTTAATGAAAATTCAGGCGCGGATCAGCCATCTTAGGGTTTCGGATGATATTAGGCCAACTTTGAGTTATATCCGACTCAAAAATGAGACCCCTCTGTCAGATCAGGAGCTTTATGATCGTATCCGCAAGTCTGTCAGCAATAAACACGAGCTGCAAGTGTTGGAGTCCTTCCTTATTCTCAACAAGTGAGGGGATGGTGTTATACGTGGCTTTGTCAATTGATGTCGTCTGTTAGGCATGTCCTCAAGACCAATTTTTACACGCCAACGAAAGCGGCTATCTCTTTTCGCCTATCACCTGATTTCTTGCCTGAATCGGAATATCCGAAGCGGCCGGTTGGCATGTTCTTTGTAATTGGTGGGTCGTCTGGGACCATGGATGTGATGGAGTGATTCATGGACGTGTTTGCAGGTTCCGAGTTTAGAGGTTTCCATGTTCGCTTCCGTGACGTCGCTCGGGGGGGTATACGTCTTGTTCGATCCAGGGGCCGCGAGTAGGTTGCCGGTTTGCTTGAGCTCTAATGACACTTACCGTATTACCAAGGAATTACTCCATTAACCAGCGCTCTCTCTTTGACGAGAACTATGCACTGGCTTCGACGCAAGTAAGCAATCTCCTTGGCAGGACATTACCATTTCATTGATGAGTTACGTATTAGGACCTCAAAAATAAAGACATCCCTGAAGGAGGAGCTAAAGGTACCATCGTAAGCCATATCCACTATTCGTGTGTCCGGTACTTCCTGAGATTTTCTCGTGAAGCTTCCGAATCTAGGGGCCAATCCTGTTCTTTGCTTCGAGAAATATTGCGACGCCATCATGGATTTGTTGCTGGAGGGGTTGAGTCCCGGAATCAAAGAGTCAATCGTTGACTTGTATGGTAAACCGGAGCTTTTGTTCTTTGGACCCGACGGTATGAAACGTCAGCGATGGATGTACCTACGGCTCACTAACACTTTATCTCTGCCGATAGAGGGGACAGCGGATCTCATGAACTGGGCTGCTTGTGGGTGTCAGTTGTGACCGCCACCTAACCGCTCTAACATTTCTGCTAGTGCATGCTCGTGCACGAGGTTTTCCTGGTCACTTACGGTTCTAATCTGGGAGACTAAAGTTTGTACTTTAGGTGCGCCATGGTGGAAATCCTTTACTACTGGAAAGAGCGCATCGGTACGTGTCGGCGCCAGGTATTGGATAATGCATCTCAGATTCCCTTCCAGCTTTTGGGAGGCGTTCCTCATGATGCGTACGGCATGACAAGCCTCTCAGTCAGACAGTATGTTCTCGGAATCTACAAACATCTTGGCTTGAGGGAGAAAGATATCACTAAAGTGCAGACCGGGGGGCCAGGTAAGTTTACGTTCAGCGGTTTTTGCAAGATTGGAAGGTTTATGCCATTTGATATCCAGATGGCGACCTTGGGTCCAGTAAGCAACTCTTCCCGATCTTTCGCAGGCCGTAGTTAAGTGTATCCCAGATGAGATTCTTTTAACCTCCGATCGGACCATCGCAGTTATCGACGGTTCCGGTGTCGTTCATGATCCTGCCGGCATTGATCGCAATGAATTGGTTCGGCTGGCCAAATCGCGCAAGATGATCTCCCATTTCAATCGCGCTTGTCTTGGTCAAGAGGGTTACATCATCTTGATCGAAGATCAAGACGTGAAACTCCCATGTATGCCCCCTTCATTAACTCCATGGGTAACCAGCCTGAATATTTATAAATGATCCAGCCGGGGAAGTCGTCGCTGACGGAACTGAGTTCAGAAACACCGCCCATTTCAGATACAAGGCCGATCTTTTTGTACCATGTGGTGGAAGGTCAGGGTTCCCAAGCGTGCCTGTTGCAACTGATTTGAACAGTCGATCATTATGCCATGTAGACCCGAAGCGATTAACCTCTCGAACGTTGCACAAATGCTTGGTACGATCAAGGCTCTCATTTGTCTAAGTTCGGGTGCGAGAGACTCATGCCTATACTACTTTTCAAGATTACGAGTCCAAACCAAGATACAAGTATATCGTAGAGGGCGCCAATCTCTTCATCACTCAGCAGGCACGTTTATTCCTAGAAAGGCGGAAATGTGTCTTATTCAAAGATAGCAGTGCAAACAAGGTGTGTATCATTACAATGATGTATCTTCACTTCACACTAACTGCATGGCAGGGTGGTGTTTCTTGCTCCTCGCTCGACGTGCTCGCAGGTCTATCGCTCACCGATGATGAACACACAAACCTTATGACGTTCCCTGATCAAAAAGTGGCTCCTGCGTTTTATCAGTCTTACGTCAAGGACATTCAGGATAAAATTTGCCAAAATGCTACTTTGGAGTTCTCATGCCTCTGGAAGGAACACGCGCGGCTAGGAGGTGCTAAATGCCGCACTATCCTATCCGATGAGTTGAGCACCAAGATTAATGAGCTTCAAACGGAGCTGGAGTCCTCAGATCTGTTTGACGACTTATCAACTCAAAGGACCGTCCTCAATCAGGCTATTCCTCAAGTCAGTGTTTCCGTCATATTTGATGTTATTTTTGCTCACATCACTGTTTTTAGACACTATTGGCACAGGTCGATTTGGACACTCTAGTGAAAAGATTGCCGGTAGCATACCAACGTGCTCTATTTTCGTCCTGGTTGGCCTCGCACTTCATCTATACTTACGGTATTAACGCCACTGCCGTGAACTTCCTCCATTTCTGCAAGAGTTTAGCGGTATCATCTTGAACAGTGTGTTGTATTATATCATTCCAACAAAATAGAATAGCGCGGAACCCGCACTTGCCTCCGCCATCCACATCCACTGCCGTCATCACTTACAGACCTTCATCATACAACTTTCGACACAGCGCGATGTAGAAACGCTCTAGATCGAAGCGGCAACCAAATACCTGAGTTTGATGCGACCTAGGAGATACTTGATCGGACAAAGAGGACGGTACACGAACCGAAGACTGAGTCGGCACTCGACTGGCAATCCACTTGAAAGCAGCCTTGAGCTCTATCTTCTCTTGCAAGCGTTTCTCCTTTTCAGATGGTGATGGGGAATGTGATCTTGGTGACACACTCTTCGAAGAATTATTCTTGTACTGAGAGACGTCTTCGAGTCCAGAGTCAATAGCCAGTTGGCTATTATGACGGGCACTTTGCCACCGGAAGAATTCGGACCAGCCTCCATTTCCACTCCGTCCAAACCTTTCCCATGCGAGAGAAAAGCCTTGAGCTCCACGAATATCCCAATGATCACAATCTTCAACAATGCCCAGAAACTCTCCCCATTTGGCAGATTCCACCGGGACGAGGCCATCATTACCCCAATCGGACTTCTCTTGGTTGCTCTCAGGGAGAGTCTTGCGTTGGGCCTCTTCAGTCTCGGTAAGGATCAGCTTGGGGACCCAGAGAGGGTGAAAGATGCTGGTCCGTCCGGTTCGCGCGGCGACACTGAAGTATTTAACGTGCTTCACATCCGGCGTCGCAGGGTTAAATATCTTGGTGCAGAAATGGGTAGTTAAATTCCCATACGCGGGAGAGTCGACAAGGGAGAGCAATAGGGTTGTTAGCGATGAAGGTAATCGAACAGAACTTGACACTCTGCCCCTGTTAGTGACTGTATCAGTTTCTGAATTGGGGTATGAAAGGATGGGATTTTTGAGGGTGAATGGAAGGTTGGATGTCCTGTCATTATGTAAGGCCTCACGCAAAGCTCCTATCCCTATGTTTGCCTGGTATTTTGATTAGAATTTACAATATTGGGGAGGACAAGCCACATACGGTGCACCAGTCCATGAACGGACTTCCTCTATGAGGTGTACATATAGTGGTTAAGGAAAGAGGATTATATGACTTGGGTCTAATTCGGGAAATGAGATACCGACAATCAAGGCCTCCCTAATGGAACTATCGATAGTCAATTTCGTTGAGAAAGGGCGCCTGCGCATGATGTTGGCACCAATCTTTCTGCATAGTACCTCCAAAATATTAGACCTGAAGAGAGGATCACTGCGTGTGTAGTCGTATCATGACAAGTGTTCCCAGCGCACCAATAATGAATCTGGAGCTTTGGGTAAGAGGAAGGACCAAATGATATGACGTCCCAGCCATAAAGCCCGTGGGCGAGAACTAGACTATGGCGGGGCTTACGAACTGGGTCTACCAGCGGGTCAACCACAAGGGTAAGCAACACATCGCCCGGTTGCTTTCACATTACAACGATCGACGCACTAGTTAAAGCGGGGTTAGACAGAAGCTTTCGCAATTGAGAGGCCTGAGTATCCTTTGGTGGCAAGTCGGTCGCCGGTCTTGTGTCTCTAACCCGACCATCGTCACCTGTGGTGAATGGCATCGTCTGGGTACTGAACGAACGAAGGAAATTGGAGGAAATATGGATAGTATGTTCCGATCCACACGTCGGAATGCTGCAGCAATGATGCCGTTTGGTGAAAAGGCACCTTGAGAAAGCATTGGCGCCTATTCTTCGAAACTGATGCAGGCTTCGCTGTATGGAGAGATATGCGAGTACAAGCATTGACGATGCATGAATCGGTGCGGGAAATTGGGATTGTCTAATAGTAGTTCTCCAGGTCATAACATCCGTGGGAAACGTCACTCGGTTGTGTCATGTGATACACCAACGCTGAGGCCTTGATTATTCCCAGCAAGCATGTTCAACGAAACTAGCTTCAAACCGTTGCTCTCAAAGTTGGTGAATGAACCAGAAGCATTCACCTCGCAGGATGTTGAGCTTGCGATCAATCATCTTGCAACTCTGGACGGAACATCCCCGACTCAAATTGGTGCCTTCCTCACTGCTCTGAAACTCACTGGGAAGGAGCGGACTTCAGAAACATTGTCGGCTTGTGCGAGAGCTATGATGGCTCATTCGCTTCCGATCCAATTGGAACATCCCGATGATTTCTATGTGGACATCGTAGGCACGGGTGGCGATGGTCACAATACGTTCAATGTATCGACTTCCGCAGCGATCGTCGCCGCGGGCGCCGGTGCCCGTGTCATAAAGGTACATAATGGAGACCGTCAATATCTACCGTGAACTCAAATTTAGCCATAGCACGGAAATAAAGCGTCCACATCTTCCTCGGGGTCGGCAGACATCTTACGTGCACTTGGCTGCTCCTTGGCCGCACCTAACACTCCTATCTTACCAAAGGTTCCATTTATTTTCCTTTTAGCGTCACACTATCATCCCGCCATGGCCACGATCGCGCCTTTTCGCAAGGCACTTCCCTTTCGAACCCTATTCAACATTCTTGGACCCTTGATCAATCCTTCGCGGCCCAAAGGTATCATCGTTGGAGTTGCTGAACCATCGCTCGGTCCACTATTTGTTGTTGCGCTGAGAGAGCTAGGCGTCCAGCGTGCAATGGTCGTATGTGGTGCGGAACATTTGGACGAAATTAGTATTGCGGGACCAACCTTTACCTGGTCATTCCTTGAGGATGGCAAGGTCCAAGAGCAGTGTTTAAAGCCTTCGGACTTCGGCCTCTCCTCCTATCCTCTTAGCAGTGTCATCGGCTCCAGCCCCAGTGAGAATGCTGAGTTATTGTTATCTCTGTTGACTCCTGGTGCTTCGCCGATTGCATCGAACAGTGGGCCTGACCCTGACGCTGTCCTCAATTTCATATTGCTGAATGCCGCAGCTTTACTCAGGGTTGCTGACCTCGCGTCATCATACGTTGAAGGGGTCAGACTTGCGAGAGAAAGCATTACTAGTGGGAAAGCCCTGGAAGCGCTCCAGACCTTGAAAAATATATAAATACATCCATGAATGAGATTTGTTGGCCGGAGAGCGTTCTAACATTTACATCAGTCACAATGCATCATATACATCATTTTCGCGGTCTGCTATTGGCAATTTGACCAAAAATGAAGAACGATTGCCTGCTGGCAGTACCTCTACTCGGAGTGCAGCGTGTTCTTGGTATGTCTCATGGGTACATGAAACCTTGTCATTAGCGTTGCACACAGGCTCTACTTCCACACTCGGTAATGGAAGTATTCCGTGGCGCAAGGGGACAATACTGAGGTGAAGTTGGTACAAGTCACCATCCTAATTGACCATGTCAACAGTTGATCCTGTTACTTTCAGGCTGAGACATGCCTTGGCGAAATATTCTCCTCGACCTGGTCCACTGATAAGCCATACATTATTTTCTGTTCCATGTACGTCATATCGGAGTCGGCAGGTTTTGAGCGGCGCTCGGGACCAGCGATATTGGAACGACGTTAAAATGGAAACTGTGCAATCTACAGGACGCCCGGCATGACGCCGAGCAGAGTTCGGAACGGAGATGTCCACACGATTTAAAACCTTGAGGATCATTATTCAGTCAAATCCAACATCTAGGTGGTAGGACATACGTTCACTGCTGGAAGCTCTACGGGCAAGATCAACTCTCTGTCTCTGCAGCTTTCCAACATGTAGTTGTGGACATCACCGAGGTCCTAGCCATCAAGACTGACAACTTCATTCGAGACTCAATACGCGAAGAAAGCTTACTAGGGTAATAGACCGTATATATGGAAGTAAGTGCGATATGTTGACCTCGGCACCTGGAGTGACGATATAGTTCATTGACGGCTCGTAAGACTTGATTAAGTCCTTCCATTCAGCATCCCTGGAGCAATCCTTTGGGTGATCGACTTGATAGCGCTTCCCCACGTGGAATACCTGAGTATACGCGTATTGGCGCGCCCAGTCCTCATCGTGCCGTATTGCTCCCTTGATGCTCTGCAGGATAAGCGTCTTATGTCGTTCAGGTAATATGGTGTCCGTTAGATGGACATCTCCCAGGCGCGTCACGACAGCATCTAGTTCTGAACTCATGATGACCATGTAAGAAGATGCCTGTTATTCAGATCCCGCTCTCACCTTCATCAAGCGTCCGGTAAACCAAATGAAATGCTAAGCACTCTGAGTCTGTAGATACCTTGAAAAGACAATAAAGCCTCGCATGAGAAAGGCCCTCACCTTCAACTGCTGTGCCCTCCTGTGGGTGGATTTGGAAGACGAAATTGATGGATTGAGCGGGAGTGAGAACCTCGAGAATGGATCTGTTATAGCACTGTGATGTCAGAAGGCAAATCTTATTACCTCTTCCGCGACTCTTTCGCTCGACCTGATACTCAAGCGTTTAGAAGTGCTATTCAAGCTAACTCGCTTAATCCGCACACAACCCGAGCTGTCTGAAGATACGGTAAAGCGAGATGTGTATCTATGGAGATAAGGGTTGGTAAGAGCTTCATCTTTCAAATATCTCCAAAACTCAACAGCTGCGAGCGAATATGTTCTCGGACGTTCACAAAGACTGGGGAATTTCCTTGCAAGTTGGTTTCTTGCCGGTACGAAATGAGATATTGAGGGTGTTTCTGAAGACGATATGTGACCTGCAGACGACTCTGGGACGATGTTTGGACGCCGAAACCATCACAGAGATGAATATAACACATTACTTTGATCGGTGCGGTCGCAATGCCCCTTGTAAAGGGGACCGCAATTCGAATTGCATCCTTGGGCGAGACGGATGAAATTGTGATGTGATCCAGATAGAATTCCACCGGACCCATGTCGGCCCTGACTAGGCTTCTTCAATTTTGTCATACCCTCATTCTGCAAGTCACGTACCATCCATCAGGGACGCAGACTCTAATAGATAAACCACGTCCGAATCGCGTTGACAGTCCTCCAGGACAATGTTGAGGTCTTGAAGCTTGTCCGGACCAGATCGTAATTCAACAATAGCGAAGGGTTGACTCCCAATTTCAGCTGAGATGTGTCAGTCCATACCTTCTTAGCAATGTATTAGGATTTAGATCAAACCCGCACTTTGTCTTGGAAGCTCCATCCGTCCTTGCAAAAACTGTTCTGTCTCGGAGACATGCACTGTCGGAGCACTTAGGCTTTGGGTCTCGGATTGGAAAGTCTGACGTAAAGTCAAATTTGAGATACTTATCAAGATTTCCTCTATTGGAAACTGCCCAGTCTGTCCAACCTGTAAGAGGAACTTAGCGACGCTGTCAGAATCGTCGCGACCAGTCTCACCAAGCCCCAAACCTCCACGGTGTTCGGTCCTTGTAGGAGTGTCAACTCAGCGCTTGCGAAAGCGTGTCGATTGGTCCCCGCTCGGCCCTCAGGCGATAATCCAACGCAGATGCGACTGGCACGCACTTCCTGAACGCACAAGTTCGCCTCTAAGATAGCAGGAGAAATGAGTTACTCACAAATGGCAATTTGTTCACGATGACCATGGGTACACAATGCAGCCGCTTTTGATCATCAAAACGAGCGCTGTAGCGTCCTAGGCGGAGTGTTAGCAGGGAATCACTAGGTGAGATCACCTCTCAAGTAAGCGGTCAGCTCGGAAGAATCTGATGGTCATGAATAATGTTCTCTACCTTCTGTCAACTGGGACGTGGCCGAGTGAAGTTCTTTGCTGATGTGAGAGAATTCCTCCCGAGCATCACGGGGTTCGTTTTCGAGATCCGAGAGTAATGCAAGTGATGCATGTGAGTCATTTCCTAGAGCAACGAGACAGCGGAGATAAGACAGAATTGTGAGGATCCAATCCTGATCGCAGGGTTTCGCCAGTCGCCGCCGCGCCTGAAGCGCATGCCTCCGAATTTTCCCCTCCAGTGCCGTCCATTTGGTACTTGCATAATGAGGAGGCAAAGAAGTAAACGCAAGCAAAGCCGCTGCTGACTTGTCGCGAAAGCTTCGGATAACAGACTGAGACATCAGTTGCCAGTATATTGTATCTAACTTACAAGTCAAACGCAGCGAGATATCCATGGAGCTTCAGTGCTGCCCTTTTCCTGTTTCCCGCCGTGTAACATTCAATGGCTCGATGAGTGGTGATGTCATAGAGTTTGTCAAACACTCCCCGATGCGCCACCGCCGAAATGAGTTCTTTGTGTGAAATGAGTTGGCCTGGGTCATTAGTTTGCTTGTCATATGAGACTGGTGCTACAGTCGCAAAAGGGGAGGAAACAGGAATGTGACCACTCCGCATTCCAATTTTATCCAACTATGATAATCAGCTGGGCTCCTGTGATGTTCGTGAAGAACCCACCTGCAACTTCGCTAACTCCAGTAGCTCACCCCGAAGACCGTCCAGCTTCTGACCATTCCCTTCATGACCAGATGCTGGCACCCACGTCTGATCCCAATCCACAGCGTTGAGGGATGCAGAGTAAATCCACGACTCAACAAAGAATGGGTGCAGATCATGCTGGCATTATTCTTAGCATAAACGGCGAGTAGCACAACCAATTCAATATACCTTTAACATAGCACGGCTGAATGTCTGAATGAACCATATACATTTTCTCAATGCACTTGTGACTTCCCCACATCTGGCTAGTATATGGCATTGACGAGCCACCAGGAAGATTCGAAAGTCAAACTCGGATATAGTCTTCATGACGATCAACTCCCTGTACGATTTTTTTGAAGCAGACAGCATAGGAAGGGAGTCATCCTTTGCCCCGAGTCCCCCGAATGAGTTGAACGGAGATCTGCCCCATTCTAGGGAGTGGTTAACTCTGAATATCGATGAAAAAACACATGCCCACCTATCGATACTTCATATAGGAACGCCTCCAACTCATCAAATTGAGCAGCGGCATCTTCAAGTAGATCCATTCGCTCAAATAATGACGCCAAGGTTTCCTGAACCAACCATTGGATCAAAATTAGTCGTAAAAGAGAAGCCTGGGGCACCTTAAGGGCACATAATGTACAGAAACTCCAATCATTTTGTTGCCGCTGACTTTCACACTTCCTCGCTTCTTCCTCAAGAAATAGAACACGCAGGTTGATCGTAGACACAACCCGTTCTTTGATGCGATTGAGAAAATCAGCCCAAGGAATGGGATCAGACATGTTGGGTGCCCATTGAAGTTGGACGCATCTGAATGTGGCATTGAGGACGCAACACGCGCACTCGTGGGTTAGAATTACCTTTCCCGTTTATCAGCATTGAAATCTGACTTCATTTTATCGAGGACGCTGCTCTTCTTCTGGAATAGACGTTTTCCACTGCCCTGAGTGTCGGGTTTGACTAGAAGAACAATGAACCAGTCCTGGTTCGTTGCCACCAGAGAGTTTCTCCATTCCTGTATTTTCCTCCGTTCAATGGACCTGTATTGGTCAACATCCTAGTTGAGAGGGATTCCTGTCATTTTTGACAACCTGTGACGCGGAACGTACGGCGTACATCACAAGCCAAGAAATAAATCTCCAGAAAGGGACTGTCCAGGAAGAGGTTGAGTGGGTCTGTTAATTGTTGGGTAGAGCTGAGAGGTATGAAGTCAATGTCCAGCTGCTGAACTGTTCGAATAGCTGGTCTTGTCGATGATCTCCAATGAAGATTCCGGAGAGGCATCTGGCCGGCGATCGAAGCAAATAGGTCATTCCAAAGCTCCCCCGTCTGCAGGGCTAAAGATGTGGTGTATGTCACCTTCACTGTGACCATTGAGTGGAGAAAGCCAGAGAAAGACCGTCGGAAACAAATTACGGGCCCTGGCAGCTCATTCGAATAATATTGCCGATATGGTCGTGTTCTTCACGTCATCCGTCGTAGATCCCCCTGCTACGATCTACGTTGGGAAAGATAAGGAAGAGAGCAAGTTAAAGCCATCTCCTTTTGTTATTACCACTAAAATTTGCCAATTAGACGAAGATCTGATTAAGGTTCGGAACGCTATAGTAAGTGAAAATGCCTAAGATTGAGTGATGAAACCCTAGTACGGCTTCCCGGAAGATGTCTGGTTTCATGTGGATAAGGTAATGATGTCCAATTCTGCGTCACTGCGCTCTGATCCAATCTCGGCGTAGTTATCCTCGGCGCATGTTTACATTCGGCTACAACCCGGTATGTCATGGGACGCGATACCTAACGCGCTCCTAATTGACTGTGCTCAGTTGGTGAAAGTAGGCAAATATTTCCATATTCGTAATCGCTTTCTCGTATGAACCTGCTTTCAATAGGCAAATTCGATAGAAGGTTAGTGTCGCCACGCAGTCTCGTGCTCTCAATGAATTATCCATGCAAAGGCAATAAGAGAGATAATGTCAATGTCATATATACACCATGGTCGAATCTGAATAAGACTGGAGATATGGCAATTGGGCAAGTGGGATTTCATCGGGAAGACAAGGTCTGTGTCTTCGAACTTACTGAGGAAGACTCTAATAAGATTTGCATACAGGTGAAACGCGGTAAGTTGATCATTCGCTCATTCCACTGACCAGGTTAATAAACAACTGGCATCGGAAAGTTTATGTCAAAACAAAGGAAAACGCGATCATCAATAGGTTAAATAGGACAAGGGTGGTTCGGGAGGTTGACCACGAGGCAGAGAAGATGGACAGAGCAAAAAAAGAAGCAGCGGAAGCACGGAAGCGGGCCGTAGAAGTGAAAGTAAGGTTGGATATGGTGGTCTAACACCTGTCATGCTGAGAACCGGTTTGGGAATAGCGTAAAGCAACAGAACTGGCAAGGGCTCGAGAGGCTGAAAAGAAGGCCAGATCATACGATGGCTTGTTTAGTGAGGAAGTAGAGCCGGCCCAGCAGACGGTTGAAGAGATGGAAGAGGATTTCATGTGATGATGTGGAATCAGCATACTTGAACTGACTGTTGTTCATGGAGATTGGATATATTGCTTGCATGTTGTGTTGCAGACGGGTGATAGCCACGATCCGACCTTTTGGCTCCAAAACATGGTCTGTTAACGTGAAGAGATGCATCGATGGCATTGGAATCTCCATTAGTAGCTGGTCCGAAAGTCACTGGCAATCCTTATTAGTTCATGTGAAACTCCTCCAGTGAGCATCATAGCAAGATGAGGGGTGAGCCTACAAAGAAATAAACTGGTCAATATTGTTGGAATGTGTGTATAGACCTTGAATTTGCAACAAGGAAATGCTTTAATAAATTTTAGGTTTCCTGGCAGATCGGATTCTCGGATTGATATAATAGCTTGGTATTAATGTTGGAATTCAACGCTCATTAACGGTGAACGAGTTAGTACGGACTTAAGGTAGTACGGCTGATAACTTTCCGTTCTCTTTACTTTGTTCTCTTTATTACTTCTTTTGTTGATTGTAACTGCTCAACGTGCTTAGGCCCAGCTGACCGTGCTTGGGCCTCGCACTAGCGAGCATAAAACGACGCATCTTTCTGATGCACTCCCCTCAGTTCTCTGGTACGAGACTGAGGTGAGAAATTCTCTGGTCCCTTATAGTGTTATCTTTTTCTAATGAAGAATTATTGTACCATAGTATTGATTAAACTCATAGTTTTAAGAGGGTTTGAGCTCAATATGTCTACCGAAACTACAAGCAACAAGTATCATATCAAGAAGCTTGATAATGAAGGTCACAATTACTCGACTTGGGCCGTCCACTGTCAGACAGTTCTTGAAGATCTTGATATCTGGTCCGTTGTCAACCCTGAACTCACTGCTACCACTCCTCCCATTCCTCCTCCCTCTTCCACTTCTGGCAAGTCTCCCTCTACTGAGCCTTCCGATCCTGCCGATGCTGAATGGCACAAGAAAAACAAGAAAGCTTGTACTGTCATCCTCCTTTCAATTGAAGATACTCCAATCCAGATTGTAAAGGAAAAGCACTTGGCTAAGGATATTTGGAAGAAACTCAGTGAATGCTATACTGGTGTTGGTGCTCATGATGTGTCTATTCTGATGTCCCACCTCCATCGATTCCAGCTGGATGATTCCAAATCTTTGGAATCCCAACTTAACCAGATGTGCAAGATGCACTCCCAGCTTTCTAATTTGGGTGATGTGATATCTGACACTAAGTTTGCTATTATTATCTCCAATGCTCTCCCTTCCTCATATGACATATTGAAGACTCTGGCTGTCTCAACAGTCTTGGACATGTCTCAACTTGCAAGTGAAACCCTGATTGAACAGGTTCTCAGAGAGGAGAAGTGCAAAGCAAACCAGGATTCAGCCTCCACACTATTTGCCAAACAGGGTAAGATGCCAGAGAAGTCCTCTGGTTCAAAGCACCCCCAGAAGTCCAAGAAAGGCAGGAATTGCCCACATTGCACCAATCTGAAGTGCAAGAAGATTGGACATACAATTGAAAAATGTTGGGCTGAAGGTGGTGGTTCTGAGGGCCAGCATCCTGATAAGACTTTGGGTGCACAGTCTGGATCAGGACAAACTGAGAAAGATCCTAAGAAGAAGGATGGCAAGACTGACCTCCTCCTTGCTCAAGAGTATGCTGCTGTTGCCAAATCTGATCATGTTCACTCATCAGAATGGATTATTGATTCTGGAGCTTCTTCTCATATATGTGCTGATCAATCATGGTTCAGCACCTATTCACTCCTTAATCCTCCCCATCCCATTTACC
>WNFI01657671.1_pt2 | contig 15579 bp, 15 predicted proteins | sample 5400471 | NCBI WGS metagenome assembly WNFI01 (sample SAMN13153348, study PRJNA577476) | soil metagenome | isolation source: 100 cm saprolite on Douglas fir-dominated hillslope | place: USA:California | collected 2013-09-17 | reverse complement strand
TCTGGCCAAGCTCGCAGGCGGCGTCGCGGTGATCCGCGTCGGCGGCGCGACCGAAGTCGAAGTCAAGGAGCGCAAGGATCGCGTTGATGACGCGATGCATGCGACCCGCGCGGCGGTTGAAGAAGGCATCGTACCGGGCGGCGGCGTCGCTTTGCTGCGTGCCTCCGAGCAGCTCAAGCGCATCAAGACCCAGAACGACGACCAGAAGACCGGTGTCGAGATCGTCCGCAAGGCGCTCAGCATGCCGGCCCGCCAGATCGCGATCAACGCAGGCGAGGACGGTTCCGTCATCGTCGGCAAGATCCTCGAGAAGGAGCAGTATTCCTACGGCTTCGACTCGCAGACCGGCGAATACGGCAACCTGGTCTCCAAGGGCATCATCGACCCGACCAAGGTGGTTCGTGCGGCGATCCAGAACGCAGCCTCGGTTGCGGGCCTCCTGATCACCACCGAAGCCATGGTGGCCGAGCTGCCGAAGAAGAACGCGGGCGGCGGCGGCGGCATGCCCCCCGGCGGCGGCGGCATGGGCGGCATGGACTTCTAAGCAGTCCATTTCGCTTTGGCGATATCAACAATGCAAAACCCCGGCAGCGATGCCGGGGTTTTTGTTTTTGGAATGGAGTCTTACAGCCGGATGAAGCGAAGCGTAATCTCGGATTCCGCCAGCACCTCTCGTTCGTCATTCGAGACGCGGTCTTCGCGACGCCGTCATTGCGAGCCAACGGGTCGGCGCAAAGCGCCGCCCGATGACAGGCTCCGCGAAGCAATCCAGCTGGCTTGGTTCAGAGGTCACTGGAATCTTCGTCGCAAGCGCTCCTCGCAATGACGAACGCAAGCGCAGACCGCATCGCCAGCCTTGCGCTGAGCAGCACCGTCACCTCGCGGCCAACTCAATCCAGATGCGCGACGACGGCCAGCCGCTTCACCCGTTGATTCCTGTAGGCCTGCAGGAACGCGTCGTAGTTCCGAAACGAGACGCAGCCGTTGGAATCGCCGTTGGGGCCCAGCATGTAGGTGTGCGCGAGCAGACCGCTCCGCCCATAGATCGCACCTTCCCCGCCGACCGGCTTGAGCCGCAAGGCCGGCACCCCATGGAAAAGGGATTCCCTCAGCGTGAGGTCATAGAGATGCGGCGGCGTGGGCCCGCGCATTCTTTCGCGGACGAAGCGCGGATCGTCGAGCCTGGAGCCGAGACCCGAATGCGCTTCCAGTCTGGTGCCGTCCGGCATGTAGACCACATGCGCGGAGATATCATAGACGGCGGTCGAGCGATCGTAGGGCGCCGATGAGTTGTCCGTGGTGTCTCGTCCGTCGCTCTGAACACCGGCGTCAGCCGAGGCGTATGAGAGCGTGGGCCCGTTGGACTGCGCCTTGCCAAACAGCTTCTCGAAGATGGTCGGCGCGATGGAGCCGGTGCTCGCGACAACCGTCGCCTTGGCGCGCTGGGCGAGCTCTCCGGCGGAGGGATTTTTGTTTTGCGGCAATCTAGGCTCGGCGGGGCGCCGTGTCGGCACCGGAATGCTGGCCACTTGACGGACCGCCGGCGCCGGCGACAGCGCATCCTGCGGTTTCGGCAGATCGGCCTGGGTATCGACCTGCTTATCGACTTGGGGCGCCGGCGCTACCGATGCGCGATCCAGCCCGGACAGCCTTTCCGAAAATGTCAGCTCAGGAGTATACGCCGCGGTCAGCAGGGCCACAGTGCTGTTCCGTTTCGCAGCCCCGTGGAGCGGCGGGTTGACGGCTGGCTCGACGCCGGAAGCCGTCACCACCGGGTAAATGCTGGCTCCGAACACATTGCTATACAGGATCCAGGCGCAACCCAGCACGACGAACGCAACGGCTGCACCGCCGAAAACATTCAGGGGGATGGCTTTCCGGGATGAACTTCCGCGGCGCTGGGCCGCGAAATCGTTGAACGCGCCGGTACTCTTACTCATACGCCCTACGCCAGAACAATTTCACTTTGACCTCTTCCAGGCAGCGTGTCGGCGCGCCAGCGGCACGCCTGAACGCAAACCTGCGCGCGAGCCTCGCTGGGTTCCATTTCCAGTGCAGCATCTCGCAGAGGCGCGGAGCGTCATTAAGGCGAGTTTTAGTTAAATGCGGATTAAGTGCCGGCTAATGTAGGGCAAGTGGAACGAGTGTCCGATTTTGATACAATGCGGCTTGCAATCCGGCGCGCCGCGCGGGTCCGGGAACGGATCGCGCACAAGAAACCCATCTCACCCGATCCGCGCCGCCGCTTTTGGCGTCATTTCGAGGATGCTACAGATCGGCATCAGGTCTGCAGAGGATCAAGTGCGCGGCTGCAGGCCGACTTGATCAGCATGCAAGCCTCATCGGTCGCGCGATTTGAGCGCAACATGGCAAACATCGCGTAGCTGGTGAGAGCAAAGATCATGTCGACGGCATCTTGCCGCGCACGAGATGATGCCTTTCGTCCGATGATGCGTGCGACCAGAACCTCAAGCGTCTTTCGGCGGCGTTCATTCCGCTCGATCAGGGCCCGAGCGAGTTCGGGATCGACCGACATCGCCTCTTGCAGCCGGCCGATCGCCGAATCCCAACTCCAGAAAAGGCAGAAGATTTCGACCAGGCGATCGAGCGCCATGCGAGGATCCGGCATCGCCATCGCCTCCTCGATCCGTGAGAGGCCGCCCTGCCGCGCGATCTCATCAAAGACAGCTTCCAGTAATCCACGCCGCGACCCGAACTGATTATAGACGGTCAGCCGCGTCACCCCCGCCACTTTCGCTACGGCATCCAGCGAGAAGACGGCGATGCTGGTGTTTTCCCGGAGCAATTTTGTCGCAGCTTGGATGACGCGATCGCGTTTCTCCGCCGCCGCCGCCGCCCGAACGGAACTGACGTAGTGACGCTTCGGCATTTCGCCCGCTACTTTCCTCTGGTAATTTCGATATACATATTGTATATCTAATAACAACGCCACCGGGAGTCATGTCATGCAACCCATGTTTATCATAGCGATCTCGCTCCACGCGCTCGCCGCCATGTTCTGGGCCGGGACAAGTTTCACGCTCGCGCGGATCGGCGGCGTCGGCGGCGAGCAGCTTTTTCGTCCACAGATGGGCGCGGCGGTGATCGCCGTCCTCACAGGCGCTTATCTGGGGCACGTCGCTCATGCCGGCGCATTCGATACCGCCGAGCAGGTTCTCGCCTTGGGCGCATTTTGCGCCATTGTAGCCGCGGGCGTTCAGGGCGCCATTGGCGGTCGTGCCATCAGAAGCTTGCATAGCGGGACGGCCGATGAAGCCGGAGCGCGGCGGCGCATCGCTCTGGCTCAACGCGTCGCGGCCGGCCTGCTCGCAGTGACGGCCGTATGCATGGTAGCGGCACGCTACCTCTAAGCGGCATACCTAAGATATAGAGGTGTCGATCGGCGCCGCTGCGCGCGGCGTTCGATACGCTTCATCCGTAACTCAGCTTCGGATACCAGTCCTTGCCGCGTCCTTCCGGCGTCACGTCGAGGATGGTCCAGATCGGCATCAGGTCGGGCGCGCCGCGCGGGTCCTGCCCGGGATCGGCGCTTTCGAATCCCATCTCGCCGCCCCAGAAGTGCCGGATGGTGCCGTTCTTCCGCGTGAACACGTTGAACGCCGCGTCGTCGCCGCCGTCCTTGGTCAGCGCATGGTAGTCGCGGCTGAACTCGCCTGATGCATCCGAGAACAACGGCAGATAATGCCAGCCGCGCTCGCGCTTGAACGCGATCAATCGCTCGATCGGCGAACGCGCGACCACGGCAAGCGCGACTCTCTGCTGGATGTCCGGCACCTCGCCGTCCCAGGCACTCAGCAGCGAGGTGCACATCGGGCACGGACGTTCGCGCTGCGGGCCGAACATGTAGTTATAGACCACGAGCGAATCCTTGTCGCCGAACAGATCGGCGAAGGAGGCCGGCCCGTTCTCGCCCACGAATGAGTAAGCCTTCCTGACCTCGCCGCCCGGCGGCAAGGCGCGGCGCTGCTCGGCCACCCGCTCGATATGGCGGCGCAGTTCGATCTCCTCGGCGAGCAGCGCGGTGCGAGCCTGGCGATAGGCATCGCTCTCGTTGGGATAACGAACGCCAGAGGCTTTCGCGAGTTCGGCAGCAGGTTTCAGGGGGGAACTGGTCATGGCATCTCCTCATCAGACAGATTTCAACGCGCCCCGTCTCTGGAGGACGTTCCGGCATGGGCCCGCCCGACATGATCGCACAGCATCCGCAGATTATTTTTACAGGGCCCTGTTGTCGATGCGCCTTTTTTTGGCCGAACCAGGAACTCTGGACAAAAAGGTATGGAATAGAGTGTGCGCCAGAGCCGCGTCGAAAACCGATATCGGTCTCGTGGGGAGATCACCGGGAGTGCCTCAGGCCGAAGCTGCACCAATCATACGGTCCCTGATCGCGAGAAGGGCCTATGTAGATCGACCCTAAGGCGATTTCTCCAATTCCGGCGGCGGCGACCGATCGAACACGTCGCCATTCGCGCCCTCCAAGAGATCGAGTTCGTAAGTCTCGATGGTGAGCGGCCCGCGCTTGCGCTCCAGCACCGCGACCTTCTCGACCCGCGCGAAATTCTCGTTGAGCTGCCGCTGGCCGCCGGCTCTCGCCTCGTCGATGAACAAAAGCTTGCCCGCAAGCTGTGCCGGATCAGGTTCGGGCGTGTTGACCCAGCGGATGCGCTGGGTGCGCTGAACCACGCAGCTGCCTTTCGGCAGATAGAAGGCAAGCCATCCAGTGGTGCCGTAATCCGGCGCCAGCACGCAGCCAGCGCCAACGCGAACGCGAACCGCCTCGATCTCACTGGCGAGTTCCCGCCAGCCGACACCGACGCTGCGCACCGTCGCGTCGCGGCGAAAGCCGGTGAGCAGCCCGGTGTTGGCCTGCAGCACCAGCAGCGCGAACATCACGATGCCGGTGGGCCCGGCCCAGCGCAGGGAGAAATCGACAAAGCGCTGCTGGCGCAGATCCCATCGCGCGTTGGCCGCGACCGCAGCGGCGATCGCGAATGCGGGATAGACCGGCGCGAACCAGTTGGCCTCGACGCGGCTATGCAGGGAATGCCAGACGAAATACAGCGTGATGGTCCAGAACGTCGAATTGATCAGGGCGCGCGAGGCGAACGCACCGCCATCGCGCCGCAGCAGCGCGTAAAGCCCCATCAGACCCAGGATGAACACCAGCGGCGTGGCGAAGGCGATCTGGGTCGGTATCAGTTCGCCGATGAAGGCCGGGTTGAAGTTCTCGATGCGGGCGCGGCCGAATTGTTTGAGAAAGGACACCCACTGGTGATCGGCATTCCATAGGATGACAGGCGAAAACATCGACAGTGAGACGATGCCGCCGAGTATAGGCCATGGCGAGACCAGCCAGCGCCGCAGTTTTGGTACCACAAAGAGCCAGATCAGGATCGCCGGGCCGAAAAACAGCGCGGTATATTTGGATAACAGCGCCGCCCCCACCGCGGCGCCGACCATCAGCCACCACGCGCCGCGCCCGGTCGCCAGCACCTTGGCGAGCGAGTACAGAACGAAGCTGGACGCCACCAACAATGGCGCGTCCGGCGTGACGATCATGGTTCCGACCGCGGCCATCATCGTGGCGTTGAGCAGGATGGTCGCTGTCGATGCCACGCGCCGGCCGCCGAACAGAATCTCGGCCTAGGCTTCGTCGAAGGTCAGCGACGTGTAGGCCGCGGCGACCAGCCGCAATAGCACCAGCGCCAGCACCGTCAGGATTGTGCTGCGGGCGAGCCGCAACTCGTTAAAACTCATCGAACGTTCATCGCTTGCGCCAGACGAACAGACCGGACATTGCGTAATTCCACACCACGCCCATCAACGCGCCCGCCGCGCCCGCCAGCCACCAGATCGGCCGCTGGTCATAGACCGAGAACGCCACCCCGACATTGGCGATCAGCCCGACGCCGCAAACCAGGTAGAACAACAGGAGACCCCGCAGGATGGCAATGCCTTTCAGCCGCTGGTCTCGGTAGGTCAGGAAATTGTTCAGAACAAAATTGCTGGTCATGGCGAAGATTGCGCCGAGCGCCTGCGCCTCTGCGAACGGCACCGCGAAGGCATTGAGCGCAATATAAATCGTGACGAGATGCACGAACAGACCGATCGAGCCCACCAGTGCGAACAGCAGGAAGCGCAGCGACACCACGTCGTGGGTCAGCTTGGCCAGCACCAATCCCAGAAAATCCAGCGCGACCATGGAATCCAGCTTGCTCTCGCCATGCAGCCGCGCCCCGAATGTATAGGGGATTTCCCTGACGCGCAGATTGCCGCGCGCGGTGGCGACAACGTCGAGCAGAATCTTGAACCCCTGGGTCGAAAGCTGCGGCGCCAGGTGCTCGAAGCGATCGCGGCGGATCATGAAAAATCCGCTCATCGGATCGGCGATCTTGACCCGCAGCACCCGCCTCGCCACCTCGGTGGCCAGCGCGCTGACACCGGCCCGCTGCTTGTTGAAGCTGTCGGCGCTGCCGCCTTCGACATAACGGCTTCCCACCACGAGTTCGGCGTCACCGCTTTGCAGCAGCATCAGCATCTGCGGCAGCCGGGTTTCGTCGTGCTGCAGGTCGGCGTCGATCACGGCGACGCAGGGCGCGCTCGACGCCAAAATACCTTCAATGCAGGCGCCGGACAGGCCGCGCCGACCGATCCGCCTGATGCAGCGGACACGGCCATCGTCCCGCGCAAGCGTCCGCAGCACGCCCGAGGTGCCGTCGGGAGAATTGTCATCGACAAAGATCGCCTCCCAGGAGACGCCTGCCAGGGCGACCTCTAACCGGCGAAACAGGGTGGCGACGTTGTCGCGCTCGTTGAATGTGGGAATAATCACCGAGAGCTGCAGCGGGACCGCCACCTGCGACAGGCTTTTGGAGACAGATTGGACGGCTTCATTCATGGCGCAGCATATATCCGGGGCTTTGGACGATGCCAAGCGGCCCCCGCAAAGTAGGCAATTCGCGGCCAAATGAGGGAAAACGGACCGAAATCGGCCCTAAAATGCCAACGACCACGAACAACATGGTGCGCGTACATCCGGCGCAACCGAGCTATTCCGTGGTCGTCCCAGCGCCGGAGCTTTGAAGCATCAACGTCGCCGTTAGAGACAAGATAGGGACAATTGCAGCATTTCGCAAGAGGTAATCGAGTTAGCAAGTCCGACCGCGAGAGCCAGCGGGATCGGCGGCTGAATTCTCGCGCCGCGACGCGGGTGTTCATCCGGAGCAAGGCGAAAATCCAGGTGCCAGCCAGATTGCGACGATCAACGCCAATTCAGTTAAGCTGATCGCTTTGCGAAACCGTCGCCCCACTTTGCGGATCATGCTTTAATCCCCTCGTGCAATTCGGACTGGGGGTACAATGACAAGCCTGTTCAAGTTCTTTTCTTTCGCCGCCGCGCTGATGCTGGCCGGGGCGCTTTCGGCAGGCGCCGCAGCTGCGCAAGGTACGGCGGTCGATGCCGCCACGGCGGCGGTCCTTGCCGATTCCAAGGTCATCAAAGCGCTCGAAGCGATCAAGGACGACGATGCGCGCGCGCTATCGGAGCAGAAGCGAATTACCGAAATTCCCGCTCCTCCCTACAAGGAAAAAGTCCGGGGCGACTACATCCTGAAGCGGTTTCAGGAATTGGGTTTCAAGGACGCCGCGATGGACGGCGAAGGCAATGTGATCGCGCTGCGCAAGGGAAGCGGCGGCACACCGAAACTCGTCGTCTCCGCGCATCAGGACACGGTTTTCGCCGAGGGCACCGACGTCACCGTGAAGGAAAGAGACGGCATGATTCTCGCGCCCGGCATTGGAGACGATGCGCGCGGGCTCGCTGCGCTGATTTCCTTGATGCAGAGCCTGAACAGCAACGGGGTCACGACGGTCGGCGACATCATGTTCGTCGCCAGCGTCGGCGAGGAAGAGCTGGGTAATCTGCGCGGGGTCAAGGCCCTGTTCCGGGATCACAAGGATATTGATGGTTTTATATCGATCGACGGTCTCGGCATTACCCGCGTGGTCAACCAGGCAACCGGCAGCCATCGCTACGAAATGATTTTCAGGGGTCCCGGCGGCCACAGCTTTCAGGAATTCGGATTGCCGAGCGCGACCCACGCGCTGGGGCGCGCCATCGCGAAAATTTCCGATCTGCAAACGCCCTCCGATCCGAAAACCACCTTCACCGTCGGCACGGTCAGCGGCGGCACCTCGGTCAATGCCATTGCCGCCGAAGCCCGGATGGCGGTCGACATGCGCTCGAATTCCACCGACGAACTCTTGACACTTGAGGCGCGCCTGCTCGATCTCGTCAAGCAGGCGGTGGCCGAGGAAAACAAGCGCTGGAATTCGGACAAGATGACCGTCGAGATCAAGCTGATCGGGGATCGCCCTGCCGGCATCGTCGCTCTGGACTCGCCGATCGTGCAGGCCACGCAGCGCGCCGTGAGCGTCCTCACCCGCGCTCCGCGCGTGACCTTCGCCGGCTCAAGCACCGATTCTAATCTCGCCATGTCGCTCGGCATTCCCGCGGTCACGATCGGCGGCGGCGGCGAAGGCGGAAACTGGCATTCGCGCAACGAATGGTACAAGCCGGTCGATGCCTATTTCGGGCCGCAGAGTGCCCTCCTCACCATGCTGGTGCTGTCAGGCGTCGATGGCGTGACCAAGCCAATGCTGGCGACGCGGCATTAGCGGGATCGCCCGCAGAAAATTTTCCGCCGTCCGCGATAAGCGTGAGTACGTCGTTGAGATGGGTGCGATACCGTTGCGAAAAGTGAAGCTCGCTTATTAACGATCATTCATCAGGATTAAGAATCGTTATGTAGGAGATTTTTCAAATCGCCGTATCCTTCCCATCAGTGGATTTCTTGAGGAGGATACGATGAAACTTTCACACGCGCTTGTTGGTCTCGTTGCGCTCGGCGGCGCAGCATTTGCGGCAGGAACTGCCTCAGCGATGCCAATTGGTCTGGCTACCAATACCGACATCGCATCAAACATCGACCAGGTTCGCTGGGTCTGCGGACCACGAGGCCGCTGCTGGAACGCACCGGTTTACGGCTACGGATACGGCTATTACGGTGGCCCGCGTCGCTTCTACGGTGGCTACGGTTGGCATCGCGGTTGGCGCCGCTGGTAACAAAGACCAAACTGGACGAGACAGGAGGGCTTAACCGCCCTCCTTTTTCCTTCACCACGACTTGAACCGAAGAACAACTCCTTCGGACCTCATAAACTGTCGAAATCTGATATCGACGGTTGCTACGGCCAGCTATGAAACCTGCTTCAACGGTGCAGTCTCACCCTGCACGGAATTACATTCTCTGAAGTGGGAAGTGATTTCTTCCTGCGCTCGGCGGCGCCACGCTTCCGCTTCTTCCAGCCAGCGTTCATGGTGTTGCCGATCGAACGACGCACGCACTCGGCACAACATTTCCTGGGCGCGATATTCCGCAACCTTGTCCATGTGCTCCTCCTGCGCAGTCGACCTGCACCAGGAACGTAGCAGGCATAAGACGGCTTCAGTATTACGTTTCAGTCATGTTGCAGTGCGTGATTGTTTCTCAATTTGATACCACGCCACAAACGCTCTCGCATGCCAAGCCACGAATGCCCAGAAGCGAAGCTGAAAGGCCCCGGAGTTTTCACGGGGCCTCTTTCTTGGGCCACCAGGGATCATTGAATTCCCAATGACGCCGTTGGTTAATGTCCCCCCGCTCGATCCATTTACGCTTCCATTTGTCATTCCAGGGCTAATGCTCATCGAGCCGGTCGGGCTACCTACCGACGGAGCTGTAGGCGAGCCACCAGCAGAACCACTCACACGGTTTTGCGCAAGCGAGAAGGTGCCGGACAGTGCCAGCGCTGATACGAGTACAATTGTCGCGAATTTCATGACCGCTTCCTATTTGGTTTTGCAACCCTACCAATGAGAAGCCGTTGTTTTCGTTCCAGCTCTCACGCATCCTTGACGCGGAGCCTTCCGGCGGAACGATAGAGCGTTCGTTGTTCAAAGGCAGTCGGTGTCGGCAGGCGATACCTTCGGGAATGCCGGCGAAACGCTCACGAGCGCAACCGGCTGCGATCCGATATCGCAGCCAAGCGCCAGAAAGAACGCGAAGAGCTGTTGACGGCGGAATTTGGTTGCCGCGATCTAGCCCGACGTACTCAAACGCGGTATTATTGCGGCACCCTATCATGGCAACGCCTCCTCAACCGGGAGGCGTTCTGTTTTGAGGCTCATTTGAGGCTTGCATTTTGACCGAGAAAACCAAAAAGCTTGGAAGTATCCATATCGGCATCGGCGGCTGGACCTTTGCGCCATGGCGCGGGGTGTTTTACCCGGAAAAGCTGACCCAGGCGAAAGAACTCAGCTACGCCGCATCAAAGCTTACCTCGATCGAGATCAACGGCACGTTTTACGGCTCGCAAAAACCCGAGAGCTTTCGCAAATGGGCGCGCGAGGTGCCAGATGGCTTTGTGTTTTCACTGAAGGGACCGCGCTTTGCCACCAATCGCCGGGTGCTTGCCGAAGCCGGCGACAGCGTGAAGCGGTTTTATGATTCCGGCGTGCTGGAGCTTGGCGACCGGCTCGGCCCGGTGCTCTGGCAATTCGCGCCCACCAAGAAATTCGACGAAACCGATTTCGGCAAGTTTCTGGAGCTGCTGCCGCGCGAGCTGGAGGGACGCGCGTTGCGCCACGTGGTCGAGGTGCGCCACGACAGCTTTTGCGTGCCAGCCTTCGTCGTGCTGCTGCGCCAGCATGCGATCCCGGTGGTGTTCTCCGAACACGCCACCTACCCGGCGATATCCGACATCGCCGGCGATTTCGTCTACGCCCGGCTGCAGAAGGGCAAGGACGAGGTCAAGACGGGCTATCCACCAAAGGCGCTGGACGCCTGGGCCGAGCGGCTTCAGCTCTGGGCCAGCGGCGGCGAGCCCGAGGATCTGCCGCGCGTCGATGCCACCCCGGCCAAAAAGCAGCCGCGCGATGTCTTCGCCTACGTGATCCATGAGGGCAAGGTGCGCGCGCCGGCGGCAGCGATGGAATTGATCGAGCGCGTGAAATGACCGCGATCGGACGCGTGACGAAATCGGGAAATGGAGTGGATGGCCAAAAGCAAAAAGCTTTTCACCATCGGCTATGAACAGACGCCCGGGCGGGCCTCGACCAGCGCGGCATTTCCTATCTGCACCTGCGCGGCCTCGGCACGCCGAAGGACGGCCGCGAGGCCGCGCGCAGCGGCAAATTCGATGCGTTGTATCGGATCTATGCGGCGCATCTCAAGACGCCACAGGCCAGAGAAGAACTCGACGAACTGGCGACGCTGGTGGCGAAATCGGGTCCGGTCTGCATCCTGTGCTATGAGCGCGATCACAAGCACTGCCATCGGCAATGGATCGCGGAGATCATCGAGGATCGCGACGGCGCCAGGATCGAGAACCTGCTGCCGCCGCAGGTTTAGAGTCGTCGGATCGGTCTGATCTAACGTTCGTCATTCCCCGATGCGCAATTGCGCATCGTGGATGCGCCTCTTGGCGCAGGCCCGGAATCCATACTCGCGGCGGTGGTTAAGGATTCCGGGCTCGCTCGCTTCGCTCGCGCCCCGGAATGACGGCTGTTATTGTCGACGGGCCGGCGCGACAACAGCCACCCTAAGCCAGCCGCCAGATCGCCTGCGGCTGCTCATAACCGCGGATCGGGACGTCGCCGATCAGCACGGCATCGCTGCATAGTTCGCCGAGGGCGTGGTGAACTGCGGCCGAGATCAGCAATTGCGAATTGAACTCCTTGTTGAGGGCTTCCAGCCGCGCCGCGAAGTTCACGGTATCGCCGATCACGGTGTACTCCTTGCGGCGTGGCGAGCCGACATTGCCCGCCACTACGTCGCCCATGTGAATGCCGATGCCGATCCGCAGCTGCCAGTCGTTGCCTGCATTGTTCTCGCCCATCGCCGTCAGCATTTCCCGCGCGGCTGCGACGGCGCGGCGCGCGGCTTCGGGGTCTTCGATCGGTGCGCCGAACAACGCCAGAAAGCCGTCGCCGAGAAATTTGTTCACGATTCCGGAGTTCCGGTCCAGAATCTCGACCAGCACCGCGAACGCGTCGTCCAGCCGCGCCACCACTTCCTTCGGCGTCCGCACCCGCGCAGCCGCCGTAAAATTGCGGAAGTCGACGAACATGATGGCGACGTGGCGGGTCTCGCTGGTGACCCCGGTGCCCGCGCTCAGCAGCCGCTCCACCACCTGCGGCGACACGTGCTGGCCGAACAAATTGGTGACGCGATCCCGCGCCGTGGCTGCGGCGATACTGGCCTCGAACTGGCGCCGCAATTGCAGCCCTACCGCGCCGGCAAGGATGCCGCAGACCAGAATGACAAGGCTGCGAACCAAGTGAAATTCGAGATCGGGCGCCGGCTCATCCGCGAACTGCGCCGGATGATAGAACATCGCCATGCCGAAAAGTTCGGTCGCCGCGACGAGACCGGTAAAACTCGATAGCCAGAAATCGAGCCGCAGCGTCGAGAGGATGATAAAGATGAAATAGGCCAGCGGCGCGACAAAACCCAGCGCCTGCGCCGGGCCCATGCCGTTGATATGCAGGTATAACGCGACAGTGGGAAGGCTGGTCTCCATGAGCGCGCCGAGGTAGCGGCGCAGATACGGCACATCGCGATCAAGCGTCAGCCGCTGATTGAGCAGCCGCAGCACCGACAGCTCGAAAATGACGAACGGAATATAGGCCGCCAGCATGGGCAGGATCGCGAAATGGCCGTGCGAGATTCGCTCGACATTCGACGGCACGATGGCGTAGGCCGTAAACAGACACGCCACCAGCGCGGAGACGGTGACGATCACCGCCTTGACCCGCATCCGCTCGGTCAGCAGGATTTCGCGGGTCAGAGCGCGGCGGAAATCGGAATGAAGCACCGACCGCTCGCGTTCGCCCTGCCCGGTGAACCTCCGCAGCATCTGCATCCAGTGCCCCCCTTCCGGTCGCGAGTGGGTCAGTCCAGCGTGCGGCGGAAGCGCGTCACCGCGATGGTCATCGCCACAAGCATGAGTGCGAACAGCACGATGGTATCGTATTGCAGGTTTACCAGCGTCGAGCCTTTCAGCATGATGGCGCGGACGATGCGGAGATAATGCGTCAGCGGCAGACACTCGCCGATATATTGCGCCCATACCGGCATGCCCGCGAACGGAAACATGAAGCCCGATAGCAGAATGCTCGGCAGGAAGAACATCATCGACATCTGCATCGCCTGCAACTGGTTCTGCACGATGGTTGAAAACGTGTAGCCGATCGCAAGGTTGGTGGTGATGAACAGCGTTGAGAGCAGCGCCAGCATGATCAGGCTGCCACGGACCGGTACCCCAAACAGCAGCACGCCGATGCCGATGATCAGCGTCGCCTGGATGAATCCCACCAGCACGTAGGGCACGATCTTGCCGATCATCACCTCCACCGGCGTAATCGGCATCGACAGCAGGCTCTCCATGGTGCCGCGTTCGATCTCGCGGGTCACGGACAGCGCGGTAAAGACAAGCATGGTCATGGTGAGGATGGTGCCGACCAGCCCCGGCACGATATTCAGCCGCGACGACGCCGCCGGATTGTAGCGCGCGTGGGCGCGGATTTCGAACGGCAGCGCCGGCGGATCGCCGGCGAACAGATCATGGGCCAGCGCGGTCTGCACCACCTCGCCGAGCGCCGACAGCGCCGAGCCCGCCGCCACCGGATCGGTGGCATCCGCCGCGACCAGCAGGGCGGGGCGGTCGCCGCGACGCACCGCGCGCTCGAAGCCGCGCGGGATTTCGACGCCGAACAGCACCTTGCCCGAAAGCAGCAGGCTGTCGAACTCCGCGACATCTTGCACTTCATGGGTGAAGCGGAAGTAAGCGGTGTTCTCCAGCGCCTTGAGGATCGAGCGCGCGAGGTCGCTGTCCTCCTGCAGCAGCACCGCGGTCGGCAGATGCCGCGGCGTGGTGTTGATGGCATAGCCGAACAGCAGCAATTGCATCACCGGAATCATCACGATCATGGCGAACGACACCCGGTCGCGACGCAGCTGGATGAATTCCTTGACCAGCATCGCAAAACTGCGCCGCCAGAAGCCGAACCGCCGCTCCTCGGCGTCGCGGGCATGGTCCACTGCATCCGCCGCGCTCATTGGAAATTGTCCTTGGAGCGGGTCATCAATTCGATGAACACATCTTCCAGCGACGGCTCGCTGTGCTGCCAATGCAGGTCCTGCCGATCGCGATAGGGCGCGATGGCCGCCTCCAGCGCGGCCTTGTCGCGGCCGGACACATGCAGGCTGGTGCCGAACGGCGCCACCATGTCGATGCCCGGTTTGCCCGTGAGTTCGGCGGCGAGACTATTCAGGTCGCCGCCGGTGACGGTGTAGGTCGTCAGCGCCGATTTCGCGATCACCTCCTCCACGGTGCCGTGCGCCAGCAAATGGCCATAGGCGATGTAGGCGACCTCGTGGCAGCGCTCGGCCTCGTCCATGTAATGGGTCGAGACCAGCACCGTCAGCCCGCCCGCCGCCAGCGCGTGAATCTCGTTCCAGAATTCGCGCCGCGCCTTCGGATCGACGCGGGCGGTCGGCTCGTCCAGCAGCAGCAATTGCGGATTGGGCAGCGTGCAGGCGCCAAGCGCAAGGCGCTGCTTCCAGCCGCCCGAAAGTTCGCCGGCGAGCTGCTCCTCGCGGCCGGTCAGGCCCAGCCGCTTGATCATGTCGCGCGCCGCATTGCGTGGGTCGCGCACGCCGTAGAGACGCGCGACGAATTCCAGGTTTTCGCGCACCGACAGATCCTGGTACAGGCTGAAGCGCTGCGTCATATAACCGACCCTGCGCTTGATCTTGGCGGTGTCGCGACGGATGTCGAAACCCAGACACCGGCCCTCGCCGCTGTCGGGCGTCAGCAGTCCGCACAGCATGCGGATGGTGGTGGTCTTGCCGGAACCGTTGGGGCCGAGAAACCCGTAGATCGTTCCGCGCTTCACGTGCATCGACAGGTCATGCACCACCTCGCGGCCGTTGAAAGACTTCGACAGCCCGGAGACCTCGATCGCGATATCGGATGCAACGGCGGGCAACTCGGTCATGGCGTCGCCGCCACCGGCGTCTTGGCGTTCAGGAATACGCTGACCGGCTGACCCACGCGCAGGCTGTCGGGCCTGCTCGGCCGCGCCTGGACCAGATACACGAGCTTGTTACGCTCATCCAGGCTGTAGATCACCGGCGGGGTGTATTCGGCGGAAGTGGAGATGAAGTAGATCTTCGCTGTGAGATCGGCGGCGCAGTTGTCGCAGCCGATGCGCGCCTCATCACCGATCGCGAGCTTCGGCAATTCCGGCTCCGGCACGAAGAACCGCAGCTTCATGTTGCCGGGCGGCATGATCGACAGCACCGGCCGCTGCGCCGGCACCATCTCGCCTTCACGGAAATAGATCTGCTGAATGGTCCCAGTCACCGGCGCGAAGCCGCTGCGACGTGCCAGTCGGGTCTGCGAGGTGATGACCCGGGCCTCGGCCACGCGCAGTGCCGACACCGCGGCGTCGAG
>WNFI01083664.1_pt1 | contig 15580 bp, 14 predicted proteins | sample 5400471 | NCBI WGS metagenome assembly WNFI01 (sample SAMN13153348, study PRJNA577476) | soil metagenome | isolation source: 100 cm saprolite on Douglas fir-dominated hillslope | place: USA:California | collected 2013-09-17 | reverse complement strand
ATGCGAAGGCGCTCTTCGCGGCTTCGACGAATTCGGGCGGAACGGCCTGACGGGCGCGGTGAGCCTGCCGCAGCGCCGCAAGCAGTTCTTCGTCGTCCCGGGCATCAGCCACCGTCTTCACCTTCCGGATTCTTTGACATTGATAGCGCTGGCACTGTCGCTGAGGAAGGCGGTGAGGTGCGGCGAGTGCCGTAGCCGGTCAAGGCATCGAGCACGCGTTGGACCGATGCTGCCGACCGCGATGCCCAGCGTCGCGCTGATGTCGGCGTAGTTGCGCGGTGGGTCACCGATCAACATCGACAGCAGCTCGCGGCAGTTCTGCGGAAGCTCACCGAAGGCGGCGCGGAGCGCGGCATCGCGTTCCGCCACGATGATCTCGTGCTCGATCACCGCGTCATCAGCGTCTGCTGGCATCTGATCCTCAGGAGGCAATGCCCCATGATCATGCCGGCGAGAAGTTCGCAGTGCGCGAAGGCATTCACGTTTTGTCGTCGTGGCGATCCAACCCGGCAGCGCCGCAGGCTCGCGGAGCTTACCGACTTGCTCCACAAGCAGCAACCAGACGCTCTGGCCAACGTCATCGATGTCCTGACGGGTCAACTCGTAACGGGAGCAGATGGACCAGACGAGCGGAGAGTACCTCTCGACTAGTTCATCCCACGCCCGTTGGTCGCCGTCGCTCACGCGCGCGACCAGGGCAATAACCGACAGATCGTCACGCATGGACTGCCCTCCAGCCTTCAAGATGCGTCCATCGCACGTTGTCGCAATGACGGAGTACACCAGCCGCGCGCCTGATACATGTCTTGGCCCCATGATTCGAGTCCGCCGTCATCACCCGATGCCCCAGGAAGGTAAGAACGGTGCTGACGTTTACATCCTGCCCGGAATGCGGAGTTCTCGCAGAAGTGACGGACCGCTTCTGGTTGCCAAGTACGGACGTTCGCATTGATCACGTGGCCCTGAGCTGCGTCGCAGGTCACCACTTTCGCATGCCCACCGTGGCTGCGCCTCGGCGGCGATCGGCAGTAGCGTCAGGTCGTGACGCTTGCGGATGCCTGGGAGGAGAACGCCCGGGATTGGATGGCCTGGGCGCGCGCTCCGATGCATGACGGATTCTGGGACGGGACCTGGCCGGCCCTGCGCGAGATCTTGCCGGAGCTGGATGGCCCCGTCCTGGATCTGGGGTGCGGTGAGGGCCGGGCGGGCCGGCAGCTCCTGGCGGCCGGCCGGCAGGTCTTCGGCGTGGAGCGGTCCCCGACGCTGGCGCGGGCGGCGGCCGCGGGTTCGCCTGCGATTCCCGTCGCGCTGGCCGACGCCGCTGGGCTGCCGATCGCGGACTGCAGCGTCGCCCTGGTGGTGGCGTGCATGTCGCTGCTGGATTTCGACGACTTCGACGGCGCGGTCGCGGAGTCGGCACGTGTCCTGCGCCCGGGCGGAGTGTTCTGCATCGCGGTCGTGCATCCGTTCGACTCCGCCCAGGACGATCACCTCCCGGGCGGGCCGTACCAGGTCTCGCGGCCGTACCGGCAGGCCCGCCGTTATGAAGACCATTTCGAGCGGGACGGCCTGGCGATCACCATCGTCAGCATGCACCGGCCGCTCGGCGCCTACACCGCGGCGCTATTCGGCCACGGCATGGTCATCACCGAGCTGCGCGAGCACGGTGACGGCGACATCCCCTGGCTCCTGATCATCCGCGCTGAGAAGCGCACGTGAACAGCGCGTCGGTGGGTCCGGCGCCCACGGTCCGCTTGGATGGGCGGCCGGGCTCACGGCCGAGCCAGATCCGCGGCTGGCCGATCTGGCGAGGGTTCCTTGGCGGCCATCAGTGAACCGGGGGTTTACTATCCTGCTCGATGAGTGGGAAACCGAGCACAGGCGGCCGTGCTGCCGCACCTCAGGCAATTCTCGATGCCGCGCTTCGCCTGGTTGGCGAGGAAGGCACGTCAGCGCTGACGCACCGGAGGGTGGCGGAGACCGCCGGGGTCTCGTTGTCGGCGACGACTTACTACTTCCGTTCGAAGGCGCAGATTCTGGAGCAAGCCCTCTTCCTGGCCGCTGATCGGGAGCTCACCGAGCTTTCGGTCGTTCATGATCTCTTCGACCCGGCCGTTATGACCCTGGAGGAGTGGGCTGCTCGGCTTGCGCGGGTGCTGGCTGCGGAAACGAAGGGAAGACGGCGAGTCATGCTCCTCGCCCAGTTCGAGATGGACCTGTACGCCGCGAGGAATCCGCGGCTGCGGGCCGCGGTTCGCGAGCTGAACGCCCGTTACGCCGCGCTGATCGAGCCGGTTCTCGTTCGTCTCGGCGCCCGGGAGACGGCGCGGAGCGCCAGGCTTTTCGTTGCGGCAGTGACGGGCCTGTTGCTGGAGCAGGCGTCCTGCCCGGTGCCCGACTTCACCGATGGCGTCCTTGCCCCGGCCATTGTGACGCTCTTGCGGTCGATGTCCGCCCCCTGATTCGGGCAGATTCCGCGCATCGCGCGGCCGCCATTGTCTTGACAGCCGGTCTGCTGGGGCAGCTACTCTGGGATCGATCAGTACATTTGTACTAGGCCTGAACGGGAGGCTGACGTGGTCTTCCCGGCCCAGCCGCGCGACTGGTATGACGTCCGCGACGAGCTCTCCCGGCTGGAGCGGCGGTCTCGGTTCCCCGACTATGAGCAGAACCTGTTCGACGAAGGCCCGCACCTCGTCTCTTCTTCCAGCCTGCCCTGGGGAGATGAGGTCCGGTCCCAGATGGTAGAGGCGTACGTTCGGTTCATCCATGGCGAGACATGGCTAACAGGCGCGGGTGCGCGGGAGATGGAACGCGAGGTAATCTCCGCGATGGGCTCGGTGCTCGGCGGCAGCCAAGTCGCCGGGTTCATCACCTCCGGGGGGTCGGAGTCCAACTTGTGCGCGCTGCTCGCGGCCAAGAGCCGGGCCGGGCGCAGCGGCAGCGTCGTCATGCCCAGCTACGCCCATTACTCCTTCTATAAGGGCTGCCGGATGTTCGGGCTGGAGCCGATCCCGGTTCCGCCGCCGGCGGGACGATACGGCGTGGTCGATCCGGAGCAGGTGCGGTCAGCTATCCGGGACGACACGATCTGCCTGATCGGGACAGCCGGGACGTGGCCGTTCGGGACCCTTGATCCCATCCCGGAGCTAGGCGAGATCGCCGCGGAGCGCGGCCTGTATTTCCACGTCGACGCGTGCTTTGGCGGCTTCATCCTGCCGTTCCTGGAGCGATCTGGCTACCATGATCACCTCGCTCCGTGGGACTTCCGGGTACCGTCGGTGTGCTCGGTGAGCGCGGACCTGCACAAGAACGGGCTGGTGCCCCCGCCGGCCAGCAGCCTGTACTTCCGCGATGCGGAGTTGCTGGAGTACGCAAAGAAGATCGCGCCGCCGAACGGAACTCTTTCGGGTACTCGGGGTACCGGGCCCATCGCCGCATCATGGACTGCGCTCCAGGTGATGGGTCTGGAACGGTACTTGGCTGCGTCACGGCATTCGATGGCCCTGAGGGATGAACTTGTGGCGGGCATCTGCGAGATCCCGGGCCTGGAAGTCGTCCCGGGTAGCGTGATCAACATTTTCGTCGCTTACTCGCCGAGCATGGACCTTCGCCCGGTCGTGGCGGACCTCGGCGAGCGCGGGTGGATGTTCGTGACGAATCAAGAGCCTGCACCGGTTGCCATCTGCCTGTGCACCATGCCACAAAACGAGCGGTCCGCAGGCCCGTTCCTGGCCGATCTCAGCGATGCGGTGCGGCTGGCGTCACAACCGGTGCCCGCAGGCGCGCGTGAATCGGAGACCGCTGACCGGGGAGGGTCAGGCTATGGGAACGTCTGATAGCTCCCAGCCTCCGGCGGCGGCCGTGCGCGAGGAACCGAGGACAGGTCAGGCCGGCGTCGTACCGCCAGGGGGCGAGCCGCCGGAATTCCTGGCCTCGCTGCGGTCGATGTATGGCCCGGAGGTGCGCTTCCTCGGGTGCCCGCCGGTCGACCTGCGCGACGCCGAAAGCGTCGCGAGGTGTGATGTCGTGATCATCGGAGCGCCATTTGACAGCGGCACGAGCTACCGTTCCGGGGCGCGGTTCGGGCCCCAGGCCATCCGGGCAGCCGACTACAACCCGCATGTCCCCACCCGGCCGTCGCTGGCGCTGGGCATCGACCCGTTCGAGGTCCTCACGATCGCCGATGCCGGGGACGTCCTGATGCCCCCCGGGCACATCGAGCAGAGTCTTGCCCGGCTGGAGGATGCCGTCGCCACTGTGGCTGAGAGCGACGCTATTCCAGTCGTCCTCGGCGGTGACCACAGCATCGCCCTCGCTGACGTGCGCGGCGTCGCACGGCGGTTCGGCTTCGGCCGGATCGCGGTCCTTCACTTCGACGCGCACTGTGACACCTTCTATACCGAGTTCGGATCGCTGTACGGCCATGGCACTCCGATGCGCAGACTGCTGGAATGCGGGGCGGCGAGGGGCGACCGGTTCTTCCAGGTTGGCCTGCGCGGCTACTGGCCCGACCGCGACCACCAGGCCTGGATGAGGAGCCAGGGCATGCGCTGGTATGAGATGGCCGAGATCGGCTCTCGTGGCCTGGACGCGTGCCTGGATGAGGTCTTTGAGCTGGCAACCACGGATTGTGACGGCGTTTTCTGCTCGATCGACATAGACGTCGTTGACCCCGGAATGGCGCCGGGAACCGGAACACCGGAGGTGGGCGGCCTCACGAGCAGGCAGATTCTCGATGCCGCTCGTCGGTGCGCAGCGGAAGTCCCGGTCGTCGGAATGGACCTGGTGGAAGTCGCTCCGGCCTATGACGGGCCCGGCCAGATCACGGCCTTCCTTGCCAACCGGATCGTGCTGGAGATGCTCTGCGGAATCGCGCGCCGACGGGCGACGTGAGCGAGGTGAGACATAGATGAGAATGCGTCAGATGGCTGGCATCGCCGCATTGGCCATTGCGATGGCAGCCTGCTCGTCAAGCGGTCCGGGATCCTCAGCTACCCAGGGCGCGGTCTTCCGGTGGGCCACGACCAGCCCGATCGACTCCCTGAACCCCTTCGTCGCGGTGCAGCAGAACTCCTACTACACCTTCCAGTACATCTACCCTTTCCTTGTCCAGTACAGCCCGGGCCTGCAGGTCATTCCGGACTTCGCGCAGTCATGGCGGATGTCGGCCGGCGGCCGCGTCATCACGTTCCGCACCAGAGACGGCGCCCGGTGGTCGGACGGCAAGCCGCTGACAGCCCGCGATGCTGCCTGGACCATCAACACGGTCGTCAAGTACCAGTCGGGCCCGACCGCCAGCGAAGGCGGCGCAGTAACCGGAATCGTCAACGCCGCCGCCCCGAACGCGACTACGCTCGTGATCCGCTACCAGCACCCGGTGCCCGCGCCCCTGGTCGCGCTGCAAGGACTGCCGATCCTGCCCGAGCACATCTGGGGTCGTCTGGCCGCTGGGAAAGGCGCACAGCTCAAGACCTTTGCCAACGCCGCGCCGATCGTCTCGGGCGGACCATTCATGCTCGTCAGCTACACGCCGAACCAGACCGCCCTGTTCAAGCCGAACCCCGGCTGGTGGGGACCGCGGCCGCACGTCAGCGGGTTCGGCATCCAGTTCTTCACCGACGCGGACGCCATGATCCTCGCGCTGAAGAACCACCAGATCGACGGGACCGAGGGTGAGCCGCTCCCGCCGACAGCTATCAGCGCCGTCCGCAGCGCCGGTTTCGCGGTCGCCAAGACTGTCGCGTTCGGCTTCAGGGACTTCATCATCAACTCCAACCCCCGTAAGACCCAGCATCGCGAGCTGCTTAACCCGCTCGTCCGGCTCGCGTTCGCCCACGCCATCGACCGGAACCAGATCGTCCGGACCGCGTGGGGCGGGTATGCGCGGCCCGGAAGCTCGGTGATCTCGCCCGCATACGGCGCGTGGAACAACCCGGCGCTGCACCCTGAGTCGTTCAACCTCACCCTCGCCAGCCAGCTCCTGAACCGCGCGGGCTACCGGACGGGACCCGGCGGCCTGCGGATCGCCAGCGGTCACCCGATGTCCTACACGCTGCTCTTCGTGTCCGATGAGAAGGGGCCGGGAAGCCGCGCTTTCCAGATCATCCAGGGTGACTTCCGCAAGATCGGCGTGCAGCTCAACGAGCGCATCGTCGACCCCTCAGCCGCCACGAGCGCGATCCTCGGACCGAACAACTCCTATCAGGGCTGGGACCTGGCCATGTGGGATTGGTCGATCCTGCCCGCCGACCCGGCCTTCATCCTCAACGCCCTGACGTGCTCCCAGTGGGGAGGGTGGAGTGACTCCGGTTACTGCAACAAGGCCTATGACGGCCTCTACGCCCGGCAAGCCGCCGATATGACCAATTCGGACCGCATCAGCCTCATCCGGACCATGCAGTCCGACATCTACAACGCCCGGCCCTACATCGTGCTGTCATACGACGAGTGGACCGAGGCCCGCGCGTCGGGCTGGGCCGGATTCGTTCTGAGCCCCAACGGCTCGTTCAATCAGATGTCGATACAGACCATGCTCAGCCTGCACCGGACCTGACAGCACGTGCGACCGCGAGCTCCTCAGACGGCTGAGCCCGCCGCTTGTCGGCGGTCGGCCTCAGAGATGGCGGACGCGGCGTTGACCAGTCCGACGTGGCTGAAAGCCTGCGGAAAGTTGCCAAGCAACTCGCCGGTATCGGAATCGACCTCCTCGGCGAGAAGGCCGACATCATTGAGGTGCGTGATGGCGCGCTCGAAGACGTGCCGCGCCCTGTCAGGCTGGTCAGCCAGGGCCAGGGCCTGTGCCAGCCAGAATGTGCATAGCACGAACGCGCCCTCTCTGCCCTGCTGGCGGTCCACGCGGCCGCCGATTTGGTAGCGGTGGACCAGCCCGCGCTCGTCGGTGAGGCGTTCCTCGATGGCGTCGATAGTGGCCAGCATGCGGGGATCGGTGGCGGGCAAGAATCCGACGATCGGCATTCTGAGGCTGGAGGCGTCAAGATCGTCGGAGCCGAAGTACTGAGTGAAAGCCCCGGCCCTGTCATTCCAGCCCGCGCGGAGCACAGCGGCATGGATCTCGTCCTTTGTCCGCTGCCAGCTCTCCACCTGGTCCTCGGCACCGAGCTGTCCGCACATTGAGGCGCCGCAATGCAGCGCCGCCCAGCACATGACCTTCGAATGGACAAAATGCTGCTTAGTGCCTCGAGTCTCCCAGATGCTTTGATCCTTCTCGGTCCAGCGACGGGCAGCGGTCCTGACTGCCGCGAAAAGGAAGGCCCGGGTAGCAGGATCGAATTCGCCGACCTCGTTCCGCAGGCGGCCGGCCGCCCCCAGCAGCTCACCGTAGACATCGACTTGGCGCTGGGTCCAGGCTCCGTTGCCGATCCGCACGGGCGCACTGCCCCGCCAGCCAGCAAGATTGGGAAGCACTCGCTCTGACAGGTCCCGCTCGCCGCGGACCCCCGAACACGGCCTGCAAGTCTTTACCGCGGTCCAGCGACGTACCCGCCGCTGTGCTCAGGTAGGCGAAGAATTTAGCTGCCTCCTCCGGACAGGCGGCGACACACAGGGCATCCATAGTGAGACAAGCGTCGCGGATCCAGCAGAAGCGGTAGTCCCAGTTGCGCCTGCCGCCCGGGGCTTCTGGCAGCGACGTGGTCGGCGCCGCGACGACCGCGCCGGTCGGGTAGAACGTCAGGGCCCGAAGGACCCGGCCGCTGGCGTGAACGAGCTCGGGCCACAGGCCTGCATACTTCTGGTGGATGACCGACCAGGTCCGCCAGCCAGCAACAGTGTCCGCCAGGCGCTCAGCGAGCTCGCGCGGAGGCCAGACGCGCGGGGTCTGGCCCCCGGGCTGGCCATAATGCAAGCCGAAGCTGATGCGCTGGTTGGCGGCGATGCGGAAGCGGCCGACGGCCATGCCAGCGCGAATCTCCAGATCGACCGGTGCGGACAGGAGAGTCATGTCGGCTCCGCCGATACCGGCGATGCCACCGCCGGTGTAGCTCAGCTGCGGCCAGATGAGCCCATACTGAGTGCGGGGCGCATACTCCAGCTCCAGCTCCACCTGGCCGGTGAGTCCCTCAACCTGACGCAGCAGCAGGCCAGGCGCGTCGCGGCCGAGGGCATGACCCCGCTCGTCAGCACCAAGGAGAAGAGCATCGACCACAGTGGCCGAACCGGACGCAGTGCTGAACGTTGTCTCGAGCACCATGGTGTTGTCGAGATAACGACGACTAGCTTGGAACTCCGCGACCGGACGGATCGACCAGTGACCGCCACTGTCGTCGAGCAGCCGCCCGAACACCGACGGGCTGTCGAATCGCGGCCAGCACAGCCACTCGACCGATCCCTCGCGGCTCACCAGCGCGGCCGAATGACAGTCGGACAACAGCGCATGGTCAGCGATCGGTGTCGAGCTCATGAACACTCTCCCCGGTACGCGGCGGCGCAGCAGTATCCAGAGAGCACGAGAACGTCCAGCGTCCGGGCCGAGTCCGGCGGCGAGGCTCCTGCGTAGCCGGCCATGACGCCGGCGACGATAGCCATGCTCATCCTTGCCTGTGCGTGCGTCCGGTCAGCGATGGTGACCGGTACCCCAGTTACCCTCATGCCCGCTTGCAGCATCGAATTAGCAGGTCGCCCTCCAAGCGCTACGGCGCCGTCAGGGCATGCATCGCCCGGCGACCGCCGACCGCGTCCGGCGTCCCCAGCCGCAGGGCGCTCTAGCCGATGGGGCTCGCCCTGCGCCGGGCTGTGCCGAGGGAATCGCCCAGGGTCCACAGCGAGGCGCCGATCAGCACCAGGTCCTTGAGCAGGAACTGGCCAGGAAGCACCGACAGCACCGGGAATCCGCCGGCGGACGGCACGGTGACCCCTGGCGTGGTGAATAGGAAGCTCAGCGTTCCGAGGAACAGCAGTATGCCCATCGCGCTGCCGATGGCCGAGATCCGCGGCCAGAGCGGCCAGAGCGCGATGAGCAGCGCGGCCAGGATCTCGAAGCTGCCGAGCAGGGCGCCGAACGTGCGGACGCTGAAGATGTTGTAGACCCAGCTCATCAGGGGGCTGTTGCGCACCAGCGGCTCGATAGCCTTCGATTCGTACGCGGTGTATTTCTGTGCGCCAATCCAGGCGATCACGACGACGAGCGCGTACCGGACTATTACCCGGCCGATGGCGGCCACCGGGTGCTCGGCTGTGATGGCCGCGGCCACAGGGGGATACCTCATGCGAGACATGGCCGATCCTTTCGCTGCCTGCAACGTCGCGTGTCTCGCGGCGCGGCCTCAATCTGGGCAAGCCCCTCAGGCGGCGCTTCCTTTGGCACCTACTTTCATTAGTCAGGCTGGAGGTAGGTTGTGCCATCCCCGCAATGGACCATCTGTGCACGGGGCACTATGCAGGTCCCAGACGGCTGCTGCAAGGATCCGGGGCGCGAGCTGCTGGGGCGGGAGCTGCTGCGTCTAGGCCGTCCCCGCTGGGCGGCGGGCTGGCCGTCCCGCGGCCAAGGAGCCTCGCCGCCAGTGGCCTTAGCCGTTGATCGGCGACATGTCCGCATACCGGTCGCCGACCGGCGGCCGGATCGCGCTGAGCCGCGCGAGCTGATCCGGGCTAAGGACAAGGTCGGCGGCCGCGACGTTCTCCTCCAGCCGGGAGACTCGCTTGGTGCCGGGGATCGGCACGATGTCGTCCCCCTGGGCGAGCAGCCACGCGAGCGCCACCTGGGCCGGAGTCGCGCCGACTTCGGCTGCCACTGCCTCGACCTCGGCGACGATATGCAGGTTCTGCCTCAAGTTGTCCTGTGCGAAACGAGGATTGGTGTTCCGGAAGTCGCTGGCGTCGAGCTGGTCGGTTGAGCGTATCTGCCCGGTCAGGAACCCGCGGCCAAGGGGCGAGTAGGCCACGAAGCCGATGCCGAGTTCGCGCACCAGCGGGAGGATCTCCTCCTCGGGGTCCCTGGTCCAGAGCGAGTACTCCGTTTGCAGCGCGGTCAGCGGGTGCACTGCATGGGCCCGGCGGATCGTCGCGGGCGCCGCTTCCGAGAGGCCGATATGGCCGATCTTGCCCGCGTCAATCAGCTGGCGCAGCGCTTCGACCGTGTCCTCGATGGGCGTGCCGGGGTCAACGCGGTGCTGGTAGTACAAGTCGATGTAGTCGGTACCGAGCCGACGCAGAGATCCGTCTACAGCCATGCGGATGTTCTCCGGCGTGCTGTCGCGTCCTGGCTCGTCTCCGTTGCGGTGGGTGATCAGCCCGAACTTGGTCGCCAGCACCACCTGGTCGCGGCGCCCGGCGATCGCCCGCCCGACGAGTTCCTCGTTGCTGTAGGGTCCGTATACCTCGGCGGTGTCGATGACCGTAATGCCGAGGTCGAGGGCGCGCTGGATCGTGCGGATGGACTCGGCGTCATCGGTGCTCGCGCCCGTGTAATAGGCCGACATGCCCATCGTTCCTAGGCCGATCCGGGAAACTTCGAGGCTGCCGAGAACCACATGCTTCATCGTGAACCTCCTGCATTAGCTAGGTTCCGGGACCTTTCCGGCGGTGCTGGTTTGAGGCTACGAGCCGGTACGGCGGCTGCCTGCCCGGCCCGGGTCGTCATCCGGGCTCGTCGACGGCTGCGCACCAGGACTCGATGACCTGCTCCACCGGTTCGACGTCGGGGACGGCCGCGGTCGACTCACCCGCATACATGGGCATCGCACTGATATTTCCTGTGGCGGCCGCGCCCGGCGGGAGGCCGTGACCTTTGGGCAGGGAGACGCGCTGGCCGCCGACCGTCGCTTCGCCCACCGTGTCGCCGGCGACGTCCTGGAGGGCGTCGATGCACGATCGAAGGACCCGGGCGCGCGGCACGGTCGCGCACAGCGGGCAGACCGAGAACGCGTCGGTGATCGCCGTCGAGCCGGCGGCCGCACCGGCCACGGCTTGCTTGTAGGCGGGATGGGCGCCTGACTCGTTGGTGGCCGCGAACCGGGTGCCTGCCCGGGCGCCGGCCGCGCCCGCCGCCAGCACAGCGGCGAACGCGCGGCCATCGCCGATCCCGCCGGATGCCAGCACCGGCAGATCGACCTGGCCGAGCACCGACTCCAGCAGGGGCAGCAGCGCGCTCTGGCCGCGGATATGACCGCCCGCTTCGATGCCCTGCACGGCGAGGACATCGCAGCCGGCGTCAGCCGCTGCCCGGGCCACATCGAGCGAGCCGACCTGCCAGCAGGCCAGCGCACCGCCGCGGTGTGCCAGTTCGATTAGCGCCGGGTCCGGGTCGGCCCAGAAGAAGTCAACGATCCGCACGCGGTCCGCCGCCGCTGCGACTGCCTCCCGATCGATATCACCGGTCAGGAAGTTCGCCGCGAGTACCCCGGCCGTTTGCGCCGCCATGTCGGCAAGAAGAGCGTCGAGTTCGTCGGCCGGCAGCCACTGGGCAGTGATGCTTCCGACGCCGCCCGCATCAGCCACAGCGACGGCCAGCTCGGGGGTCGACACAGCCCCCATCGGCGCCTGCTGTATTGGCACCCGGCAGCCCACCAGCTCGGTGTACCGCGTCGCCAGAGCCATGATCACGACGCTACACCTGCTCGGCCGACCAGCGGCAGCACGGGCCGCATCAGCGGGACGCCCAGGTCTCACTGGCGCGGTCCGGGCGCAGCCGCCGCGGATAGGTCCAAACCGCCGACGCGCTATCCGGCGGCGGGCGGCTTGGGCCTCGGCAGGTCATCTCGCCACGGGCGGCGCATTTGCCGAGGCACCCCGAGCCTCGAAGCTTATCGGTCAGTGTGAACTTCGCTGTCCGCCCGTTGGCCGGCTTCCGGCCGCCCGCAGACTATTCGCGGAGGGCGCCGGCGGTTAGGCCTGCGATGAAGTACCGCTGCCCGAATATGTAGGCCGCGACCAGGGGGAGCACCGCGAGCGACAGCCCGGCCATGGTTACCGGGATGTTCAGGTTGAACTTACTCTGGAACTCGCTGATGCCGACCATCAGCGTCTTCTTGGTGTCGCTCTGCAGGAACACCAGTGCGATCAGCAGCTCGTTCCAGGCCCAGAGCAGGTTGACCACCCCGAGCGTGATGAGCGGTGGCCCGGAGAGCGGAAGAACTACCTTTCGGAACACGGTCCACATCGACGCCCCATCCACGATGGCGGCCTCGACCAGGCCTTCCGGGATCAGGCTGAAGAAGCTGGCCAGCAGGTAGATCGAGAACGGCAGCATCAGGCCCGTATAGATGACGATGACGACTTGGAACGTCGAGATCTGGTGCAGATACGCGCCGAGCTGGAAAAGCGGGACGAGCAGGACGACTGGCGGGATCACCATAAGTGCGATGCACAGGCTGAGCACCGCATGCTTACCCGCGAAGCGCCACCTGGCATAGCCCCACGCCGCGCTCGCCGCGAGGGCCATGGTGGCCGCCACCGCGATCGACGTCACAATCAGGCTGTTGAGCAGCCAGCGGCCGAAGCCATTACTGACCGCGACGTGGAAGTTGCTGAAGGACCAGCTGGTGGGCAGCGACCAAGGCGAGGCCAGGAACTCATTCTGGGTCTTGAACGAGCCGGTGATCATGACATACACGGGGACCAGCGCGATCGCAGTTGCCAGGAGCAGCACGAGCTGACGCGACCCACGGTCAGCGATGCGCAGGCCGCGTACCCCGTTCGGTCCGCGGGGTGGGGCAGCCATCACCCGGGCCATGCGACCTCCCTACAGTTTGCCCACTGCCGGCGCGGGCCGCAGGTCTTGTTCTGACCGTTCTGACGTGGACCGGTGCCAGCTCAGCAGCGCGCGGATAATCAATCCGACCGCGAACAAGGCGAGCAATGTAGTGAATAGCAATGCGGCTGCCGCAGCCGCGAGCTGAGGCGCGTTGAACTGGAACGCGTTCTGGTAGATATAAAGCTCGGTCACCATGGTGGCATCACCGGGGCCGCCTTGGCCGTTACTCATTATATAGACATAATTAAAGACCCAGGAAATCATGGTGATTCCCTCGATGACGGCGTAGAACCATATAACGCTTCTCAGCTGGGGAATCGTAATGCGCCAGTGCAGAGTGAAGAACCCGGCGCCATCGATGCGTGCTGCTTCCTGGATATCCTGCCGCAGGGAGAGCAGCCGGGCCAGGAATAGGACGAATGCGAAACCAGCCTCCCGCCATATGATGACTCCCATCATTGCCCAGAGGCTGACGTTCGGGTCACCGAGCCAGTTGGCAGCCAGCACCCCGAGGCCGAGCTTGCCCAGCACCTGGTTGAGCGCGCCATTCTGCTGCAGCAACTGACTGAAGACGACGGCAATGACCGGGACGGGTAGGATGTACGGCAGGAAGGTCATGAACCGGTACAGCCGCCACCCCCGTAGGCCCTCGTAGACGAGGATGGCGAGAAAGAGCCCGAGAACGGCCAGCACCGGGACGGCGATCAGGAGTTGCAGGTTGTGCTCGATCGCCGCGCGGAAGTAGGGGTCGGAGAGCACTAGCCTGACGTTCGTCAGGCCAACCCAGGAGCCCTGGTTCGTCACGGCCTGAACGAAGAGTTCGACAACCGAGTAGCCGAATACGAGGGCCATCACTAGCCCGGCTGGCAGCATCCAGACGGCGACGGCCCACTGCCGGCGCCACCGGGCCGACCGGGCGCCCCGCAACTCCGGCGTAGCCACGTGCGCCGTTTGCAGGCCAAGCGTGACCCGGCCCGGGACGGGCACGGCTGCCGGGAGCGCTGTAGCCGGCGCGGCGGCGTCTCGTTCCCGCGATGCCCGCTCCATCAGCCGGCGATGGATTGGGCCCAACGCGCGAAGTGAGCCATCTCTTTCGAGTCGGTGATCCGGACCCGCGCCGCGACCTGCTGGAATTTGGCGGCCGCCTGGGCACCTGTCTCGCTTCCGCCGAGCACCAGTTGGACGTTAGAGAAGTTACCCTGGGAGTCCAGCTGGGAGGGAATGAAGTTCTCGATGTAAGGACCGCCGTGGATCTCCATGGTGAACAGCTGGCGGACCTGGGGGAGAGTAATCGAACTCACCGGGAACCGGTCGTCGGCGGGCAGGTCACCAGTGTCCTTATACCAAGCCAGGAGTCGGGCCGGAGTGTGCATGAACTCGATAAAGTTCGCGTCCACGGTGGGGTACTTGCTCCACGCGGTGATGCCCACCGTCTGGGACGTCGCGCCGAGCTTCCCCGAATACGGCCCGGACGCAAACGACGGCATCGCCATCAGGCCGACTTTGCTGGTGCCCACCTGCTTCACGAAGCCCGGCACGGCGGTGCCGGCCGAGACCGTCATGGCCGCCTTGCCCTGAACGAACGCCTGCTGCCCCTGGTAGAGCTGCTGTGAGGTGATGTTGCCGTTCCAGCAGCCGGACGACTTCATCTGTGCCAGTTTGGACCACCATGAGCCGAGCGCCGGCGCGGTGAACGATCCTTTCCCCACGACCGCGTCCAGTACCTGCTTCACCGAGGTGATCTGCTGATCGCCGAGCAGCGAGTAGAGCCAGCCGCCGAACCAGCCATCCGAGACGCCGCCGGCCATGGGCGTGATCCCCGCGCTGCGCAGCGCCTTGCAGGCGGCGAGAAGCTGGATCCAGGTGGTGGGCACCGTGATGTGGTGCTGTGCCAGGATGTCCTTCCGGTACAGCACAGGGAACGACGGCTGCAGATACCACGGGGCAGTCCACACCTGCCCCTGGTAGGTGTCCTCCCGGTATGCGTTGATGTAGTGGTGCAGTTCCGCGGCGGGGATGTAGTCCGACACGGGGCGGATGTTCCCGGCCCAGCCCGGCTCCTGCGAGTAGATCCCGCCCCAGAAGTACTCGATATCCGGCCCCTGGCCCGCCTTGGCCGCCGCATCGAACGCGGGGATCAGGCCATTCGTGGTCTGCAGCACGGTACTGATCGTCACGTTCGGGTGCAGCTTGTGGTAGGCGGCGATGGTCTGCGCCAGCCATGTGGAGGCACCGGGCGCTTCCTGCTGGCCCCACCACCACATGGTCAGGTGGATGGGCCCGCTCGGCACCTTGGTGGTGGCCGGCCCGGGCGCTGTGCCCGGGGTGGACGCGCCCGATCCGGAGTTCTGGCCGCTAGTGCCGCCGCACGCCGCGATCCCCAGCGCCAGCACACACGCGAGCGCGCACGTGCCCCACACCCGAAGGCCCGCGGGCCGGGGGACGTAGTTCCTTGTGCCGCGAGGCTGCCCGAGCTGACTACGCGTCATGGCCGTACACCTGGCAAGTTTCGCGCTGAGCCAGCCGTTACGGAACGAAGGCCCGCTGGCTTCTGTCCCTGTCACCATGGCCATTGCTACCTCCCTGGCGAGTAAGGGAAATAAACAGCATCAAAACGCTATAGCATTCTGCCTGTCAAGGGTCGCCGCATCACAGCCTGGTGACGATGGCACCCATGGCCGCTGCGGCTGTCTCAAAAGCTGAGGCGGTCGGAGGAGGCGTAGGCATGGGCGTGCGCCCGACGGTCGTGATCACTGATTCGGACCTTGGCTCGGACGACGATGAACGCGTCCTGCGCGAGGCTGGCATCGCGACGGTGCGGCTTGAGGCCAGGACCGAGGATGAGGTCATCTCGGGGCTGTCGGGCGT
>WNFI01083554.1_pt1 | contig 15582 bp, 13 predicted proteins | sample 5400471 | NCBI WGS metagenome assembly WNFI01 (sample SAMN13153348, study PRJNA577476) | soil metagenome | isolation source: 100 cm saprolite on Douglas fir-dominated hillslope | place: USA:California | collected 2013-09-17 | reverse complement strand
CAATAGCTGGCGGTCAACACGCGACGGAGATTGCCCGCCTGCTAGGAATACGGAAAATCCTCATCCATCGGCACAGTTCTATCCTTTCCGCGTACGGACTCGCGCTCGCCGATAGGTTATTTCTTCCCATCGGCCGGCTGTGACTTGAGCTAATCGCTGAGCAACTTTCTTTAGAGCTTATGAACTTCAAGAGCCTTCCTCCGCCGCATTCAATGATGCAAACGTTCCGTTGCTCACAGGTCGCCTCGACGATCTGTCAGACCAAGTCCGTGCGGCTCTCGATAAGCAAGGCTTCACAGGCAAGAGGATACGTATCGAGCGCATGATGAACATGCGTTTCGATGGTACCGATACGTCCGTGATGGTATCGCAGGGCGGGGAGGATGCGGAGGTCGGAATGGAGGAAGGTTTTGGGAACAAGTTCAAGAAGATGTATAAGGATCAGTTTGGATTCTTGTTGGAGGGGAAGGATATCATCGTTGATGATATCAAGGTGCGAATTCCACGTGGCGCGACGTGCATCGTAACTTAAGAACTATTCCCAGGTCCGCGGTATAGGCAAAACATTTGACTCCCTCGGGCCATCTGTCTGGGACGAGCTGGAATCCTTGAAGACTACGAATATCTTGCAAAACTCCGAAAAGCTCGAGACAATGCAAAGCGTCTACTTTGAAGGTCCCGGGCGCATTGATACTCCCGTTTATCTTCTCGACAGGCTTGACATCGGTGACAGGATTCGCGGACCCGCGATGGTTCTGGACAGCACACAGACGATTGTGCTGGACCCTGACAGCGAAGCTACAGTGACAAAAGGCCACTTGTATATTGAGCTAAAATAGAAAGTCTGTCTCAATCGATGCATATTTGACTCTATACAGAGGAGTAACTCTGAACTGTGCTTCGGTTACGTAAATACTCGGGAAGAATAATCCTTCCGGCGGTTATATCAATCCATCAGCGTTGATTGGTCTGCCGGCAGTCAACGTACCCTTTCCTATCGGGTGCATTGGATACAAGATGGTTATACTCAATGTGATCCTTAGCGCTGCTCTGGGCACTGAGATATTCCAGTGCATTCGGGGAACGGGAACTTGAAAATTAGCATCTAGATCTTACGGTCAGATGTTGCAAGGACCAGACGAGGGTCCTTCCTAGGTATGTCCCCGCCTTCCAATATGTATGCCATGTTGGGAGCCCTTAGCTCACGACAAAGGCGGAGGACCATGGGTCCGTGACAGTGTCCAAGTTAGAGCATGCCCATCAACGGGCAACCGGGGAAATAGACTAAGAGACTAACGGGTTTTGGGGGGACTGGTGTCTGCTGACTGCATATGCTGATATGGGTGCATCCTGTTGAACTCAGCCGTGTTATGTCCACCTCACCTCGTAGCACTAGCAATAGAATTTTCGGAGGCGACTCGGAGCTGGTGACTCGTGGTAATCTCTAAAGTTCGGTGCAACCGAACGAGATCCCTGACTCTGTGCTCACTCCTAGAGCGCGTAGTTTTCAAACTACTAGCAGTCCGTCTCCCCGTAGGGGCCCCACCTTAGCCAGTACTGAAACAAAATCCAATGCTGTGTCCAAGATTCAATTTCCCAGACAAATGATATTCAGGAGACACGTCAACCAGAAGCAGGGTTCCCGATTTTCCGAAAGACCAAAGAGAAGTGGGGAAAAGAACCGTTACGATTCCCAAATCAAGAATCAGACATCAGCCATTTGGCGCAGATGTAGGAGAAAGCATTGGTCCTCTGAGGTTTATGCCCCTGGAGTCACCGAACTAGTGCCCATACAGAGATGTTAGACAGAGGCGACAATTCAGTTGGCGAGAGACATCGCAGCCGACCCTGTGCTAGGTTTGCCTTCTATATCCTTGGTCATTAATGGTACGAAATATGAAGTGGAAAGCAATTGAGGGCGCAACGAAGTTTCTGGATGATCGGGCCCGGGGATCCTGAAAGGAGCGAGAATCAAGAACAGTCATAGGACGGAGGATCCGTCTCCGAAAGTTCATAAACCACATCCGTAACCAATTTCCAATCAGAATGCTTAGTGGAGAATAGTATGATTCGTTGTCGACTCCCCACTCGGTGGGTTCAAGTTCTAACACGATATGTGTTCATGCATTACAGAGTGGGCTCGTTCGGTTCCATACTAGAGTCATTGGAGTCCGCAGCCAGGAGTCAAGTTATCTTTGGGACGAACCCCCAACTCCAAAAAGAAAATCTAGGTGAATCCTTAATGGCGATGAAGCGTTGCTCAGTGTCAGAGTATTGCCAGGGGTGTCCATGTGTGAAACGATGTTGGGCGGGATGAGCGGAAAACTTCAACAACATGCGGTTCAGTTCAGCTTCTCTTCAGTCTCGCGCACTTTGCTCGGACTCGGAACCCGGATAATTTCACATCAATGCTTGCTTACGTAATTCTAAATATCCTGTGTTCTGACCTCACACGGCGCGTAGCCAAACAGCGATGGTATGCCCCATATTTCAGTGAACTTTTTCATCGATTGAAGGTGTATGCTCTTATTTGTTAGCTTAAGGCTGTCAGAAGTATCCGAGGACGCAAGGACGAGAGCGATGCTCATGCCCAAGTCCGCAAGGCCACTAGCACTGATCCAAAATGTCCAAGCGAATCTCAAATGAAACGAATTGCGGATATGACTTACCGCAGGTACGGATGGAGAAGAAGCTGTATATCGAATTGTACTTTGTGGCTAACGGTGGTAGTGGAACATAGACCACAATTTCAGCAAGTAATGGAAGCGATCACCGCCAAACTAGTTGAAAGGGATGGTGACTGGCAGAACGTCTATAAGGTTTGCTTTTACTCCCATTTTTTTTCTCAATTCCGTCGCATAGCTGTTAGTTATCCTCACCCAGGCTCTTATTCTACTCGAACATTGTCTTCGTGTTGGATCGAAGGACGTCGCTGGTCACTTCAGGTACTTGTCCAGTCAAACTATTTCTCTTTGAAGTCTTATTTAATGAATCTGATTAATTGTCCAACCCACAGAGAACAGTTCTACATCATAGACGTTCTAGAGAAATTTCAATGCATCGACGAAAAACATATTGATCAGGGCCTTCATGTGCGACGGTTGGCGAAACAGATCAATTATCTAATGCGGAACAAGGAAAAGCTTCGTTCGGAACGAAGAAAGCATGCGTTACATCTCGATCCAGGGGAAGATGAACGGGACGAAGAGGAACTGATGGAACAAGCTGTCGCGGAGAGCCTGCGAACTGCAGCTTCCCTCAGTACCTCTGCTCCTATTAGTTCCACGATCTCGTCTTCGGCCACGGGCTCAGCTGACATGAAAACACGGATTGGCGAGGGTGAGCTTGCATGGGAATATCCCGCCCTACCCGCTCACGATTTGCTGCTTCATTAAGAGGGGGGATTTAAGCCAAGTTTCTATCAAAAGAAGATACTCGAGGCTACGAATAATGATCCTGAGGGACCAAATGAGGAGCAAATGAAGAAGATAGCCCGCTTGACAGATACCCATCTGAACAAGTAAGTGAACTCATGTGTAAAATTATAGCCTTCATGGAGGGCGTGACGACTTCCTGTTGACAGGGAGTATTTCCTAAAAGTGATGAAGGTGTTACACCTGAGACTGAGTGAAAGAGGAGAGGAATGGAGACATGTCTTCAAGGCGAGCGTTCCCCCAAACCGATTTTTTTTTGTTTCCTCTTGAACTTAGATTTGTTCCGTTTCATCCTTAGGCACTATTGGTGTTGGATTATTGTCTTCGCATAGGCTCAAAAGACGTCGCTGATCATTTCCAGTACGTCCTCCACACCTCTCTCCCAAACCTTGGTATCTCAACTTTGGCCCTAATTCCCATCCTCGACGCAAAAACAATACGGTGCACACACAGGCAGAAAGTTCACATCAAACATATAGAGACTCTACGAACATTTCAGTACATTGATGAGAATGGAGAGGACAAGGGGGCTCTCGTCAGGCGGTTGGCCACTGATATTTACACTCTGCTCAAAGATAATGATCATCTGCGGCGAGTGAGAAAGGGTCAGACGTTGTTTCCGGATAGTGATTCGGATGGGGAAGGAGAAGAAAGTTTGAGCGATATCCCGGAAGATGGTGAGATTCTCTTGGTCTCCGCTTGTTTTCCCCTTCCTCCCTCTCTTTTTTTAAAATCGATGGACACTAGTTGCTAACGACGTCTATCCTCGTGAACCAGACCTTTTGAGAATGGCCATTCAGGAGAGTCAGGAATTGACTAGGCGGTCTCGCAGTGAGGCGGACGAAGACTTGGATCTCAGACGAGCGATTGAAGAAAGCAGACTTATGTATGAGTCTGAACTTGCTGCCAAACAAAGGGCTTGCCGTGCGACCGACGCAGGGGATCATCAGGCATCTCCGCTTCATGAATTGGATGAGATTCTCCCAGAGTCGTCTCCACTGCCGCCGCCATCACCACGACTACCACGACCACCACCGCCTCGACACTACTCGGAGAAATGGGCATATGATGAGCCGCCTCGGTATGCTGCCTGATTTTGCTTGTTGTACATGACACCTGGACATTTGTATTTATTGTAATGTAGAGTCTCAATGTTGCACATACAGCTTGCTTTCTCTTTACTTTTTTCACTGGGTGATTCTGTACGTATATGTAGGAGGGTTCGTACTCGATAGCTCTAGCGCTCCTGTACCATAGTACTAACTGATATTTCACCTTCATAGCCATGAGATTACATTTGGCAACCGCACAGGGTATTGGTCAGGGGTCACATAATGGGAGTATGGTATTCCATCATACGATCATTTTTCAAGAGAGGCTAGCATTTAATACCTCCGTCTCCATCGTCGCCTCGTTGTCGTTGTCGATGAACTACGCCTTCGGCGGGAACCACATCGGCAGCAGAGAATGTCCATCAGGAAGTCCCAGATAGCGACAAGGATCTAGTGTTCAAAGAAATGAAAAGTATTTTCGGGGATGGGGATCAGTATGTAGATTGAGAGCGAAGGGGAAGTGGACATACCCATGTGATGCCTCCTACGATGGCGAGGATGACGTCTGCGATGGCGATGATAACTGCTTCGATGGCACCGCCTATGGCCGAGACTACGGAACCCTATGGTAAAGAAATTTGAGTGTCGCAGTCGAAAGAAAGGCCTTCCACACAGGTGGAGATAGATAAATTGAAGCGGACCATGCTGATAGCCCTCCTTCCGTTAGAGCGGGGACGAGAAGAAGGGGTGATTGATGAGGTGCATTCAACTTGTCATTTTATAGCTCATGGTGGGATCCTATCGCACCCTCAGCACGAGGCGATAAGCGAACCGTGATCCAGTGATGTGAATCCGGTGCTTACGTAAGATAACGCATTCTTCCCATAACGATCGCACTCGTACGCTATGAAGGGGAAAATCCTCTATTTCTATAGGGGTCCATAATCTCCGCCATTGGCTAGGAAGGTGAGCAGACCACCGTCCTGCTTCGTAATTTTACGCATGTCTTCCGTGACCCATGAATATATAGCTATTCGTTGTACACACGAACCTCTCAAAGCTGCTCAGGTGACCCCCCCATTTGTGAGTGTGCAAGTGCCTGTATCGATCGTCGCTGGTACTATCCGTCTGTTGGAATCCGGAAGCAACCCGCACATTCTGGAATATTTTATGTCTGTCCTTACGCTAGACGACTCGTAAGCACTACGCATGCAGGATTCTAGCAGGTAGACCGCAGACTATAACTGCGCCGCTAAAGCGCCAGTTGTACTACCTATACCATTCAGTCTGACGATCCTCTCTCCTATTCTCTCCTAAATCTAATGGAGTCCAAAAGGCCATGCAGGGCTGAATCGGCTGGTCCCGTACATTCTCGATGTCACAGGGATGAGCGATTATGTACCACTTGCGTGCCACTGGTCTCCGCGTATAAACGTGATGCGTCGCAAATCGAAGGTTGAAAGTTCACGTTACTGTCTTCAAGTTGCAATTTTAATTTTCTCAGTCACGACGAAAAAATCCCATTTTGAAGCCTTGGCATCGAACTCGCACTTCTTTCGGCGACATGATGAGCGGGAAGTTTAGCAGTGTGAGAAATGAGAGTTATGTGGGTTGTAACAGTTACATTCTCTTGTAATTATTGGGGTCTCATGCGTCGGTCTGAACATCTTTGGTCATGCTTAGGTTCTATCGTCTCGGGAGGATATCCACGGCTTTCAGTGACTCATCGCAGGACTACCAGCCTTACGTACCTCACTCAATGTCATTCTCGTTACAACACAAACGTATACCGCGTTTTTCGTCCATTATCACTGTCCTGTCGTCGACTCCGCAACAAGACAGTCGAATAATAGATTTGAGGGCTTGTTGCAGGACTCGTCACCACCCTAGAACACTGATGTGAGGGACCACGACCCATCATCGTTTACGAGAATGAAAATGAGCAGCACTTCAACTGCCTTTTCTGGCACTCTATGCGAGACGAGGTCGCGATCGGATGTGTCTCACGCCTCCCCCTTCCATTTTCAGAATCGCTCGTCACCATATGAACCGGATATGGGCATTTTCCTCACGTCTTCCATCTCGTGGTAAATATGGCTTAACCTTCAAAACGTATTCTCACTATCGTCAGAAGGTTCCGAGACTTGGCCCGTCTCACTGAGATGGACTCGTTAAGAATGTATACCCTCGCGGCTCATTGGGAATTTGAAGAACTTGTGGTGTCGTCTTCTCGTTATGCACTCCGAATGGACTCGGATGCTCAGTGCATAACGGATGACCACGCGCTTAGCAAAGCCAAGCTTAAAGAGTTACTTCTAATGGTGCCAACGCTGCATGATAAGGACACGCTCGCATGCACACTTCGAGATAGGCTGTCGGTTCAGCGAGCCTATGGCCTAGCGGCGGGTTATTCAAATTGGGAGAAGGCGGCCAGCATGGCCGGTGAAGAGATTCGCTATGCGCCGAGGGTGTTGGATCCACCGTGTCTTGGAGCTGTGATCTCAGATGAAGGATACTATCTAAGGCTCTTTATGTTGTACGAAAAACTGAAGGAATCTTTTTCACTTATTTGTGAGTACGAAATTGCGTGATATTAACTTCCAGCCCACGCTACCTTAATCTCTTGAATAGATTATCGCACTAGTGTCTCTCCAGAGACTGGTGCTGTTATGTGATGGATTTCGTGTGTTTAGGGGACTGGCATTCATGACTTCATGTCCCTCTTTAGATATAATGACGGACGCACCTTCTCGGATCGTGGCATTGTATCTCTCCGCTCGTTTTAAGAGGCCAAGGGAGGCTACATTCCCCGGAAATATAAACGATCCCTCCAAGTCAACAGGGCCCTTTCGTACCATATGCTGCTAATGCATTCTTGCGATTTGCCGAGTTGACTGAACGGATTATGGGCTGATTGGGCCTTGCGGACCTTGCGCGGACACAATAGCCGGAGCCCGCCATCGGCGCAGTGACCATTCAACTTGCTCGATATAGACGCTGGATGATCACCCTCAGATCTGAGGATCGAGGGCTTATATACCTTAAGTTTTGTACATATGGCTGCATGGGCCATACGCGTTTCCTACCAACTAAATAAAATACCTCGGTTAGGCTTAGACCTTTGATGTAAACTAATCCGTGCGCCACAGGAACCATAGATCCCCTATCACCACCCAGGCGCTTTCATAACAGTTTTGTCCCATGTTTTTGTTTTCATCCATCTTTATATTATATACATACTGTATGCCCAATTTTTGCATCCAATTTTTTTGGATACGGATTGTGCGACACGCTCTCACGCACCAAAACAATATTCATCGTTGGCCACATCCCTTGGCCGTTCCCGCTACTGTCCATGTCCCCATGGATTAGTATCATTACGATGGTCGTCGTGCTCCGTTATCCAAAATCGCCTCATGAACTTGATTGTGCACTGGTATGCAGATGCAGACACTGACAGCTTCGGGCCAAGGACAGTGGCTAAGCGATTGGAGGCTAAACTTAGGATCGGCTCAAGGTACCATCAGTAACAGTTCTATCTTGGCCGCCCTGAGCTAAATCCAGTTCTGAGCGCTGGCGCCCAATTGGGAAAGTTGTTTTCATTGTTCCCAATTGTATTGCAAACAGGAACACGTTGGCTCCTGGTTCGACCTTGAGATGGGGCAACTCATGGGGCACATCTGTCCTTGTTCACTCATGCCGCCTGTGGCTGAAGAAGGTTCCAGTACTCCCACATGCTCCGTTGAATCTGACACCATGCTCGCTTCAACCCTCTCGGTACTCGACGTTGCAGAAAAAGCTGTTGAGGAGCTTCCAATATACGGGCTGAAAGTGGTGATATCTACAATCCGTACAGTACTGCAATCCGTGAAGGTACGAGTTATTAACTGTCAACATTTTGGATAGAGATTGTTTACGTGATCTGGTTTTCTTAGCAATCAAGCGATAATGAAGGGGCGCTCAAACAGCTTCAGGAACAAATTAGCATCCTCCAGGAAAGTGTTCTTACACCTCTTTCCGGGTGCACTGAAGTGCCGCCAGATCTAAAGCCTGCCGTTAACAACCTTGAATAGTTAGTAGCCTAAATCACCCAAAGCAGCTTAAGTAATGCCGAGTGTTACTTTCTAGCAAGGTGAAGGTGGCCGCGAAGAGGTGTGAGAAGCAGAAGCGAGGACATTTGATGGGACCATTGCTCGCCGATCATGATGCGAAGGAACTGGAAGGATTTGCGAACGATATAAAGGAAGCATTGCAGGTATTCAAGGTGAATGAGTTCTCCTACTATGAGCACACTCCTCTAACATCGATAATGAAAATATTTTAATAGGAATCTGCAGGTGTCTACCAAATGATTCAAAAATTCGTAAGTGTCTACATTGACACCTAAAAATGGAGCCTAATCGTTTGTACAGAAGAAATCCATAGCCCAAGAACTCAGCAAGCTTCCTTGCACAGGAGGAGCCGGGTACGATTCAGGGCGGTCGAATGCTCCGGATCGCTGTTTCGAAGGCACCCGCACTGCGATTCTGAATAAAATCAAGGATTGGCTGGACCGACCCATCTCTGGGAGCCCCATTGAGCCTATTTACTTGATTAACGGAATTGCGGGAATCGGTAAGTCGACGATTGCGCGGACGGTTGCTGAAGATGAAGATGGTCGAAACCGTCTGGGAGCAAGTTTCTTCTTCTCTCGTCAGGAGAAGGATTTGTCAGATACAAAGTTTTTCATCCCTACAATTGCACACCAACTCGCTCAGTCGTGCCCTGAGGTGAGGTCGGGCATCATACAGGCCCTCCAGGAGGACCCGCATATTGTAAACAAATCCTCCGCCACGCAACTCCAACAACTTATCCTCGACCCTCTCCGTCACATCGCCTCCCCAAAGCCAGTCCTACTTGTAGTCGATGCGCTTGATGAATGTGATAATCCTGAGGACGCTGCTACCAAGTTATTCGAGGTTATTGTTGCACGCTGTACTGAAGTTCCATCCCTGCGTCTACTTGTCACTAGTCGGCCGGAGACATACATCCAGAATACTTTCAGAGGGGAAAAAACCACTGGAATTGTTCTCCACGAGAACGTCGAGCAATCCATTGTTAGCGATGATATTCGGAGGTATTTGTGTGCAGAGATGTCGAAGATACCGGGGAAGCTAGATGCGGAACTGCCATTGCCTTGGCCTTGTGAGAGGGACTTGAATCAGTTGGTCGACAAAGCTGGAAAGCTTTTCATTTGGGCTGCGGCGGCAATTCGCTTTGTGGGGGACATTGCGGAAAGGGACCCTGCCTCTCAGCTCAACATTCTACTTGGCATGCCTGTTGGTCCCAATATGAACGGTGAAAATCCATATGCGCCACTGGATGACCTTTACGTGGCTGTTCTCTTACAAGCTGCAAATCGCCTTCGGGGCCCGCTTGTTAAGGGTATACAGGATGTCATTGGCACCATCATTCGACTACGTTTGGAAATGCCACTGAAGGCCATCGGACAATTTCTGGGAGTGGGTACGGTCCAGACAAGCTTGGGTCGAATTCAGTCAATCATTCCCATTCCGAGCGACTCTACACGACCAGTTCGAATCTATCACCCATCTTTTCCTGACTTCATCACTAGTAGGGAATGTTGCCCTCACTCTCAGTTTTATGTTGACATACATTCCCATGAGAGACGACTAGCACTACGCTGCTTAGACATCCTCAACTCTAAACTATCGGAGGACGCTATTGATAAACTCTTGAACCCGACAGAAAAAATCTCTGTACTTTCCAAGGAAGCTGTGCTCAACGTGATGCCACTAGAAGTGCAGTATGCATGCCGATTCTGGGTAGCGCACGTGGTGTTCAAGTCCATGGATCAGCATGGTGATGAAGTGCTTGCGACGAAACTGGACACATTCTCATCAACTAATCTACTCCTATGGGTCGTTGCGATGTCCATTCTTGGGGCCCTCTCCGATGCAATCGCTGCTACGCGCACGATTCAGGAATGGATGGTGAGTCTGGTGTATATACATTGAGTGTATGTCGCTCATAACAAGTCAGGATAAATCATTGCCATTCAATTGCTTGAAGGAGCGGTTCTACGATACCGAACGCATGATGCTTGCATACTCAGATATCATTTCTCAAACTCCGACTCAGCTCTATTATTCAGTTCTACCATTCCTTCCGAGCGATACGTTTCTTTCTGGCTCTGGCCGTATCTCTATCCTGACCAGCCGAGAGAAATCCTGGTCTCCAGTGCTATTCAGATTGACAAAACGCTTCTTTGAACCTTCAACTTTTTTCACTCTCGATGGCCACACACTAGCAGTTGCATCTGATGATGGGATTGATCTATATGAGGCATCGAGCGGGTTACTGAATAGCAGCATTGAAATGCCAGTGGACAGGGGGAATCGGCGACACCCTCTCCAAGGCATGTTCACTGCAGATGGGTCTCAAGTATTTGTTTTGTTCTTCAGTTGGAGAGACGGGGAGGTTTATTATGGCATTCAGCATTATGACCTCGCCAGGCAGAATGTGCAGGTCCACAGGATCCCTCTGGAGAAACACATAGCAGATGACCTCATCCGACTGTCAGGAGACGGATCATATGTTGTATTTCCAGAGCCTGAGGCGTCAAATACTCGGATCTGCATCCAGCGGATCCACGGCGGAGATCATGCTTCAGTTTTTATGACATGCAATGGCGAGGTGCAGGATCTTGCCCTCACCAGTGATTCACCGCACTTGGTTGCTGTTGCCGCAGGCAATACCATCACCATCTTGGATATTCCATCGAGTCATGTACTCCAAACACTATCACATAAGAGTGTACACAACGTACGCTTTTCTCCTGATGGATTGTTCATCGCATCATGGTCTCGCACCGCCGAAGCCCGACTATTTTCGAGGACTCAGGGAACACTACTGGGTACATTCGGAACTGGGACAAGATCGCTAGCGTTCTCCCATACGAACCAGTTATATATGCTGACCCGTTCAGGTAATGTCAGGGTCTACAGCACATCGGGTGATCATAACCAGGGTGCAATACTAATAAGGTCCATATCTCCTCGTGGAAATGTGCGCCAAATTCTTCCCGCACCGAATGACTCACAGATTGTGCTTCAGACATCACCTGATGACTTCACTACTGAGTATGACGTTGAAGTATGGTCACTAAGACAGTTCACAGATACCCATGACAACTCAGCTTCCCGTCCTAATACCATCCTAGACATCGATTTATTGGGTGACAGTGCGTCACGATTAGCCATTAGCACTCAAACCGAAATAGAGATATGGGAGGACGGCCAGCGTTGTCGGGTCTTCCAGAGCCAATCCGATGATCCCGATTCAAGGCCAGTCGCTTTCTCACCCCGGGGAGAGCTTATCGCATCCACCGGCCCAGATGGAGTTATCGTTGCGGATGTTCAGGTGGGTGTACTGAGGCCTACGTCATATCAATTAGTTGGAATCTATGGAGTCACACACATCACCATTGATTCGGTCGGGATCTCATTTGACTCCTCCATGCTTGCCGCCGCAACATGGAGATACGTCCTTATCTGGGATCTTCACAGTGGCGCCCTTCTCCGCACGGTTTGGGGTTACTCCACTTTTCAATGGTCGCGAAAAGACCTATGTATCTGGTTGGACGGCCACATTTGTTTGAACACTGAAACCTTCCAAGAAGAGATCCTAGAGGATCCCGGTGATCGTTTTCGAGAGCCAAATCATTTGTATCGTGATGGAAATGACCTTCGCATCCGATCTTCTCGCTGGAGGGATGGTCCACTTTTCTTCTCATTACCATCTAGTCTCAACATCAAAAAGTATTTCTGGCGCGGCGATAGTGTATGTATTGTCAATGAGGAAGGGGAGCTCCTCCTCCTCGACATATCTTGTTTGGATGCATATATGAAAAAGTATTGTCGCCTAGAGTTGGAAGGTAAGTTACACAAAGATATCCTGCACTTGATGTTGAAATAATGATCCTATCCCATAGACAATGATGTCGATCAAGTTGAAACCGATGAGTAGCTAGCCATTCATTTATGGGGCAATATTCACGAGGAATTCACCAAGAGTGGACTTCAATATGGTTTCGAGTGATTTGTGTTCTCGCATTCCATGTTCCAAGTTTGTTTAATATTTGTATCTTTTCATAACCAAGGCACAACAATTATTGCGCCCGGAAGCACGTCAGAGCGCAGGACTTGGACCCTGCTGGCAGCCAAGTACTGCAGGAAGGCCTACAAGATGATGTCGTACCTGTGCGTTGTGTGTAGTATGAAGATAAGCTAGAGTCAAATAGGTAATTAACAGAGCGCGGCCTCAGAGCGCAAATTATGGGGAAGGGAGGTCGGGGCTTCAATAGAGAAAGTGTCAAGAATATCACCCATAAATTGATGGCGAAGCTGTAGGAAAATGGCTACTCTACTGGCGAGAGCCTTTCCGATACTGGTGCATGAGGAACCAGAGCGGAATTATTATCGAGTCAAAGGGAAAGCCTTGCCAAGCGGACGCCAGTCTCTAGAAACCATCTGGGGGACATTTTAGTACTATAGCCAGCTAGTGGCCAATAAGATGGTATGTATGTATGACTACAGGCAAGAATCCAATAAAAGAGAAAATTTGCCTTGGCGGAACGGCCAGGCTGCTTCAATTTTTCTCTTCTCTTCCTCGCTGAGTTTTCTTGTTCCGATTTCGTAAACCTTGGCAACATGTCGCTGTGCATTCTCAAAATCATTTACCGCGATACCACCGTCCGGTTGCAGAAGGATACCGCGCGCGATGAGATAACGTCGACATAGATTCTCGAGCATAGCCTCTTTGTGATGGACTTCGTAATCTGTTGCCTGTCGTGACCGTTCACTCTCATCGAAAGATATTGGGCAAGTGGGATAATCCGGATGTGCTGGCACTTCACCCCCATACATGTCGCAAAAGGACATCATATGGTCCTCGAATATCGGAAGTCCGTCCGACCAAGAATGGCATGAACAATGCTTTGTATCTCTCAACAGACCCAGGTGTGAAGAACACATTACATCACACAGGGTCGAATTGAACGCGGATAAAGTGTGGATATATCGATGTGCTAGTGCTAGTTGACCTAACGAATCGACTAGGAAAGTGGCTGGTTCTTCCGCACCATCGGCACTAGAGGATGAACCATGATTCGATTTTAGATTGTAAAGATCATCAGGGGTGGCATCCAAGAATCGAGGAACGCTGACGTCAAACAATGGACGGACCGTCGCTCCCTGCCAATCGATAATACCTGAGATCATTGGTTCCTCATTTTGAACGAAAAGCATCACATTGCCACCACTAAGATCAGGGTGATTGAGGACAGGGGCACAAAGTTCTGACTGTGTTGGAAGGACAGCAGGGATTAGGCGTAGCCATTGTTGCAGTCGGTGAAGGTGGTAATCGGCAGGATGATGGGCACCATCTTGAATCAAGGCACTAGGCGAGTCGCTAAAGGCTCGAATCCACTCCACTTCACTCTTTGCAGCGGCTTCAACATAGGAGCGAACATCGTACCCTGAGAAGTCTTGTATGAGGCATCGGGAGAAGCCAAGAAACTGAATAAACGTACAGGGCCCTCGATCAATCCGCAATCCAGCATGACCCCCTCGATAAAATAGGCGCTCCACGCTAGGCCCTATTCTGAAGCGCTGAGAGCATTCATCTTCTGGGATCCCAGGGGCATATAGAGGACGAGCTTGTAGTTCTTCATCAACATCCTCTTTGTAGTACAGACTACCAAACTGCGAAAACTTGATCGAGGCTAAATCTCGCTGGAGTTTAGCCAGGCCAGAAACAACCTTGTCAGAGCGTGCTGCCTCGTCCATCAGTTCACTCAAATCGTTACCAGGGCACTTCTCCATTATGATATACTCAGAACCCACCGGATTATCAGACGATGCCTCCCAAGCTAAGACTCTAGGAACAGGTGTACCGAAACATGTACGAACAAAGTCCATGGTGGCCACCTCACTTTGAGTCGTTAGACGTTTCGGTCCAGCGGTTTTGAAAGGGACTCGCGCGACGGCTTCTACCCCATTGTCTGCAGTAAGGATGAAGACTCGATTGAAGCTCCCTAATGAAAGAGACCACTATCAGACTGTTTGGGGGTTCTTGAAACACCCTACCTACCTTCACCAAGTAGGCCGATAGTCCTGCACTCTGTGGCACCGACAGCTTTGGCGCACGCATTACCTAATGCTTCCACGTTAATAGTTAGACGTCGCACGTCCAATTCTGAGACGAGAGACTGCGTGATTCACTATTACAAAGACAAATTACCAGGACATACGCCGTTCTTCGTTAAAGAGCCAACGCGAGGTGGTATTTGTGAGGAATTCGTCCCAATAATTGGACTCGGTCATGTCACTCATTTTCCGTCGCTTGAGAAAAAAGTCAGAGGGATTCCTCCAAGCCGTAGGCCAGCGGGTGAGAGCTCGGCGGAACATGAAGGCCCTTTGCAACATTCCACAAACGGATTTACTGTAGCAAATTGTGTCCACATACCTAGTATGTGTGACTGTTGCATGGTACAGATAATAATTCATCGGAAGTGTGCGCACATAGGAAAGGGTCGACTGAATGGACGCAGCAAAATGTCGACTCCTCAATATACAGTACGTACAGCTTGCCTTTTCTTTCCTTTTCCCTCGGTGATTCTGTACGGATACCCCGGAAAGTTCGTACTCGATAGGTCTAGGGTCCCTGTGCCTTAGTACTAGCTGAATGGTTCGATATTTCGCGGATATATTCATTCATAGACATGACGTGAGATTACATTTGGCAACGCATAGCTAATTGGTCAGGGGTCACATAGTGGGAGGTGTGGCATTCCATTCATTTTCCAAGAGAGGCTAGCATTTAATACCTCCGTCCCCATCGCCGCTTCGTTGTCGTTGTCGATGAACTACGCGTCCTTCGGCGGGAACCACATCGGCAGCAGATAATGTCTATCAGGAAATTCCAGATAGCGACAAGTACCTAGAATTTAAAGAGGACTCGATCAGGATGTAGGTTGGGAATGAAGGAGTGGATGTACCCATGTGATGCCTCCTACGATGGCGAGGATGACGTCT
>WNFI01153571.1_pt1 | contig 15583 bp, 13 predicted proteins | sample 5400471 | NCBI WGS metagenome assembly WNFI01 (sample SAMN13153348, study PRJNA577476) | soil metagenome | isolation source: 100 cm saprolite on Douglas fir-dominated hillslope | place: USA:California | collected 2013-09-17 | reverse complement strand
ATCAACACAATTTTGTAAAAGGTGTTTCGCTTTCTAGAAATTTCGGTCATCAACGCGCCCTTTTTTGCGGATACACTTTTGCGGACGGCCAGGTCATTGTTTCAATGGATGGCGATTTGCAGGACCCGCCCGATTTAATTCTGAGCATGTTAGCAGAATGGAAGAAAGGGGCGGATATCGTCTTCGCCGTCAGACGAGATCGATACGGTGAGACCTTGTTTAAGCGCTGGACCGCTTTTTGGTTTTATCGTTTGCTGAACGGCTTGGCCAATATCTCGGCGCCACTTGATTGCGGCGACTTCAGGCTCATGAGCCGCCGCGCCTTAGATGGTCTATTTTCGATGGGCGATAAGATTATGTACCTGCGCGGTATGGTTGGTTGGATCGGCTTTCGTACCGCGCGCGTGGAATACAATCGGCCTAAACGGTTCGCCGGATCCACGAAATTTAATCTGGTCAAGATGCTGCGGTTTGCGATCGATGGGATCACATGCTTTACCAGTGCGCCCCTTCGGTTTTCCTACGTGATCGGGATTTGCGCGACCTTACCTTTCCTTCTGTACCTTTTCCTGACCCTATTCAGGCACTTCGTCCTGGGAATGGATCTAGCCCCTGGGTGGAGCAGTTTACTGCTTTGCATCATCGCATTTGGAAGCATGAACCTGTTCGGCATCGGGATCCTGGGCGAATACATCGCTAAGATTTTCGACACGGTTAAGGATCGGCCCAATTTCATCGTGCAAGAGGTTTGTAATGGAGAACAGGCAGCTCGGACACCGGGCCTGGTCAAACAGGTGAACCCCACGACAGCCGGTCTCCGCTAGCAATTCTACATTCAAATCGCTCTGATCGCCCCCAAGTCGGGTGATCCTAAGATCCCTCCTTCTAGCGCGGATGGCTTTTCCCCTCTTTAAAGACTGACAAAGCCAGTTGTGCCCGATCAGCAAGAGGGGGAAAGCAGAACGGAGTCCATCAGCCTAGCAGGATCGGAATCTGTTCCGAGAGGTCACGCCTTATGAGGATGAGCGAGACAGTTCGCGGTCCGGTACCGCTAAAATATTGATCCCGGCACCATCAGGAATCCTGGCTTTAAGTCTACCCGCTGAATCGGTGATTGATGACTTATTTCTGAGGTCGACGAGCTTGTAGCCGCACTCGCGTAGGAGGTCGTAGAGTTCCGTAAAAGAGCTTCCCCGTTCTTCCAAGACGTACGGCGACAATTCGAGACAAATCGAGGGTTGCCAGCGCCCCAATGTCCTTTTACCTCCTCGGATCACCTCTGCCTCGAATCCGTCGACATCGAGTTTTATGAAGTCCATCCTCTTCGCGCCCATGCTTCCCCAGTACTCATCTAACGTGGTAGTCCGACCTCCTTCGGTCGATTTGGCAATCCCAAGATGTTTTTCGTGCCTAGGTTCGTGACCAATAACCTTCCAGCTCGAATAGATTTCGCATGGAGGGTGCGCTCCCGGACTCGTTAGCCGCATCTGTTCGGCTATGACCCGCTGTGCAAGGTCCGGGTTCTGAGCAAGATTTCGTTTTAGCTTTCCGAAAGCGTATTCCGTCGGCTCAAATGCATAGACCATTCCATTCGATCCAATCAAACGCGCAAGCGGAAGTGTATGAGCACCGATATTCGCGCCGATGTCCAAAACGATCCCGCCAGGGCGCACCAGTCCCTTTAATACCTTGGCTGTCGCACTTTCAAACCGGCCAAACACGAAGATCGCAAGATCAATACCTTCTGACAGATCCAGCTCCCAACGAAGCCCCTTGCGAACGACCCGAGCAGAATCGCTGGCACCAACAAACTTTCGAGCGGTTGAAAGGGCTCGATAGATCCCTGCGGCTGCCTGCATTTTCATGACAGTCTTCATCAAAACTCCTCGCGTTTACGAAACCTGAGCTATCTAATGAAATTTTCCGAGACGTCAATCGATCGCCGGGAAGGGTGGCACGATTCTTTATAGGGCACGGCTATTGATCTTCTTCGCGCTTCCGGAACGACTGTTTCAGGCTCACGAATAGATTGAATTTAAGAATGAAACAAACAGCGGCTAAACCATCCATGAAGGTGATCTTTTTACCTTCTTCATAGGTCCGGCCGAAGTAGTTTATTGGCACTTCATACAGGCGATAGCCTGCCTTTTTGCACTTCGCGACGAACTCAACTTCAAATCCGAACCCAGAGGATTCGATAATCAGACGACGGGCAATCTCGGCGCGCATGGCTTTGTAACCGGTTTCGACGTCCGTACAATTCAGATCTGTGAGAACGTTATTCAGGAAAGTCAAAAACTTGTTCGCCAAGTAATGGCGATAATAGAGTACCCGGCCGGCGCGCTTCACCATGAATCGCGAACCAAGGGTAACATCTCCGAGACCACCAACGATGGGAGCAATCAGATCCGGGATATCCGCCGGATCGTATTCCAGGTCGGCGTCCTGGATCACCACTAAATCGCCGGTCACAGTGGCGAATCCGGTCCGCAGCGCGGCGGTCTTTCCGGAATTTCGCTCGTGTCGCAGCAGCCGGACACGTGGATCTGATTCAGCTTGCTCGCGCACTTGGTCAGCCGTGCCGTCTGTAGAAGCGTCATCGACCACGATAATCTCGTGGAAATCGCCTACACACTCCTTTATGCGATCAAGCACTCGCGAAATCGTCTTGGCCTCGTTAAATGCCGGAATGACGATGGTTAGCTTCACGCTTTGTTGACTGGGACCGGAGCGCATCTGCAAAGCGAGTTTGGAAGCACTCGATTTTCAAGAGATTTTCTCGGTAGAAGGTGACATTGGCATTTTGAAAAACGTCTATGGACCCACACCAAACTGATTTGACAGCAGATTCCTGGCGCTTATAACTAAACCTACTGATTCAGTATAGTAACACGGCGGCCTGTCGCAAGGTCACTCCCTTAGAAAGTCTTTTGCCAAATTTTGATTTGCGCGGAACCCGATCCTGCACCAACGAGCGCTTGTAAGCGTTGCCATGCCTAAGTCAACCCGGAGTAAGACAACAAGTAGGAGATGAAAAAATTGATCGAAGGCTTTGCCTTATCAAAGCAGGCAGTGCGATTCCTGTGCATCGGCGGCAGCATTACGTTGTTTGATTGGGCGATGTTTGTTCTTCTCTCCAGATTCATTTCTCCTTCCACTTCGTTCATCGTTTCTTACACAGTGGCGGTCCTTGTTCGATTTTGGCTGGATCGAAGAATTACGTTCGCAGTCCGGGAAGGAAATTGGCGCTGGCAGCTTTTCCGCTATTTCTTGTCCTGCGGAATCACCTTTTGTATCAGTTTCGCCGCATTCCAGCTCGCACGCTATTTCGAAGTGCCCCAATTTCCCGCCAAGGTCTTTTCGACCGGCTGCGGCACCATATTGGGTTTCTGTCTGTTCAAGTTTTTTGTTTTCGCTCAGTCGTTCGTCTGGGTGAGCAGCCCCGAGCAAACCCCAGGCGACTCCTGATTCTCTGTAGACAGGGCTGGAGACCGCGACAAATTGTGCCCGCAGAGATGAGCCAACCGCTGGACCATGATGTAACGGACCGTACAGAACCGGGCTCCCCCCGGTCGGCAAAGCCGCACTGGAGTATTGCGGGACGGAACACCGTTGTGGCGGCCTTCGTGCTTTCTTGTATAGTCCTCATCTCGCTCTATATCCGGGCTGCGGATTACGGCTTCTACGAAGACGATTACTGGGCGATTGTCCCCTATTTTAAGGCGCCGGTTTCCGCGCTTTGGGATAACACCTTGTTGCAGTTCCAAGTCTGGTCTCAGGGCCGTCCCCTGAATCATAGTATCCCAATGTGGTTTGCACGGATCGGGTACGGCTTAGGGGGTGTGCAAGGGCTTTATTTCCTAGGGTTTCTTGTTCAATCCCTGAACGCTTTCTTGCTCTATCATTTGCTGAAAAAATGGCTTGACCGCTGGTCCGCCATTCTCGGCGGGTGCCTTCTGATCTTGTTGCCCGCAGACACCACGCATATTTTCCTGGAGCACAGCGCCCAGCTCCATACTTCGCTCACCTATCTCCTGGTAGGCTTACTAATTAAGAGGACGCGGCTTTGGCCTCTCTCCTACCCTGTCGCCGCTTTATCGCTACTGAGTTATGAGACGGCATTTCTCCCCTTCATTGTGTTCCCCCTCTTTCTCGTCGATCGAAAGAAGCGGATTTTCCAGTGGCTGACTCATTTGATCATTTGTGGCGGCGTGCTTCTAACCGTGTTTAGCATACGGCTGTCGCTGAGTGACTCCCGGGCCGGCAGCGTCGTTTCTCAGCCGGCAGATACGCTCTGGCGGATGGTCTCTTCCCTTTGGATCGGGCCGGAGACGAGCCTGAAAACTTTTCTTAGAGCCGTAATCCAGGCGCCGCATTCGCAACCGCCTTTTGCCTTTCTCTTTGCCGGCTTGGGCGTAATTTTGCTGCTTGTCGTACCCCTGCTCGTCCGAGATGCCGATAGCAACACCCCGGCCGCGATTCGGTCTCACAGCATCACCATTTTGTTCGCCGGGCTTGCCTCCTGGGTCTCTTCGTATGTTTTGACCTTGACGAACTATCCTCCGACACAAATGGCCGGACGGCTGACTTCGGTCCATCTCGCCGCAGTCTTTGGGCTTGCCTGCGCCATCGCCGCGGCGACCGCATACTTGCGCTCCTTTCAGGATTTCCGGCTGAAAGCCGCGACGACTGGAGTCGTGAGCCTAATGGTTGCGATTTTCATCCTCTACGAATTTCGCATCCAGTCCGGCTTTGCCGCCGCTTGGGAAATGGAACAACACTTCTGGCGGACAGTTGTCCAACTCTGCCCCGACATTACGCCAAAGACCCGCGTCATTCTGGTGGGCACGGAACCAAGACAGAACGAGTTCATAGCGACCAATTCTTGGGCAGATCCCTTGGTATTAGGAGAAATCTTCTCCTGGGATCCCGGCCCCCTGTTTTTCTACTATAGCGGGATGGCTGCTGTAGCGGACATTCGGTTTGAAAATGGTCAAGTAACCTGGAAGCCGATTTTTTGGGGAGATGAACGAGAAACGCTGAATCTGGATGATTTGATCATTCTCCAAGGCAATGGAGAAGAGATCACTCGAATTAACGAGTTCCAGATTCCTGAAGTGCCGTTCCCGCTCCACTCGAAAGAACTCGTTCCGAGCGAAGCGCATCCTTCCCCGTTGCCGCTTACCAGCTTTGGGCGGTTTCTGCTCGGCCCCGGCTCGTCGAGATCCAACAGGTCCTTGCAACATTAACAAAGGACCGAGGCAATATCGGCGTAATGGAACGCCTCGGCCGGGACGGGTTGGTATCGGCATGTAAGGAGTTACTAACAAGCCGGAATTCCACGGTTGCAAATTTTTGAGCCAGGCAACCGTAGCCCGGCTTTGCCGTTTGATACGGAGGTCAAACGTATTTCAAACGAATTTGAGCTTGAACGCCGCAAAAACGACCATGTTCAACAGTAACCACCCATGCTTCCACCGCTGAATGTTTGTCTGTCCGTAAACCCGTTCTTTATAGCGGATTGGGAGGTCGAGAATCTTCAGATTCAGTTTGCTCGCACCGAAGAGAAGATCGAAATCGCCGAACGGATCGAAATCGCCGAAGTAGGATCGATTTTCCGCGATCTTTTGATAATTGGATTTGGTCAGCACTTTCGTTCCGCAAAGTGTATCCTTGATGTGTTGTCCCAGCAGCCAACCAAAGAGCATCCCGAACGTTTTGTTCGCACAGAAATTGAGAAAGCGCATTGCTTTCTCGTCCATCGGATAGACTAGCCGGCTCCCGTTCGCGAACTCGCAAGCCCCCGATACGATCGCTTCGTAGAACTTGGGCAGTTCCTCCGGAGGGACCGTCAGATCCGCATCCAGAATCATCAATAGTTCACCCTCAGCGACATCGAAGCCGTCCCGAACGGCGTTCCCTTTCCCGATCCCGCTCTGCCGGAGAATTTTTATGCGCCGATTTGGATTACTTGCTTTAACTCGCTGGATCACTCCCCAGGTGTCGTCAGTCGAATTGCCTTCAACAAATACCAGCTCCGTCCACTTTCCCATCTCTGGGGTTCGCGCGACCGCAGCCTCAATATTACCAGCCTCATTTCTGGCCGGGATGACCACCGAAACGCTCCTGTCATCCGAGCGCTGGCCGGGCACCGGTCGTGCAACGACAAAAAGAGAAGCGCAAAATGGGGAGAGAAGCGGGGCAAGGAAACGGTTTAGCAACTTTTCCAATCCGAACAACTTTACTGGGCAGAGAATTCTGGCCTCGCATCGGACCAATTCCCAACCGGTGAGATAGAGCAGTCCAGCAACATCTTGTTTCGAGAGCCAATTGCTTTCTGGGTGATGCGCTCGCAAACCGAAAGTCGTTGCCAACGAGATCAACGGCCGCCATAGGGCGTTATAGATGTTGATGATCAACCTCGTTTCATCGTGCGAAACACTTTTCAACCTTTCAAAGACTCGCTGAACATCTGCTGAAAGGTTGATGGTCTCTGACGCAACAATATAGTCAAACGTGTTTCCAGGCAGTCTTAAATCCTCGGCTGCTTGAACGTAGAATTCACCGTCCGGGATTTTTTCTCGAGCTTGTTTGACCTGGGCCTCAGAGAGATCAACGCCGCATTTTTTCCTTCCGTTCAGAAGCGACAAAAGCTCGCCGGAACCACAACCGATCTCCAGAACTGACGCGGTTGGAGGTATTAGCAAGTTATAATACCGAGCCAACATCTCGCGATAGGCCAGCGCTGCCTTGGTCACGCCGGGTCGCTGCTCGTAATGTTCGCGGAGCCGGTCGAGATGGGTCCGCGTCATCGCCGGGAGGGTGCTCGGATTCATGGCCGGGATGATATGTCTATAATCAACATGAATCGAGTTTTGGGAAACGCCACATCAATATGATCGGCCACATGCATAGCGGAACTAAGAGAGCCTGATAAAACGAGTCAAATTCTTCTATGACCTCCTGATCGGGCCGGTTTACCGAACACAAAAGATTCATTTCGAGGGTTCCTACGAACGAGACGTCAGAGCAAACCAGGTTTCCAACCGGACGGACCGCGACAACGAAGCGCTTGAAGATCGAACTTCTTGCGCAAAGAGAAACCTTGTGTTGACGTAGCCCGCGACCCTAGCAGCTGCGTTCAGCGGAAACTCTAACCATAATGGAAATTTGATCGGATCCGAATATCATCGTCAGATTTACCGAGTTCACGTTTCGTAAACGTAAGTACTTCCCCTGATGAAGACCATGATGAAAATCCAGGCGGCCGCAGGGATGTACAGAGTCATTTCAACCGCTCGGAAGCTGGTTGGCGCCGGCGATTCCGTTCGGGTCGTTCGCAAGGGGCTGCGTTGGGAATTAGATTTGTCAGAGGGTATCGATTTGGCGATCTTCGTGTTTGGCCAGTTTGAAAATGCGACAGCCAAGGTATTAGAGAGACTGGTACGACCCGGTGCGATTGTTTTGGACATTGGCGCGAATATCGGTGCCCATACCCTTCCACTTGCTCGTTCGGTTGGATCGAATGGGAAGGTCTATGCTTTCGAGCCGACGGAATACGCATTCGGCAAGCTCAAGCGAAATCTTGCGCAGAATCCAGACCTTGCCGCGCGGGTAGTTGCTGAGCAGGTAAGGCTCACCAGTCCGGAAGCGCATCATTCGGGCGAAATCTATGCAAGCTGGAAAGTCATTGGTCACGAAGCGCGACACTCAAAACATCTTGGGATTGCCAAATCGACCGAAGGGGCTCGGATTACTACCTTAGATCAGCACTGGGAAAGCTTGGGCGCAAAGAGGATCGACCTCATAAAACTCGATGTGGACGGATTCGAGCCAGAGGTGATCCGAGGAGGTAAAAGCACATTAAGGCGCTGGCAACCCTCGATTTGTCTCGAACTGTCGCCGCACGTATTGGAAGAACGGGGAAGTTCTTTGACAGAACTCTTCGACCTCCTGTGCGAGTGTGGCTACAAGCTCGTCGACCTCAGAAATAAGTCATCCATCACCGATTCCGCGGGTAGACTCAAAACGAGGATTCCTGACGGTGCCGGAATCAATGTGTTGGCTGTAGCGGACCAACCGGCGGACTGGCAGCAGGCTCCCGAAAACAAATCGGCCGCTTGACGTCGTAGCAGCCGCCACTTAACTCCCTGCGTGACCATCGGGCAGAAAGAAAGAAATCAAACGGGCATTCCTAGTAACGGATTCCGATCCTGGCTCGGCTGGCGAGTGACGGGTACAGCGCTTCTTTTTTTGATCATTCCGATTCTTTTCGTCATTGCCGTCGCCCAATTGACGAAAGCGAAAGGTCCCCAATGGTTGCCGTATACTTTCGAGAACCCATACGCCTATTTGTTTAACTCGCTTTTAGTGGTCAAAGGCGAGGCGCCCTATTCCACCGATCATCCCGGCACTACCACCCAGGTCTTCGGAGCTATCATATTGAGGGCCTCCAGCGTGCAATCCACGGACGACCTGATCGCGTCCGTTATCCAAAATCCCGAAAAATATATCCGAAAGTTGCATTGGGCTCTTTTGATATTCACGGCTCTGGTCCTATGGATTTGCCCATGGCTCACCGCCGTCGCACTCCGAAACTATATCGTCGGGCTAGTGATCCAAGCGCCCAGCCTCTTTTACCAAGCACTACTCTGGTACGGGATCTTGTTCGGCTCTGATTTAATGTTAGTGCCGTTTAGCATCGCGGCAGTCTGCTGTTGTTCGTTGCTGGCGGCCCCATCCGCCGCGCCAGAAAAGCTAGAGATTTTATTTGGTATCGGCGATGAGGCGGCGGCACCTGGCTCTGTTCGATTAGTGCGAATCCGCCTGCTTGCGGCTTTGACCGGGCTTGTGTGCGCATTTGGGATCGTCACCAAACTGACTTTCTTCCCGCTGATTTTGATTTCACTCCTCTTTTGTCGGAATCTAAGGAACCTGGCAACGTTCGCCGCCGCGTTCGTGCTAGGGCTCGCAGTTGCTCTGCTACCGATCTACTCGCAATTATGGCGCATGGGCACTTGGATTTTTAACCTTGGTATTCACAGCGGGCACTATGGAACCGGTGCCGTAGGTTTTCCTGAGATCGGCGAATATCTCAAATCCCTATGGAACTTGCTCGAAACAGAACCATTGGTTGCGATCATCCCGATTGTAACTCTTATCGCGGTCCTTGTGGGGTCATTTTCAGCCAAGGGGCAGAAGCATTCACGGACGGTTTCATGGGGGACGGTTCTTCCGCTGTTTGCATTACAGTTGATCTCGCTTTTGGCGATCGCCAAACACCCAGCGCGCCACTACTTAATTCCACTCTGTCTGAGCACAGGACTTAGTCTGGTTTTACTTTTCTACGTATTCCAAACTACTAACGGCTCTGCAATCAACAGAGCAATCGGTTGGCTCGCTTTGGTTGGCCTGCTCGGGCTAGGATTCAAAGACTTCATCGCGCTGACGCCGGAAACCTATGCGGAGTTGCGCCACGAAAGAGCTGATCTGCTACGTCTCTACCAGCACGCAAAAGAGCTCACGAAAAATGATGTTAGGATAGATTATTTTTTCTCTGACTCACCGGAGTACCCGATGTGCTATGCAAATGGTTTTTCTGGGGGCGCGTTTGAGTCGCTGTTGGTAGCAAAGTACCCCCACGCGCTGTTTTTCAACGTCTTTAATGGTATGTTTCAGACATTTTCCGATTTTATTGAACCGGAGGTCGAGCTGCAGAGGTACGACCATCTCTATTTTCTCGGCAATCCGAAGTTTTTGCGGAAGGTTGACGGACTTGACCCAAAGACATTTGAGACGATCGATCACGCGGGTGATTACTACCTCCAAAAGTGGACCCGCAAATAGATCGCTCTTTCGAGAAACGCGCCGCAGCCTAGTGAATCTTGTATAGGCATAGCCCGCGGCAGTAACTGATCATCAAGATGCTTGGCACATTGTTAACTCGTATCAACGAATCCCCGTTCTGGAGACAATCGGTTTCTGTTCGCGGGATGAGACTTTCGCCTCCGACCCTGGATCGGTGGGTCGCCTTGCAAGCGCACCGGTTCGGGCTGATGGGAGCGGCCGAATTCGAATTTTTTGACAAATCCATTCGGCGGAACTGGCATATCGCCGACGTTGGAGCCAACCAAGGTCTCTACACGATTTATTTCTCAAAGGGGGCGCCTGCGGGCCGGATCTACGCGTTCGAACCGGATCCAGGACTGTTTGCCGCACTAAAAGAGAACGTCCGTCGAAACGGCGCAGGGAACGTGTCTCTGTTCAATGTCGCCGTCGCCAGCCAGCCCGCCAAGCTCCAGCTCCGATCGGGTCGGTTCAATCGAGGAGACAACAGAATCGTGCAGGGTGAAATGGCTTGTCCGGGGACAGTTGACGTCGATGCAAAGCCGCTTGACCACGCCATCTCAGGGCCGCATCTGGATCTCTTAAAGGTCGACGTCCAAGGGTTCGAGGTCGAAGTCCTGCGCGGAGCGGAACGGCTGATTGAAGCGAACCCTGATCTCCTCATCTTCCTAGAATTTTGGCCGCACGGCTTACGAATCGTAGGTTCAAGCCCGGAAGAGCTGCTGGATATCTTGCTTAAGGCCGGATTCTCACTATTTCGTTACTCCGATTCGAGCCGCAAACCATTTTCTTACCAGGCCAAGGAATGGCGTCGGCCCAGCCAATTCTGCAATCTGGTGGCGACCAGAGGACATTCTTTGTAGACATGGGTTGGAGACTGGGACAATTGGTGCCCGCAAGGATGACACAACCGCCAGACCATGCTCCGACCGAGGGTACAGAACCTGCCTTTTCTCGAGCCGTGCGACGGGGCTGGGCCCTCGGACGAAAAACAATCGTTGTGGCCCTGGTGCTGTCTTGCATCGTCCTGATCTCGCTCTATCTCCGGGTTCCGGACTACGGTTTTTACGAGGACGATTACTGGGCGATTGTCCCGTTTTTCAAGGCTCCGGTTTCCGAGCTTTGGGATAATACCGTCTCACAATTCGAGACCTGGACACAGGGCCGTCCCCTGAATCACAGTTTTCCGATGTGGTTTTCTCGGGCCGGCTATGGCCTGGGTGGTGTGCAAGGCATTTATTTCCTGGGCTTTCTGGTTCAATCCCTGAACGCTTTCCTTTTTTACCTGCTACTCAGAAAATGGCTGGACCACTGGTCCGCGATTCTTGGGGGGTGCCTTTTGATCTTGTTGCCTGCAGACACCACGCACATTTTTATCGAGCATAGTGCGCAGCTCCATACATCGGTAACCTGTCTTCTGCTAGCTCTACTGATCAGACGAACGCGGTTTTGGCTGCTCTCATATCCGATCGCAACGCTATCTCTTCTTAGCTATGAGACTCCGTTTCTCCCTTTCATCGTGTTTCCGTTATTTTTGGTCGAACGAAAAAAACGCATTTTCCAATGGCTAATTCATTTAGGCATTTGCAGTGGCGTTCTTTTATCCGTTTTTGGGATCCGTTTATTGCTCAGTGATTCGCGGGCCAACAGTGCCGTCTCCCAACCAGGAGATACGCTCTGGCGGATGTTCTCTTCCCTTTGGATTGGGCCGGAGACAAGCCTGAAAACCTTGCTTAGAGCCGTTATCCAGGCGCCGCACTCGCAACCGCCTTTTGCCTTCCTGTTTGCTGGCTTGGGCATAATTTTGCTGCTTCTAGTACCGCTGCTCGTCCGAGATGCCGATAAAGACACCCCAGCCTCGATTCGGTCCCACAGCGTCACCATTTTCTTTGCTGGGCTTGCCTCCTGGATCTTTTCGTATGTTTTGACCCTGATTAACTATCCTCCGGCACAAATGGCTGGACGGCTGACTTCGGTCCATCTCGCTGCAGTCTTTGGCCTTGCCTGCGCCATCGCCGCAGCGACCGCCTACTTGCGCTCCTTTCGGGATTTCCGCCTCAAAGCCGCGGCGACTGGAGTCGCGAGCCTAATGGTTGCTATTTTCATCCTCTACGGTTTTCACATTCAGTCAGGCTTTGCCGCGGCTTGGGAAATGGAACGGCGCTTCTGGCAGCGAGTGATCCAACTCTGTCCCGATATTACACCAAACACCCGAGTCATTCTGGTGGGAACGGAGCCGAGGCAGAACGAGTTCATATTGTCGAACTCCTGGGCAGATCTTTTGGTCTTGGGCAACATTTTTGCTTGGGATTCCTCTCCCCTGTTTTTCTACTATAACGGATTGAGAGCAACCGCCGACTTTCGCTTTGAAAAAGGTCAGGTAACCTGGAAGCCGTTTTTTTGGCGGGATGAACGAGAGACGTTGAATCTGGGCGATGTGATCCTTCTTCAAGACGATGGTGATGATATGACTCGGATTAGCGAGTTTCAGATTCCTGAGGTGCCCTTCCCGCTCCACTCAAAAAAGCTCCCACCGAGTCAAGCGCATCCTTCCCCGTCACCGCTCACCGTTTTCGGCCAGTTTCTTCTACGACCTTGATTTATCGGTGCGCGGGAACGCGGCTGGAATTTGCACAACTCGGATTTTCTGCTAAGAACACGCGGGTGAATTTAACGGACTTGTTGAATCGAGAGCGGGTTTTCCGATTCGTGCGCTTTGCAACGGTGGGAGCGATCGTCGCAATCATTGATTTTAGTTGTGTGGCAGTTCTCAGTCGCCTGTTGCCGCCGCTGGTTGCAGTCTCTATCGCTTATTTTATTGGCGTCACCTGCCATTTTTTACTGAACAAGTTCTGGGTGTTTCGCTGCCGTCGCAAAGACTATGCTAAGCAGCTGGTTCAGTACGGGGCCGTTATCTTGAACAATTGGGTAATCACGATCGTGGTAGTCCAGCTCTGCCTTTCCACTTTTACTTCGAACGTTCTGATCGCCAAACTCTGCGCCATCCCCTGTGCCACCATGTGTAACTTTCTCCTGATGCAGCTGGTCGTTTTTCGAGCGCATCGGGCAGAGGAGAATGCTGACGAGCAGCTCCCTTATTCGTCGTCCATGGCAGAATCGGATTGACTTGAAACGTTCAGCCTCTTTTGGGCCCTTTTCCATTAGCGTTTGAAGCCAGCGCCCAGCCGCCTCTGTGATCTTGGAAACGCAGTAAACAGAGATCTAAAATGGAGCGACCGGCCGGTGGCGACGGCCTCATTTTGCCCAGTTTGGACCGGGAGCTTCGCCATCACCAGAAAGCAGTTCGAACCGGGAGCCGCCGAGAAGTCGGCGAACCCTCTGTTTCCTCTCTTACCTCCTGTTCATATCTTTTTTTGGGCAACCCCACGTTAAGTCGCTCTCGCTCTTGCCCAGCCCCATTCGGCCTGGAAAATAAAATCGACCGCCATCGTCCCCGTCAAGTTAACGGAGCGTTCGGAAGAGGCGCTTTCAATCGCTCAAGCACGGCTCTCTGCACAAAAAAAGCGTCACAAGCGTAAAGCTCGTGCACCGAGCTATAGTAGCGTCCACCAATGTCCAGAAACACAAATTCCTCAGCTTGAATTACTTTTACCTTCGCCAAATGCTCGCCCAGACCGCGTAAAACCAGCATTTCTCCTCCCTGCACATCGATCTTTAGAATATCGGGCACAGGCAAACTCTCCTCAGCCATTAAATCGTCCAGCCGGCGGACGGTGATAGAAACTTCATCACGGAGAATGCCGGTGGCCGACTTTAGGAGCAGGCTAGCGCTGTAACCTTCAGGATCAGTCAGCATCAACTGAGTGCCGTTGCGATCACTTAAAGCCAGCTTGAAGAGGCGGGACCCGGGTAGAGCGCTTAGAGTTTGGGTCATATAGTCCAGGTAGTCCGGTATTACACCCACCAAAGGTTCGAACAAGCAGAAGCGAGCTTCTGTGAAGATCTCGCTCATCTTCCAGGACCAGCCCCCGTGCGATGATCCGACGTCAAATACAGTGCTCACCTCCAATCCGGCAGCTTTCAAGGAACGAAAGATTTTTATTTCCTCTTCAAAAAACCCCGCCAAAAGCGGATACAAGGGTGTAGACATAAGGTTAAAGACTTCGCCGAGCCATCCATCTTGACCGCGATGCGACTTCGCGGAAAATGAAGTCCCGCGCGAAGACGTCACCGGTCATAGGTTCAAATGGTCTCATCGGCAGCAGAGGGCGGTTCTTTTCAGTGAGCATGGTTGGGAAGTCCACGGCCTCGACTACAATATGCGACCAGGCTTCTTTTGGACCCCAAAGCGACCTCTCCTAGAATCGATACCGCCTCCGGTCATCGCTGCAGAATTTTGCTAATTAAGAAGTCGATATCCACTCTCGGGACCATTCGCTCAGGACCGTAGCGGAGATCAAGCCCAATGCAATAATTCACTCCGCAGCCTAACCGAGTCGGGGGCTGGCAGTATCCCGGCCATCGGTGTTCTCACTTGAACATTCTCGAATACATGATTTTTGTGTAGCGGTTCCGGTTACCCCGGTACCGATTGTATTTTAAAGTGTTATGCCAGACTTTTTCCGCCGCTTGATTCGTTATCTCAATTATCCGGCGGATACTCACGGAAAGGTGGATGAGGTCTTGCAGCGAGTACGCCAGTTATCGGACGAGTTCTACGCACGGATCGGAGCGCTGCAGACCGATAGCTATCATCTTCGAGCGGTAGCTGATTGGCACACCCAACTGCTAAACGAACTTAATGCGCGCGAGAAGGAGGCGCTGAAGACCTTATCAGAAATTCAAACGGGCCTGCGTAAGGTTCAAGTGGAGGTGCAGCAAGCCCGGATCAGTCTGGAATGGATCCAAAGCGGAGCGATCATTTCGGAAGAAGGAGTCTGCCCGCGAAGATAGCACCAGCACCCGCCGAGCAGTTGGGAGCGCGAGCTCTGCTTTACCTGAGAGTTGGCAAAGTCCTCGCCAGCGAGAACATCTCAGGCATTATCGCTCAATGCCGCCGCCCTGGTGATTTGGCAACCGCGATCGCCGCAGCTGATGTAACGGGTGCACCTCTAGCTCTCATCTTCGCTTCTGATGAAGAGAGCAGCGCTGAGAGCCAGTTCGCAGATCTGTTCGAGGAGGCGCTTCGCAAAGCGAGGCTCTCGTTTTGTACCTCGGCGTTGGCTCGTTCGACGTTGCAAACGCACTACGGCAAAAAAGTGTGGCTTTTGCCGCCCTTCGCTCGAGCCGAAGATCCGAATGGGAAAGGACACCAGGACAAGAGATTGACCCCAAGCGAACTAATCCAATGGCTTTGGGTCTCCCTCGACAAAGGTTTTCCGACTGAAACGCCTTTTGAAGGCTGCATTTCTGCTCCGGAACCCCGCGACACTCCCTACGTTGAGCCGCCCGCTCCGAGGGAGATCCACTGGGAGATGCAATCCCACTTCCAGGCCTTGTACCGATTAAAATTGACCGGATATCTGCCAGAGTTTGTCATCGATGTCGGCGCCTCAACCGGTTATTGGTCCCACATCGCCAGCCAAATCTTTCCAGAGAGCCGCTACTATCTAGTCGAACCTCTCCTGGAAAAATACAAACAGCTGGAAGGCACCGTCTACGGTCTGCATCCGGAGTTTGTGCTCATCCCAGCAGCAGCCGGAAACATGGCGACCGAGATGGTCTTGAATGTCTCGGCGGAGCTTTACACCAGTAGCCTGATAGACGGGGAATCTCT
>WNFI01617060.1_pt1 | contig 15584 bp, 20 predicted proteins | sample 5400471 | NCBI WGS metagenome assembly WNFI01 (sample SAMN13153348, study PRJNA577476) | soil metagenome | isolation source: 100 cm saprolite on Douglas fir-dominated hillslope | place: USA:California | collected 2013-09-17 | reverse complement strand
CGGCAGCAGGCTCCCCGCGTTGCTGAAGAACGCCCGCTCCGTCGTCATCGCGGGCGGGCCGCACGCGATCATCTGGACCCACGCCGACGAGGTCAACCACGCACTGCTCCAGTTCATCGCCGACCCGGACCGGGCCCGCGGGCGGCAGCACTGGCCGGACAACCAGCCGCAGGGCGGATCGGAAAACGGACAGGCCGACCGGTCCTGCGGATAGACGGCGATGCGATCGGCCGTTGGCCCCGCGCTGCGGGGCTGTATTGGGTCCGGCCCGGGGCCTACCTGGCGATCAGGTCGAACTCGTTGCCTTCGATGTCGGCGAAGGTCGTCCAGCGGGCCTTGCCTACCTGCAGGTCGCGGAGCCGCTGGGCGCCCAGGCTCAGCAGGCGCTCGGTCTCGGCGTCGAAGGTGTCGCTGATGAGGTCGAGGTGGAGGCGGTTCTTGACGGTCTTCAGCTCCGGCACCCTGTTGAACGTGATGGGCGGCCCGCTGGTGTCCCCCTCACCGGCGAGCAGGACCGCGTGCTCTGAGCTGGAGTCTTCGGCGACCCGCCGCCCGAGGACCTCGGCCCAGAACCGGGCCAGGGTTGTGGCGTCGGCGCAGTCAAAGGCGACCGCGAATAGCGAATTGCTCATGGTCGGGATTCCCTTTTAGATCGCGGTGCGGCCGCCGTCGGCGGCGAAGACCGCGCCGGTGACGTAGCTGGCCTTCGGCGAGGCGAGGAATGCGATGACCTCGGCGATCTCGCCGGGCTGGGCGGGCCGGCCCATCAGCGTGGTGGCGCCGAGGGCCTCGATCCGCTCTCGAGCGGCCCCGTTGGTCAGCACCGGCCCGGGAGCGATGGCATTGACTCGGATCCCTGACGGGCTGAACTCGGCCGCCCAGGATCGGGTCATCGAGACCAGGGCGGCCTTGGTGGCGCCGTAGGCGGCGCTGCCGGCCAGGCCGACCTGGCCGGCCATGCTGCCGAGGCTGATGATGCTGCCGCTGCCGCGGGCAGCCATCTCCGGTGTCAGCGCGGCAACCAGGAAGTAGGCCGCCCGGACGTTGGCCGCGAACAGTCGATCGAACGTCGCCACGTCGAGGTCGGCCGTCGGCCCGAACCAGGAGAATCCGGCGTTGTTGACCAGGATGTCGACCGGGCCGGCCTGCCCGGCGAGGTCCGCCGGGCCGGCCGGGTCGCTGAGGTCGGCGGCAGCGAACCGGGCCTTACCGCCGCCGCCGGTGATCGAGGCGACCACCGCGGCGCCGCGGGCGGCGTCCCGGCCGTGCACGATGACCTCGGCGCCGTGCCGGGCCAGTTCTTCGGCCACCGCCCGGCCGATGCCCGAGGTCGCGCCGGTGACTAGCGCGGCCAGGCCGTCGAGGTCGCCCGGCCCGTTCATGCCAGCCGCCCCGCGGCAGTGACGGCCTCGGCCGCCGTCGTGATGAGCCGTGCCACGTCGTCGGGGTGGGAGACCATCGGGACGTGGCTGGACGGGATCTCGGTGGTGGCTGCGCCCATGCGGGCGGCGAACTGCCGTTCGGCGGCGGCCGGGAGCGCCTCGTCGTCGGTGGCGACCAGGTACCAGGACGGCAGTGCTTTCCATGCCGGGACGTCGATCACGTCGCCGAAGGCGGACGAGGCCAGGGGCTGCTGCACGGCGTGCATGACCCTTGCCTTGACCGGATCGACGTCAGCGGCGAAGTGGCTGACGTAATCGTCCTCGGACAGCCAGGTAAAGCCCTGGCTGTCGGTGAACATGTGCGCCAGCGCCGGGGTCACTGGGCCCTGTGAGAGCAGCGTGCCGAGCGCTTCGCCCTGGTCGAGCCCGAAGGCCGCGATGTAGACCAGGCCGGCGACGTTCGGCGCGTCGGTGCCGAGCGCAGTCATGATCTGGCCGCCGTATGAGTGCCCGGCGACGATCGAGGGGCCGTCCTGCAGGTCCAGCACCTGGCGCAGCCGGGCGACGTCATCGGCCAGCGAGGTCATCGGGAACTGCGGCGCGGTGACGTGGTACCCGTCGGCCTGCAGTCGCTCGATGACCCCGCTCCAGCTGGAGCCGTCGGCGTATGCGCCGTGGACGAGAACGATGTTGGGCCGGGCGTTCATCTCGTAGTCCCTTCATGGTTGCGTGTTGTGGCCATTGTGAGGAGCGGGGCCGCGGCCGGGGTATCCGCAAGATGACTGCACATTGCGGCCATCGCTGCAATACCGCCGGGTCTTGTCCGCCGGGGAGGATGCCGATTTTGTGCTGCCGGCCCGGGGCTTGGCTGGATGAGGTGTTCGTCAGTTGCCGCGAATCGCGGCGGTGGCGTCGGGGTGAGGTCAGCTGTTCGATGGTGGCGTTCTGCCGGACGCTGACCTTGGTCTGCTCGACCGAGATCACCGCCATGTTGGCCTGCAGCTCACGAAGGCCGGCGCGACAAAGACGCTGATCTCGCCGAACTCGACCTCTTCGGCCTCGTCGTCGTACCGCGCGGTACGCAGGATGACCAGCTGCACGCCTTCGTCGTAGCTCTCGACCTTCGGCCGCAGATGAAACTCCTGCGCATCCTCGACCGCCAGCTCATGAAGCCCGAAGGCGTCACGCACCTGAGCCCGCGCAATCGATGATCATCTGGGCCCCCTTCTCTGGGCAAGAGGCAGTCAGCCATCCGTGACCAGCATGGTGGATTCCCGGGCCCGTCAGGAAGATCGTGCGCGAGGCGGCGATCAGCAACACCCGTCTGGCAGACGCCAGGAAAGAGGCTGACCTAAGCACCCTCCGGCTGCACGCACGTGCGGCCATTTTAGTACCGCAGTAGTCAACAATGTGCCTACTGCGCGGTTAGAGGCCAAGCAGATCGGCCATCAGCCCCACCTGCTGATCGAAGAACTCGGCGCGTGCGTCGATGACGTTGTTGAACTGCCCGAACAGCTCGAAGCTGACGGTGCCGAATAGCTGGATCCAGCCGGTCATGCCCAGCAGCAGGAGCTCCTCGGGAAGGCCGGGCGAGATCTCGTCGCGGGCGCGGGCTAGGTCAGCGCGGACCGCGTCCGCCAGTCGGCGAGTCGGCCAGCCATCGTGCGCCGGCTGATCATCCGGGCCCGGTCCAGGCCGGCCCTGCGCCGCGAGGGCGCCTGCGGCGAATCCGTCGGCCAGGATGCCGACCAGGACTGCGGGCGTCCTCGCGGCTGTGGCGATCGTGTCGTGCGGTGCCGCATAGCCCGGCACCGGGCTGCCGAACAGCAGCGCGTACTCGGCCGGCTTGGCCAGCGCCCAGCCGCGGATCGCGCGGGCCGATGCCAGCCAACGGGAACGCAGGTCGCTGCGGTCGGTGACGGCGGCGTCGGCGGCCTCCGCCGCGTCGCCGAGCGCGTTGTAGCCATCAATGATCAGCGCGGTCAGCAGCTCGTCTCGGCTGGCGAAGTAGCGGTACAGGGCCGAGGACACCATGCCCATGTCGCGGGCCACCGCGCGAAGGGACAGGTTCGCCCCGTCAGTTTCCAGGTGCCCGCGGGCCACCGCCTTGATCTCGCTAATCATTTCGGCGCGGACTCGCGCCCGGATCGATGCCGCGGGCATGACAAGAGATTATTGCACACAATCGAGAGCAGTGCTCTTGCAACTGCGATCCAGGCGTGAGACTATCGCTTACAAGAGAGAGCACTGCTCTCGATTCGGAGACGGGAGCCCGGCTCCGCAGGACCAGAGGAGAAGACAATGTCGGAGCACGTCATCGTCGGAGCCGGGGCAGTTGGCTCAGCAACCGCGCTGCTGCTCGCCGAGCGTGGCGAGCATGTTCGCCTCATCAGCCGCCGCGGCACCGGACCGGAGCACGCTGCGATCGAGCGCGTGGCCGCCGACGCGACCGACGCCGAGCGGCTGACCGCGCTGGCCACAGGGGCCGGGGCGCTGTACAACTGCGCGAACCCGCAGTATCACCAGTGGTTCACCGGCTGGCCGCCGCTGGCCTCGGCGCTACTGGCAGCGGCCGAGCGCAGCGGCGCGGTGCTGGCCGCGATGAGCAATCTCTACGGCTACGGCCAGGTCGACGGCCCGATCACGCAGAAGACGCCGCTGGGCGCTACCCACCCGAAGCTCCGGCTGCGGGCCGAGATGTGGGACGACGCGCTGGCCGCGCACGAGACTGGCCGGATCCGCGCGACCGAAGTCCGCGCCAGTGACTACATCGAGGCGAACGGGCTGCTGCTGACCGTCGTGGGCAAGCGGCTGCTGGCGGGCAGGCGGGCGTACGCGCTGGCGCCGCTGGATGTGCCGCATAGCTGGACATCGATCGGCGACTGCGCCAAGACGCTGGTCATGGTGGCGGCTGACGAGCGTGCCCTCGGCCAGGCCTGGCTCGTACCCACCAACCCGGCACTGACCGCACGGCAGCTAGCGGCCAGGTTCGCCGAGGTCAACGGCGCGCCGCGGGCTAAGGTGACGGCCATCCCGTACCCGGGCATCTGGGCGACCGGGCTCTTCTCGCCGGTCGTGAAGGAACTGCGGACCACCCGGTACCAGTTCACCCGGCCGTTTGTCGTGGACTCATCGGCCACCACGCAAACGTTCGGGCTGGAACCGGTGCCGATGGACGATGCACTGCGCGACGCAGCGGCCCGGCTGCGTGACTAGCAGGCCAGAATGCCCCGGCCGGAACGGCCGGGGCATTCAGCGGGCCCGGTCTGGGCCATCACCGGGGTGGTCGATGTCCACGGGAGGCAGGCCCTCCACGTCGCGCTTGGCGATGCTGAGCTTGATGCCCTCGTCGCTGACCTCGGTCACAGCCTTGATCGGGATGGCCACCTCCTTGCGGCCCCACAGGTGGCCCTCCTGGAGCAGTACGTGCGTCACGTGGTGGTTGCGCGGGTCGATGACCAGCCCCTGGACTCGTCCGATGCTGCCGTCGGCGGCGTGGACGGGATCGTCGCGGTGCACGGCCACTTCGCCCAGGGGGACGGCGTCGTACGTGACGGTCGGCGAAGTGAACGCCAGGTCGGCGCCGATGTCTTCCGGTGCGCCCGCACCGGCCAGGCCGTAGTAGGGCCAGGAGACCACCTGCTCGGGGCCGTAGGCGGCGTAGCCGCCGCTGCCCGGCACGAACTGCGTCTCCGCGGCCGAGTCCAGCTTCTCGAATTCCGCGATCGTGCAGCTGAGCCTGACCTCGTCCGGGGTGGCGTCGACCAGGTCGAGGGGAACGAGCCGACCGAGCCCTTCGCGGCCAATCGGCTCGACCACGAGATGAGTCAGCGTCCGGGCCACAGGGTCGACGACCACGCGGCTGACCTCGCCGCAGACCCCGTCGCTGCAGCGGGCCTCGGTCCCGATCGTGAACGGCGTCGTCTCGGCCACGGCGGCCTCCCTCGGCGTGATTGCCCGGTCCCGCCTCTGCCCGGCGAGCCCGAGCCGGAATGGCTGGCCACCCGCAAGGAAATCACGTCGCGGGCGGCGGGGCGCGGGCGCCCCGCCGTGACCGGCCCGTTGCGTTATGGAAATCAGGCAAGCGGGTGCAGGCCGGAAACGTCGGCCAGCATGTCGCTCGAGGCCCGGATTGCTAGACGAACTCCGTCCGTATTAAGCTGGCACCCGCCACGACGGAGCGGAGGAACTCGATGACCGGGAGCCAGCGCGCCCCGGTGATCGCCGACGGCGGGGGATCGGTCATCGTGACCGGGCAGGCGCAGCAGCGCGCGTGGCGGGCGCGGGAGTTCCCGCCCATCGAGCAGGTCACGCCAGGCGTGTGGTCCGTGCCGGTGACGATGCCGGACAACCCGCTGCGTTACACGCTGTCCTACCTGCTGCTCGCCGACTCCGGCGCCGTTGTCGTGGACCCGGGCTGGGAGTCCGACGCGGGCTGGGAGGACCTGCTGCGCGGAATGCGGACCGCGGGCCTGGCGGCCGGCCAGGTCACCGGCATCGTCGTCACCCACGTGCACCTCGACCATCACGGCCTCAGCCGGCGTCTCAGCGAGGCGTCGGGCGCGTGGATCGCGATGCACGCCGCGGAGGTACAGAACCTGCCCGCGCGGATGGGGAAGGCGATGGGCTGGGCCGACGGCGGCCGCGCCTGGCTGAGGCGGTGCGGGGTGCCCGAAGACGTCGTGGCCGAGCTAACCGCCCAGCCGGCGGAGTCGCTGGGCCTGTTCCGCATGGCCGAGCCCGACGTGCTGCTGAACGACGGCGACCACCTGGGCCTGCCCGGCCGGCGGGTCCGGGTCGTGTGGACCCCGGGACACACTCCCGGCCACATCTGCCTGCACGACGCCGACTACGACCTGCTGCTCACCGGGGATCACCTGCTGCCCCGGATCTCGCCCAACATCGGGCTCGCGCCGGGCCTGGACTCGCCGCTGACCAGCTACCTCGAGTCGCTGCACGAGATGCACCACTACGACAGCGCCGAGGCGCTGCCCGCCCACGAGTACCGGTTCCGCGGGATCGCCGGGCGCTCCGACGCCATCGTCCGGCACCACGACGCCCGGGCCCGCGAGGTGCTGGACATCGTCGCCGCGGCCGACCAGCCCACGCTGTGGGAGGTGGCCCAGAGACTGACCTGGTCCCGCGGCTGGGAGCAGATCACGGGGTTCATGCGCCGGGCCGCGCTGGCCGAGACCGCCGCTCACGTCGAGTACCTCGAGCGGGAGGGCAGGCTGGTCCTGCGCGCCGCCTCGGATCAGGGTCCGTACCGGCTGTTCCTGCCTGAGCGCGACCCGTAGTCGTCCCGGCAGCTCAGCCGGATAAATGTGGTTCCCCGGGGGATAGGGCTCCGCCCATGAGGGCTTCACTAACGGTACTTTGATCAGCCGGGATCCGGCCGCCGGACGCTCAAGTGGAGATCATTTTCGGCCCGGCGCGGTGGCCGCTCCTGGCCGGCGCTGAGGCGCGGCCCGTCGTCGGCCTCCTCAGGCGCGGGCGGGTGCGGGGCGGGCGCCGGGGCCGGGCGCGTGCTCGGTCAGCTTCCGTAGCCGGGCCGTGAGCACGCTGCGGGCCAGGCCCAGCCTGGACTGGAATCGTCGAAGCGCCTGGTGCCGCGGAATGCGTCGCGCAGGATCAGCAGCGTCCACCACTCGCCGACGACGTCGAGCGCGGTTCGGGGGGGTGACCGGGGGTCTCGCGTCTAGGTGGCGTCAGTCGCGGATCACTGGTGCAGCGGCGTACGGCCTCCACCACCCGGGTACCTCTGAGGCCTCGTCGCTCACGGCAGCATCTCCGCGTCATAGTCCGCCTTGATCTGCGCGCCCAGGTCATCCGCGCTGTCTGCGGTGATCACGTGCGTGACTTGGCTGTAGCGCTTCGCGCGCCACACGCCATCCACTAAGGCGATGTGATAGACGCCGAGCCATCGCGTCCGCAGTCGCCAGATGTCCGACTGCTCTTGCTCGGTCATGCTCGGTTCTCGCTGGCATGATGTGCTCACGGGTCATCCCTCCTAGAAGGGATAGGTCCTAGGGCACGGTCTGGCGCTTGCTCGCCGGCCGTGCCCGCCTTGTACACAGCCTACCTTAGCTAACCTCAACACAGTAGAACTAAGCTCAACTGACCTGGGCTATCTTGACCACGGCCTAGCTTCGTACAGTGATCTTGTGAAGATCGATCCGGACTCGCCACTGCACGAATATGAGCAACTGGCTGAGATCCTCCGCACTCAGATCGAGTCGGGGGAGATCAGCGGACGTGTGCCATCGATCAACACGCTTGCCGAGCGTTACGAGCTATCGCCCGCCACCGTGAAGCGGGCACTTGGGTTGCTGTCCGAGGCGAAACTGATCTACTCGGTTCGTGGACGCGGCACATTCGTGGCCGAGCGCCACTAAAAGATCTTCAATTGCGGGGGTTAACCGGGTCGGCCGTGGATCTGGGCCGACGGGGTCCGGGCTTCCGGCGTTATGTCGGTGAACGCGGCTACCACTGCGCCGCGCGCCCCCTCTCCGGTCGGCCGAGATCTTCCAGCACCTGGCCTATCACCCGCTCCAGGCAGGCGAAGTCCTGGTCGATGACGCCGGGCGGGTGGTGGCGAAAGCGCCCGGCGGCCTCGCTGGCGGCGAAGCCGAGGACGACGGTGCTCAGCAGTCTCTCCGCCCGGCGGGCCTGCGCGGCGCCGAGGCCCGCCTCCTCCAGGGCGGCGCAGACGGTGTCGCGCACCCGCCGGGATTCCGGCGTGGCGGCCGGCCGCTGCAGGAGCAGCGGGAACAGGCTGGGGTGGAGCCGGGCGACCTCGCGGATGCTGCGCCCCAGGGCGCGCAGCCGCTGATCCCATGGCAGGTCGCCCGCGGGCAGCGGGAACTCAGTCAGCAGGCCCTCGACCAGGGCATCGAGGAGATCGGCCTTGTCGGCGACGTGGCGGTAGAGGGCCATCGGGGTGACGCCGAGGCGGCGGGCCACCGCTTGCATCGTGACCGCGTCCAGTCCGCCGGAGTCAGCGATGGCCAGGCTAGCCCGCAGGATCGCATCCCGGCTGATCTGAGCTGGACGTCCCATGCTGGCCATTATAAGTGTAAGCCATAAGCATATGGTGTATACTAATGATATGAAGATCTTGCTGTCCGACGGCTCCGGCCTGACTGCGCGCCAGGTCGCCGGCCGACTCTCGGACTCCGGGCACGATGTGGAGGTCCTGTCGCCGGACCGGCTGTGCCTGTGCCGACTCACGCACCACGTCCGCCGGGTGCACGCGGTGCCCAGCTACGGCGCCGATCCGCTCGGCTGGCTCGATGCCGCTCTCGCGGTGTACCGCCGGGGCCGGTTCGACCTGCTCTTCCCCACGCAGGAGCAGGTGGCGGTGCTGTCGCACTCGGCCGGGCGGCTGGCGGACGCCGGGATCCCGACGGCGGTTCCGCCGTTCGATGCCTTGCGAGCGGTACAGGACAAGGTCTCCGCGTCGGCCACGCTTGGCGCCCTCGGGATCCCCCAGCCTGAGACCGCCTTCGTCGGCTCGGCCGACGATCTCCGCGCGTGGCGGTCCCTGCCCGTGTTTGTCAAGACCCCGATCGGCACCGCCACCAGCGGCGTGCGGCGCATCGACTCCGCCGCGGCGCTCCGCTCCTGCGCGGCCGAGCTCGAGGCCGCCGGGGCCTTCGCAGGCGGGGGCTGGGCGGGCGGCGGGCGGCTGGGCGTCGTCGCGCAGGAGCCCGCCGCCGGGCCGCTGGTGATGGTCCAGTCCGTGTTCGCGCGCGGTGAGATGGTGGCCGCGCACGCCAACCTTCGCGTCCAGGAGGGGGCCCAGGGCGGCGCCAGCCACAAGCGGAGCCTTGACGAGCCCGCCGTGGTCGTCAGGCATCTCGAGTCCCTAGGCCGGTCGCTCCGCTGGCACGGCGGCCTCTCGGCCGATGCCATCCTGACCGATGCGGGCCCGGTGTTCGTCGACATCAATCCCCGCCTGGTCGAGCCGGGCAACGCGTGGCGTTCCGGGGTGGACCTAGTGGGCGCGCTGCTCGACGTCGCCCGCGGCAGCGTGCCGGAAATTCAGTCGCCCGGCCGCCCCGGGGTGGCCACCCACCAGATGCTGCTGGCGGTCCTCGGCGCCGTAGCCCAGGGTCGCGGGCGGCGCGGGCTCGCGCTCGAGATCCGGGCCGCGCTGACCCACGCCGGCCTCTACCGGGGGAGCGCCGAGGAACTCACGCCGGTCCGGGGGGATCCGCGCACCGCCCTGCCCGTACTCGCGGCGGCGATGATGTTGCTGATCCGGCCGGCGCTGTGGCGTCGGCTCGCCTCCGGCTCCGTCGCCGACTACGCGCTGCCCCCCGCCGGCTGGGACAGCCTGCTGACCACCCAGCCGCGCGCCCCCGCGGGCACGCCACGCGCCCAGGAGGGCAGCTGACACCCCTCCCCGAAGGCAGCACCGTACTCGCGCCACCGGCGGGCCACACACCGCACCCCCGCCGACCTCGGCCGCGCCGTCCTCGCGGTTCGCAATTCCCGGGAGTGCCAGCACGTTCCCGCCGCCATTCCCGCCCGCGCCGACGTGCGGCCGCAGGACCTGGCCGGCCCGGCATCGGTGCGGGCGTTCGCAGCCGAGTGGGCGAAGCCGAGGTCGGCGGGTCGGCGCAAGTGGACTTAACGGTCCCTGCATGCCTACCGTGTCTTAATGCGCCTTTTCACGTGGGCTGTATTGAGGCAGTCCCGCTGATAGTCGCTGCTCCCGACCCAGGCCGCGGACACGTCGCGGCAGAGACCGCGATCGGCGGGGCGCATGGCCGGGTTAGCGCCGTCGCAGGGCTGAAGGGCTTGCCGGGTCATCTGCTTGCGCAAGGGCGACCCGAAGCCGCCGCCGGCCATACGGGGAGATAGATCCGATGTCATCCGCAACGTCATCTGCCACGCGAGACCGCCGGGCAGCTTCGGGCGACCGGCGCTGGCTGGTCCTGGTCGTGGTCGCCGTGGCCCAGCTCATGGTGGTCCTGGACTCCACCATCGTAAACATCGCGCTGCCCTCGGCCCAGCGTGCGCTGGGGTTTTCGAACGGCGACCGGCAGTGGGTGGTGACGGCGTATGCCCTCGCCTTTGGCAGCCTGCTGCTGGTTGGCGGCCGGATCGGCGACATGTTCAGCCGCAAGTGGGTGTTCATCACCGGCCTGATCGGATTCGCCATCGCCTCTGCCATCGGCGGCGCCGCGGTCTCGTTTGGGATGCTCGTAGCGGCCCGGACGCTGCAGGGCGCGTTCGGCGCCATCCTGGCCCCGGCCGCCCTCGGCACCCTGGTCAGCACGTTCCAGGAGCCGCGCGAGCGAGGCAGGGCCTTTGGCGTGTTCGGCTCGGTCGCCGCCGGCGGCGGTGCCGTGGGGCTGATCCTCGGCGGTTTGCTCACCCAGTACCTCTCGTGGCGCTGGACCCTGTACGTCAACCTCGTGTTCGCCGCGATCGCCGTGGCCGGTGCCCTGGCCTACATCCGCAGCAGCCGCCCGGCCACGCGCCCGCGGATGGACTGGCCCGGGGCGGTGCTGGCCTGCGCTGGGCTGTTCCTCATCGTCTTCGGCTTCTCCCACGCCGAGACCGCCGGGTGGACGGCCGCGGTGACCGTTGGCTCCCTGGTCCTGGGCCTGGTGCTGCTCGCCGGGTTCGTTTTCGCCGAGGAGCGGTCGAGTCACGCGCTGCTGCCGCTGCGGGTGATTCTGGACCGTACCCGCGGCGGCTCTTATGTCGCCGTCTTCCTATCCGGAATCGCGATCTTCGGCACCTTCCTGTTCCTCACCTATTACCTGCAGGTAATCAAGGGAGACAGCCCGCTGACCACGGGGCTGCTGTTCCTGCCGATGATCGCCTGCATCCTGCTCAGCTCCAATTTCTCCAGCATCGTGGGTCTGCCCCGGCTCGGGCCGCGCGTCCTGATCGCGGTCGGCATGCTGTTTGGCGTCGGCGGGATGGCCTACCTGACCCAGGTCACCGTGACCTCCAGCTACCTGGCCGGCGTCCTGCCTGCCCTGCTGATCATGGGCCTAGGGTTCGGCATGATCTTCGCTCCGGCCATCAACACCGCCACGGCTGGCGTCGCGCGCCAGGACTCCGGTGTCGCCTCTGCGCTGGTCAACACGATGCAGCAGGTCGGCGGCTCGATCGGGACATCCGCCCTCAGCACGATCGCGCTGACCGCAACAGCCAGCTACCTGGTCGCCCACCACGCAGGCCCGCTCGCACCGGCGATCGCGGCCACCCACGGCTACACCACGGCCTTCGCCGTGTCAGCCGCGCTGCTGGCCCTCGGCTTCATCCTCGCGATCCTCCTGCTGCCTTCCCGGCAGCGGCTCGAGGAACTCAGGAAGGCCGCGAGCGCCCCTGCCCCTGCCGCGGTTCCGCACCTAGAGCCGAAAGCGATTCCCGTGGCCCTGTGCGGCTGCTCGCCCGTGATGAACCCTAAGTCCGGATCGCTGGCCACGCCGGCCGGCTAACAGTTACGGCGGCCAGGCGGGCCGCCTCGCGGGCCGGATACCGGGTACGCCCGCACAGGGGCACACGGGCTATGCTCCACCGGTGAGCACTGCCACGCCGCCCGCCGCGGATCTGCGCCTTGTCGTCGGCTACGACGGATCTCCTCCGGCCACCAGGGCGCTGGACGCCGCGATCCGCCTGCTGCAGGGCCGGACCGGCCGCATCGAGGTGGTATATGTGGCGCACCTGTCCAGCGTCGCCGCGCTGTCGCCCGGTGCCGTCGCCGAGATCGAAACCGGCTTCGACGAGATCGAGCAGGAGCTTCGCACCACGGCCGGCGAGCAGCTGGACGGCCGCGTGGCGGGGTGGGGCTTCGAGCGGCGCCAGGGCCTGATCGCCGAAGAGCTGATCGCGGCGGCCAAAGACCTGCGCGCGGCCCACCCCGACGCCACCGTGGTGATCGTGGTCGGGAGCTCGTCCCAGGTCGCGCACCGGGTGGTCGGCTCGGTCGCCGTCCATCTGGCCCGCCATTCACTGGTGCCCCTCGTCGTCGTGCCCTAAAACACCCCGGTTTATGGCTGAACGGCGGGCCTCAGTGCCGTTAGCCTCGCCGGGTGCGGGGATGTTGTGTCGCTCGCCGCCGGGACTGTGCTCACGGGCGAGGTGGGCCGCGGCGCCGGTCCCGGCGTATGACCCTGCGCAGCTGGGTGATCCGGGCGGTTCCGACGGCGCTCGGCAGCAGGGCTCCGGCGATGGCGGCCAGCAGCAGGGCGACCGCGAGGGACACGCTGGCGTGGGCGCCCAGGAAGCTGATCTGCACTGCGCGCGTGTTCTGGATGATGAAGATCAGCAGCACGATGAGCAGGGCACAGCCAGCGATCAGCGCGTTGCGTGCGCTGCTGATCCGGGTACGCAGCCGCGGGCGCCGGCTCGCCGCAGCCGACGGGGACGGCGCCGCGCCGTTGGCGGACCGCGGCGGCGGGGCGTTCTCGGTGCTCGGCTCGGGTGCCGTTGACTCGGCCATGACGGTGGCTTCTTTCCGGGACCGGCGGCAGTGCCGTGTCGCACCGCCCGTTGGTGCCGCTTGGTGGCGGCCGGGCTTCCGGCCGTATCGGCGGATGTTCCCGGCGCCTAATGGCAGGCTATATCCGCAAGCTAAAACTGAGCAAATATTACTAGAATGGCCAGTACATCTCCTGACATGAGGAACTGGACGTTCTTGACCAGCCATGCCCGGGTCCTGCGGTGCATCGCCTGCCACCGCGGAGCACGGCTGCGGGACATCGCGGCCAGCCTGGGCATCAGCGAACGCAGCGCCTACGCGATCAGCACCGACCTCACCGAAGCCGGCTACATCGCCACGCCGAAGGTCGGCCGCCGCAACCGCTACCAGATCCAGGTACACCGCCCGCTCCCCGGACCCGACGGCCGGGAACGCACCGTCGGCGAGATGGTCGACCTCCTGGTCGGCACGGGTGCGATGCCGCGTGCCGGGAGAGCGGGAGGCCGACGTGCAAGCGGGCAGCAGCTCGCCGCGCGCACTGAGGGACGCTAGGGAGAACTCGACGAGTGAATCGACCAGATCACGTGCATGATCGTGCTGGTCAATGACCGGCTATACACAGGAGACGATTACTCGACCCGGCCCCACGGGTGGCTGTGCTGGCAGTGGGTCGGGTAGCTCCACCAGTCCGGCCGCCATACGTCGTCCATCCAGGCATTAGAACACGCGCTCGATCAGCAATCACCTGCGCTTCGGCGTGACGTACGTCCCCTTGCCGCTGACATTGTGCACCAGCCCTTCCTCACGCAGCACGCTCACGGCCTTCCTCGCCGTCTGGTCCGCCACGCCGTAGGTCTGCACCAGGCTGTTGATGCTGGGGATGGCGTGACTCGGCGGGATCTCCCCGGACTCGATCATGCGCCGCAAAATGTCGGCGAGCTGCAAGTAGACCGGCCGGTCGATTGCTGGGTCCACCATGGCGCGCAACGTACCGGCCCCCACCACGGCTCTCACCTCCGCTGGCGGGTATACCCCGGTACATCGCGGTAGTAGCCTGGACGCGAGCCGGCTGCTCGGTTCCCGGTAGCCACGTGGCCACGTGACGCACCGGGCAGCTGGTTCCCAGGAGGACAAATGATCAGTGACGAATTCCCCGGCTGGGAAGCCTGGCAATCCCTGATCGGGAAGCAATGGCACGCCCGGCTGAAGGGAGCCGAGCCCCCCGTCATGGTGCACAGCAACAACGAAGACGACCTGCGCAACCAGATCAGGGAAATCGCGGCCAAGAAGGTGGAGCGGTGAGGACGTTCCTGGTCGTGACCGGGATCATCATCGCCGCGATAATGCTGTCCGGCTGCGGCCACCAACCCCCAGCTGGCATGCGAATGGCAGGGCCTACGCGGTCGCTCACTACAATGCCCGGGACACCGGGAGCCTGGTGGGGGTGGCGCCACGGTCCTGGTGCGTGAGCGTCCCGTATACCTTCGCCGCGAACAACGCAGACTCGCTCGGCGTCCCGTTGGACGCGCCCGGCGCCGGTACGCCTTTCTCCGCCGACCGCCAGTGTGTCGCCGGGTGCGTGGAGGGCTGCAGCCAGAAGCATCCCCGGTCGCCATCGCCGTCGGCCCAGGCTGTGACGTTCACGTGCGACGCGGGCTACTACGGCTGGGACCCGCAGCAGGGCATGGCCTACCAGGTGTTCGAGCCCGAGAACGCGGGCGGCATGACCGCTGCCGCTCAGGTCGCGCTGGCCGCGCCGGGGGAATACGTGCCGCCCGGTGATATGACCATCAGTGTGACGTTCACGAACGGCCAGGCTGCCTCGGGGACGTTCACCGCGAACCAGGTCGCTAACAGCGACACGGTCAACATGGTCATCACCGACCCGGCATCCGCAGGGGCGGCCTCATGCAAAGCTACCGAGGCCAAGCCATGACCCGCGCGGCCGACCATTCCGCCGCGAAAAATCGCGGGGAAACCGATGACATGCAGACGCTGGAGATACTGGCCGCCATCAAACCCCACGAGACAGCACAACTCCTGGCGAAACTGGAGCGCGGGTATCATGCCGCCTACCGCGCTTCCCGTAAGGCATGGCATACACCCGAATGGCGCGCGGCCAGGGCGATGTCGGAGGAGCTGGACAGGCTGAGCGTGGACGCCACGTGGGGCACCTTCATGAACGGCATGCGGCGGCCGGGCGAGACAGTGAAGCAGTTCACCGGCCGGGTGCGCGAGGCTGATTTACCACCAGAGAGGGCCGGTTCCCGCGGGGGTTCCGGCCCTCAACCATGAACGGTTGATCATGTGGCCGTCACCATAGGCGCCTCCCGGGGGTGAGGCAGACACCCTGGTGATACCCGGCCAGGCGGCGGGTGACACCTCAGACAGCAGGAGAGCCCCGGCTGCCCCGCCGGGGCTCTCAGTTCGATCAAGATCCCAGACGGCAGCTCACCTTCAGGCACATCCAGGCCGCCGTGTTCCGTCTCTGCTCCGCGAGAACCCGGAAGGTAACGAACGGCGACCATCAACCATCATCAAGTTGTTGCCAGGTGAGAGGCGTGATCCCGAACATGAGTGCTGATCGCGGGTAGCCACAGCCGACAACACCCAGATCTACGAGGGCGCCCTGGGCAGCTGTTGGCAAAGTTATCAGTTTGGGTCGCCGATGTGCTGGGCGTAGGCTGCGCGCAGCCGGGCGGCCATGTGCGGGATCTCCTCGTCGTAGTTGAGGAACATCTCGCGGGCGCGCGGCT
>WNFI01083443.1_pt1 | contig 15584 bp, 12 predicted proteins | sample 5400471 | NCBI WGS metagenome assembly WNFI01 (sample SAMN13153348, study PRJNA577476) | soil metagenome | isolation source: 100 cm saprolite on Douglas fir-dominated hillslope | place: USA:California | collected 2013-09-17 | reverse complement strand
GAAAGAGGAGGTAAAGGACGTAGAGGAGGTTAAGGAAGTTAAGGATGAAGAGGGTGCCAATCGGGTCGAAGGGAGTTCCGTGTGCTCAACAACCGTAGATGCAGAGTGGTGCTGAGTGGCTGCGGTTTCGAGGACGCGGACTTGGGTGTAGCGGACGGCGTCCGTGTAGTAGTCGACGTCAACCCGCTTGACGTAGGCCTTGCGTTCCTTGAAGTCGAGATGTTCGACATGGTGTTGCTGGCCACCGTGAATGTAGATGGCTTTTTCGTGGAGGAACACCAGAGCGCTGGGAAAATCCACTTCGCCGATGACGGTGGGCGCGCCGGTGAGGTCGATGATCACGAAATTGTCGCTGCTCACGGAACGCAGACTGATGGTATCAGCGGGATAAGCCTCATGAGTCCAGTGATAATTCTCTCCCGCAAGATGCAGGTAACCAGCTTCGGCGAGCCGCGCGCAAAGATCGGGGAGGTCAACATCACCGAAATTTTCACTGGGCGCGATGGGCAATTCGAACGCGGCGCATTTCAGGTGATTGATGAGGATTTCCAGATTGTCCGGCTGGATGAAGGCGTGTTCGGGAGTATTGCCGAAGAAATAGTCCGGATGGCGAACGATGAATTGATCGAGAGGCGACGAAGACGCCACCAGCACCGCGCAAGAGCTTCCGCTGCGGCGTCCGGCGCGGCCGGCGCGCTGCCAGGTGGCGGCGATGGTGCCGGGGTAACCGGCCATGACGACGGTGTCGAGCGAACCGACGTCAATGCCGAGCTCGAGAGCGCTGGTGGAAACCACTCCGCGAATTATTCCATCGCGGAGGCCGCGTTCGATTTCGCGGCGCTCGTTCGGCAGGTAGCCGCCGCGATAGCCGCGAATGGTTTCCGGTTTTCCCGGCAAGTGCGGATTCGCCTGTTGCAAATAGGTCAGGAGAATTTCAGTTTGCAGGCGCGAATTGGCGAAGACGATGGTTTGCAGATCGTGTTTCAGAAATTCCTGGGCCACGCGCGAGGATTCGTTGATGTAGCTGCGGCGGATGCCCAGAGCGCGATTCACAACGGGTGGATTGTAAAAGACGAAAGTTTTTTCCGCGGCCGGAGCGCCATTGGCACCGAGGACTTCAACTTCGGATTCAAGAAGTCGTTCAGCGAGATCGCCGGGGTTGGCGATGGTGGCGGAACAACAGATGAATTGGGGATCGCGGCCGTAAAAGCGGGCGATGCGGCGGAGGCGGCGGAGGACATTGCACAAGTGGCTGCCGAAGACGCCGCGGTAGGTATGCAGTTCATCGAGGACGATGTAGCGGAGGTTTTCGAAGAGGCGAGTCCAGCGCGTATGGTGCGGGAGGATGCCGGCGTGCAGCATGTCTGGATTGGTCAGAACGATGTGACCTTTTTCGCGAATGGATTTGCGAGCGTCGGCGGGCGTGTCGCCGTCGTAAGTGAAAACGCCGAAGCGGTCTTCCAGACGCCGGTTGAGGTCGTGGAGTTCGGCGAGTTGGTCTTGCGCGAGGGCCTTGGTGGGGAAGAGGTAGAGTGCGCGGGAGCCGGAATTTTCGAGGACCGCGTTCAAAACTGGCATGTTATAGCACAGCGTTTTTCCGGAGGCGGTGGGCGTCACGATGACGACATTTTTTCCGGCGTGGACCGCTTCCGCTGCGGAGGCCTGGTGGGTGTACAGGCGGCGGATGCCTTTGGCGGCGTAGGCGGAGGAGAGTTCGGGATGCACCCAGGCAGGGAAGTCCGCCCACTGGGGCTCGCGCGACGGAAAATGACGAATTGCGGTGAGGATTTCGCCTTTGTGGTCGCGAGCAGCAAGGGCGTCGAGGACTTCGTGGACGCGGGTGATTGCATGCGACGTTTCAGCTCTACGAACAGCTAGCGATTCGGGCATGAAAAGCCCCTTTCCGTTTATTCGCCTTTTATTCGCTCACGGTAGCACGGGGCGTTCTACGGCGCAAGACGGAAAATCGTGGGACTTAACACCCTGACCAGGTTGGGGCAGACGCCGTACACTGAGTCCGCGGAGGGAATAAGGAACAGCTTTCTATTCAGCGGCTTGGGCGGCGAGGGCTTCGATGACGGCGATATTGGGAAGCAGCTCGGGCGGGAGATGGTGGCGCGCCTGGAGGTAGGCGGGGGCATTGTAAGAGATCCAGACTTTGCCGGCGGCGTCCTCGGCGACAAGGATTTTGAGCGGGAGGTCGATAGCGAGGCTTGGCGAAGCCAGCATCAGCGGCGTGCCTGCTTTGGGGTTGCCAAAGATGAGCAGCTTGGTGCTTGGCATTTTCAGGCCGGCACTGGCGGCTTCACCGCTGTGGTCGACAATGTTGAAGAGCTTGACGCCTTTGGTTTGCAGGGTGGATTGCAGGCGCATGACGGTCTCGTCGACGGAATGATTACTGGCAGTGCGAAGAATGCCGTTTTCCGGAATCGTTGCCATGAAAGTCTCCTGAAATTTCGAAGAATTATTCTGTGCGATCGGGCGAACGGAAATCAGATATACGGCCATCGCCACGCCAAGAATGGCGAGGACTAGAGCGGCCGTAATGGCCAACGCCGAGGGCTGCGAGAGCAAGGCTTCTGACTGCTGAAGTTGCTGCAGCAGTCGGCGGTAACGGACAAGCGAGAGCAAACAAACTAGCACGCCAAGAAATATCAGCGCGGTGCCGAACCAGAGGGAGAGGCCGGACGATTGGGAAGGAAGATTCCGCTGATTGAGGTTGAACTCCCGCAGAAAAATTCCGAAGCGGGCGAGGACGAAGCCAAGGCCCATGAGAGCGAGGCCGGTGCGAATCCAGGCGAGAAAGGTTCGCTCGACGGCGAGAAAGTCCCGGGGAGTGGGTCTGGAGTCGTCAGGCATGGCCAAAGATAAAGTTTCAGCGAAGCCGCAGAATCAATATAGCACCGATGACGAAAAGGAGCGCTGAAGCCGCGAAGGCGGTGTGGACGTTGAAGGCGCTCCAGAGGAAGCCGACGAGGAGGCTGGAGGCAAAGTCGCCGACCGCATTGACAGCGGCGAGAGTGCCGAAGGCCATGCCATGTTGCTCCTTGGGGACGAGCTCGGCGGAGAGAGAATCCTCAAGGGGTTCTTCGGTGCCGATGTAGAGGCCCGCGAGGATGAAAATGACGGCCAGAAGCGGGAGGGAATGAGCACCCGTGCAAAGAAGGATGGCGGTGACGCCGGCGAGGCAGTAGCCGGCAGCGAGCACGCCCTTGCGATGTGGCAGGTGGTCGCCGAGCCAGCCGCTCGCGTAGGCGGATCCGGCGTAGAAGACGTTGTGGAGTGTATAGAGGCCGACGGCGATGCTGGCGGCGCGGGCGAGGCCGTGTGCAGGCGTAAGCATTCGCGTGGCGTAGAGAATCAGCAGGGAATGGGAAAAATCGCCAGCGCCGAAAATGCCGACGCCCACCAACAGGCGGCGGAACGAAGGCGGCAGGGCTTTGAGCCCAAGCAGAAAAGAGCGCGGAGGCTTCGGCGCAGTGGGGCGCTCGCGAACGAGAAGCCAAAAGGCCGCGACGGCAATCAGTCCCGGCAAAAGCGTCCAGAGAAAAACTTTGCGGAAAGAGTGGCCGGTGGCTTCGAGCAGCCAGAGCGCGGTGAGCGGGCCGGCGATGGCACCGACTGTGTCCATCAGGCGCTCGAAACCGAATGCGCGACCGTAGGCGTTCGGCGGGACGTCGGCGGCGAGCAGCGCTTTCTTCGCAGGTGAGCGGACGCCGCGGCCAAGCCAGGCGGCGGCGCGGGCGAACAGCACATGATACGCGTGCGTCGCGAAGGCGAACGACGCCGTGGCAATTGCGGTGAAGGCGTAGCCAAAGACGGCGAGCGGCTTGCGGTGTTTCAGCCGATCGGTGAAGTGGCCTGAGGCAAGCTTTGCGAAGCTGGAGAGGCCATCGGCGATGCCTTCGATGGCGCCAAGCCAAACTGGGCCTGCGCCGATGGCGGCGAGGAAGGCGGGTAGGACGGCGGTGGCGGTTTCGTGGCTCCAGTCGCTGAAGAGGCTGGTGAGGCCGACGCCGAGGACAGTGCGGTTGAGCCAGGAAGTGCGTTGGGAAGATTCGGGCACGGCAAACGAGTTTACAGCGAACAGCCATAGGTTCTGAAACTAAGGAAGTTCTGGCTCTTGGAGTTGAGCGGGAACGAGCGGGCGATCGGGGGACGACATCCAGAGTTGCAACTTATCCATATCCCGCGAAACGGTGCGGGCAGCTCCAAGAAGAACGGCTGCCAATAGCACACTGCACAGGGGAATCACATACATGGCGCTATGCAGGCCGAGAGCGCGAAAGTGCTCATTCAGGCTGCTTGCCCCGGCTTCGGCCATGGCGAGGCGCGCAAAATGATCGCTGAGCTTTCCTGTCAGTACAGGGCCAAAGCTCCCGCCGAGCAAATACATGGCAAAAAAGTAGAGAGCCATGGCTGTTCCACGAAGGCTGGGCGGAACGATGTCCTGAATCGTGGCATAGACACAGGAAAAGTAGACGTAACCAAGCAGGCAGCCCATTCCCATCAGTGCTCCGAAGAGGATCGACTGGCCCTGGGCGACGTTGAGCGCCGAGTAGATGAATGATGCCCCTAGGAACAGCGACGCGGAGGCAAGCAAGAGGCGGCCATTGGAGCGAACTGCGGCAATGCGATCGGCAGCCCAGCCCCCCAGCAAGAGTCCGGGAATGCCGACGGCCCCATAAGCAATGGCAGCAAGCGTATTCGCCTCTTTCAGATTCAGAAAGTGATAGCGGCTAAGGTACGCGGGCAAAAAGGTCGGGATGGTGTACGAGTTGAAATTGAACAGGGCACCGGTGATGATGATCCAACGAAAGCTGGGAATTCTGAAGACCGCCAAGTAAGGCGAGCCCTCGGGCCGCCGCCCCGCTAGCGGTGAGCTTTCGGCAGCGCCGCGCGGCGGGTCGAACAGGCGCCTTGCGAGCACAGCGAGGAGCAAGCCGGGAACGCAGGCGATGTAAAATGCCATTCTCCATCCGTACCAAGCGGCGACGTGTCCACTCACAAAAGAGCCAAGGGAATTGCCGATCGGAAGCCCCAGCATGAAGAGTGAAAGGGCACGCGCACGCCGCGCAGCTGGATAGAGATCGCCTATGAGAGAGTTCGAGACCGGGGCGCAAGCTGCTTCTCCTACACCTACACCCAGGCGTGCGGCAAACAGCGAGCCATAACCCCACGCGATTCCCGAAGCGGCCGTGAGAAGGCTCCAAGCCGCAACTCCCAGACTGAGCAACTGAGGGCGCTTCCAGCGATCGGATAATCGTCCGAAGGGCACGCCAACCAAAGCGTAGAGGAGGGTGAAAGCGGTGGCTAGCCATCCGATCTGTGAGTCGCTTAAGGCCCATTGCTTGCGAATCGGTTCGGCGAGAGCGCCAAAGATTTGGCGATCGTAAAAGTTGAGAAGGTTGATGGCAAATAAAATGGCTAGCGTGTAATGAGCTCTATCCCTGGATTGATTCACACCAACCTCGTTGGCGGAGTGTACGTGAAAAGCGCCGAAGAATCTATGGCTGCCATCCACAGCGCACACGGCTGCGTTAGCATCCAGCTGCAGATCGCGGCCCGCTATTTCTTGGCGGGGCAACAGAATTGCGCGGACTTTTTCGAGGGTGATGAGGCCGCCGTCGACCATTTCATCGAGGCGAAATCTTTCTTGACTTCCGCTTATTTTGTAGTACACTTATCGCTGTATAAAACTATATTTAGAGTGCGGGAGCTTGCTCCCGCTTTTCTTTTTCAGGGCAGCCATCTTCGCCCTTGCTAGCCCCAAACAACCAAAATCGCACCCTTTAGAATTAACGACTTACGGATTGCAATTTTTGTAAGTCTTTTCTTTTGATATTCATACAAATTGCCGGGGTGTAGGGGGCGAGCCTTCCTCTCGGTCCATGTACAGAAACTCAGTAGTGAAAACGGTAGCGCAGTTGGACAAAAATCTCGCGAGGATTCAGGAAGTGGGTGCCGCCGAAAGTAAAACTGTTGTCGAGCAGCACGCGGCGATTGGCGACGTTGAGACCCTGAACGTTCACGGAAAATTTCTCGCCAAAGCTCTTGCCGATGGAGAGGTCGAACGTTGTGTGCGGCTGAAGGTGGCCTGGCGGCGGGCTCCCGTTGGTGAAGCCGGAGGCATAGGAGACGTCGGTCGAAGCGAAGGAATGGAGTGGGAGATCGTAATGCGCGCCGAAGTGCAAGGTATCGCGCTGGTCGTGATCGAGGAATTTGAAACCGTCGCCGAAGGAGAAGTTTGTCAAGCCGCCGTTGATGTCGCCGAAGGCGAGGGCGAGCTGGTTCGAATAGGTCAAGTAAACCTGGGCATGATTGCGTATGCGGGGAGAGCGGAGCGTGAGCTCCCAACCGTTGATGCGCGCGCCCTGAATGGTGATGGGGAAAAACAGGTCGGAGTTGTTGAAATTATTGTGGTCGAAGAAATTCACGGCGCGAGTGAGAAAATTGTTGGCATCGAGCGTCCAGCCGTGAAATGGAATGGTGACGCCAAACTGGTGCTCTTCGTCGCGTTCCCCGTGAAGCGGAATGAAGCCCAGATTTTGATTGTTGGCGGATTGCAGTAGCGGACCGGAAACGGTCAGCAATGGCGGCGCCTGGTAGAAATGTCCGTAAAAGGCGCGGAAAACCCAGTGGAGCTTGGGAATACGCAGGGAAGCGCCGACGCGTGGGCTGGAAGCATTCTCGACCACGCCGCCGGAAAAATGTGTTTGGCGGAGGCCGGCGTTCAAAGTCAACCAGGATGTCGCGCTGAACTGTTCCTCGGCGTAGACCGCTGTGAGCGATCCATCCGGGCTATGTCTCTCGGGCGGGTCGACGCTCTGGCATTGCGAGGGGTCGTGGCAGATCAAACCAAAAACCTGATCGTCCTGTTGAGAGTAGCCAAAGAGGCCAGCGCGGAAGTTGCTGCGGTTCTTGATCCAGGAAAGCGTGGCTTGACCACCTTCGTATTTTGAGGCGCGGTCTTCGGTTGCGGAACTGGGGAAGTCCTGCAAGGTGCTTCGATAATTCGCGGTGTTGGAGTGGTAGAAGGGCGAGATGGTGAGCAGAAGGCCTGGATTGAACGTGCGGACCCAGGAAAAAGTAGCAAAGGAGTCGTTCTCGCGGTTGGCGTCGCGGAGGAACTGGCCCTGCGTGCCAGGGCCGTTTGGATCGAAAGGGACTTGATAGAAATCGCGGCGCGACTGCGCGACAAAGCGCAATTGGTCGTGCGAATCGGCGTTGTAGATCAAGGAAACGAAGCCGCCGAAGCCGTTGGCGGCGTCGTGAATCACCGCGGAAGTGGGAGTCTGCAAGCCGAGATTGGTGCGGTTTCCGTTCACGCTGGCGTAATAGGCGAAGCGATTGGTGTGGCCGCCGAAATTCAGCTGGTCGTCGGTTTGAAAGAAGCTGCCGGCGCTGAGGACAAGCTCGGCGTCGTTGTTGCGTTCGAAGCCGGTGCGCGGGGCCACGTTGAAAATACCGTAGGTTCTGTCTCCGTAGTCAGCAGAGTAGCTGCCGCGCTGCGCCTCCAGGGTGTCGATGTCTTTTGGATCGAGCTGGGGGCCGAGGTTGCTGGCGATGTTGGTGTTGGGAATGGCGACGCCATCGATCAGCCAAGTCACTTGATGGCCGCCACGAATGTGCAATTGGTCGTGGACGACGTAGGAACCAGGGGCGTAGTCGGTGATCAACGCCAGACTGTTGGTTCGCGAAGCGCCGGGTGTATCACGGATTTCTTGGCGGTTGACGAGAGTTGTGGGAGTGATGGTTTCGAGCTGCGCCGGCCCTGCGTCAGCCGAGACGGTGACCGATTCAGCTTGCGAGCCAAGCTTCAGCTCAAAGTGCAGAATGGGAGCTGTGCCAGAGAGAACAGCGATCGTTTGTTCTGCGCCGGCGAAGGAGGCGGCGGAGATTGTTACGCGATATGCGCCAAGTGGAACCGCATCGAAATGAAATTCGCCGTTCACATCGGTTTGTGCGGTTTGAACGTAGCTGGAAGTCTTAGCCGAAAGGGCAACGGTTGCGTCTGGTACGGGCCGGTGCTGCGGATCATGAACGATGCCGCGTACGGTGCCGAAGATCGTCGCGAAAGCTGAGAGAGCAGCAAATAAGAAAACAACCAATAAGGAAGCAAGTTTCATGGAGTCTCATTCTCCTGAAAAGGATTCGTTGCGCGGCGTGCAAGCCGCGGCTCGGGTTGATCAGCGAACGTGAGGGAGACGCGTCAAGAAGCCGCGGAGACGGAGCGAGGGGGAGGAGAGAGAGGCTCGATGGAACGAGGGAAATCCAAGGGTATCGCGAATTCGATCGGCGACTGGATCGCTGGCGCCGGCGCGATTGCTACGGATGGAGGCAGCACGAAGGCGATCGGAGTAAGCAGTGAGCGGTCCGAATCATGACAGCAGGACATGGCGCAGGTCAGCCTGTCTGACATGCCATGCTCGCAATCCCTGTCATTCGCAGGCGCCGAGGGCGCTTTCTGCTGATGGTGCCCATGACTCGCGCATTGACCGGAGGTGCAGCAGGCAGATCGATGCGCCCACCAGGCGGCGCCAGCGAGCGGCGCGTAAAGCAATACAACCATAAGCAGGCAGATGCTTGCGGAAATCGAACGGCGGCGATGGTGACGTACTGTTGCCATGCGGCACGCGGCCGAAAATCTATGGTCATGCACTATAGCGTGAAGCGCCATAGTTTACAAACCGTACTAAAAAGGTCTGTTTGCCTAGCAACTCACTATACGCCAGTCCCTGGTGTTTTCGGGATGCGTCCTGCGATTCGACGATGGCCAAGGCGAGGTTTTGCGTCCAGTGCCATCTTGACTTCGAGTGCCGTGCGTCGCAGACTCGAAACATGGCGCACAGTTATATTCGATTGGATTTTGGCACGGACGAGGAAAAGGCGCAGCAGGCACGGCACAAGCTGGATGGCTGGAAGCAGGCCTTCCGCCTGGACAAAAAGCTGCAGTACAAGGTGGACCGTCCCGAGAACGCCTCGGCCGAGAGCGATTCGAAGCCCGAAGCGGCGGCAAGTTTGGCGCCGGCGGCGAAATCCAAGGGAAAAGCCGCGGAAAAGACCAAGAGCAAGGCAGCTTCCGCTAAATCGAACGCGCCGTCTGTGGAAAAGCCATCCCCGGCCGGCAATGGAAAAGTCGGCCTTCTTGTCCGGCTATATTTTTCGTCGCACGAAAAGCTGTCCGAACAGCGCTGGCTGGACCGTATCCCGTCCGAAGAGCCTTTCAAGAGCGCTTCGCCGAAACTGGTCCAGCGCAGCGATCCGGAATTCGAATCGACGGACCGGCAATTCGAAGCGCTGGAGTGATTTGACCGAGACACTGGCCAACCGTAGTTGAGCAATACCGACAAAACGCACGGATTTGAACTGAGTCCTGCGGAAATCCGGTATAATTGAATTCCGCGAGGAATAATTCCGAATTCCAACTCGAGGGCACAGCGAATGGCGTTACAAACGCGCGTCAAGTTGGCAAAGCTTGACGCACCCAAAGTTCACGGCCTCGATCACGAAACCCTGATTCGCATTTACCGCACGATGTTCCTCTCACGGCGGCTGGACGACCGCGAGATCCAACTGAAACGCCAAAACAAGATCTACTTCCAGATCTCCAGCGCCGGGCACGAAGCGGTTTGCGCCGCCATGGGACTGTTCCTGCGCCCGGGAGCGGACTGGGTTTTTCCTTACTACCGCGATCGCGCGCTTTGCCTCATGCTCGGCGTGACTCCGCTGGAGACCCTTCTTGCCGCAGTAGGAGCAAAGGACGACCCCAGCTCGGGCGGCCGTCAGATGCCCTCGCACTGGGGTCAGCCCAAGTTGAACATCGTGAGCAAGTCTTCTTGCACGGGCACGCAATTCCTGCAGGCCGCGGGCGCCGCCGAAGCCACGCTTTATTTCGAGGGACGACCCAAAGCGCTGGCCCAGGCGAAAAAAGCGCCGCTCGGCGATTTCGTGAATCACGAGCGCGACGAAATTGTCTACGTTTCGGGCGGTGACGGGGCGACCAGCGAGGGCGAGTTCTGGGAATCCTTAAACATCGCGTGCGCCAAAAAACTTCCCCTGCTGTACCTGGTGGAAGACAACGGCTATGCCATCTCCGTGCCGGTTGAAGTCCAGACGGCCGGCGGAAGCATTTCGAAACTGGTGCGGGATTTTCCGGGACTGCACGTGGCGGAATGCGACGGCACCGACACAATCGAAAGCTATGCCGTTTGCAAGGAAGCGGTGCAGTATTGCCGTGAGCGCCGGGGCCCCGCTTTGATCCATGCGCACGTGACTCGCCCGTACTCGCATTCGCTTTCCGATGACGAAAAACTCTATAAGTCCGCCGAGGAACGCGAAGAAGAGGCGCGCCGCGATCCGATTTCCAAGTTTGCGCTTTTTCTGGTGCGGGAGGGCATCCTCGATCAGAAGCAGATCGAGAGCCTGGAAACGGAAATCGACAATGAAGTTCGCGATGCCGCCGACCAGGCGCTGGCCGCGGAAGAGCCGTCCGTCGATTCGATTCGAATGAACGTGTATTCCCCGGACGTCGATCCGACATCTGCGGCGTTTGCTGCGGAACCGCAGTTGCACGGCGCTCCGAAGACCATGGTTGAAATGGTCGCATCGACGCTCGCAGACGAGATGGCGCGAGACGAGCGCATTACCGTTTTCGGCGAAGACGTGGCCGACGCCAGCCGCGAGGAAAACCTCAAGCATGTCAAAGGAAAAGGCGGCGTGTTCAAGGCCACCGCGGGATTGCAGCGCAAGTACGGCCACGACCGAGTTTTCAATACGCCGCTGGCGGAAGCCAGCATCGTGGGCCGCGCCATCGGCATGGCCACGCGCGGGTTGAAGCCGGTCGCGGAAATCCAGTTCTTCGACTACATCTGGCCGGCCATGATGCAGATTCGCGATGAGTTGTGCGTGATGCGCTGGCGTTCGGATGGGGCGTTCAAGGCGCCGGTGGTCCTTCGAGTGGCGATCGGCGGATACCTGACCGGCGGCGGGGTGTATCACAGCCAGAGCGGTGAATCGATTTTCACACACTGCCCAGGACTGCGCGTGGTGATGCCCTCCACGGCGCTGGACGTCGCGGGTCTTCTGCGCACGTCCATCCGCTGCGACGACCCGGTGATGTTCCTAGAGCACAAGCATCTCTACCGCCAGCCGTACAACCGCTCGGAGAGTCCCGGACCCGAGTTCACCATTCCGTTCGGCAAGGCTCGCACGGTAAAAGAAGGCACCGACCTGAGCATCATCACCTTCGGCGCGGTGGTCCATCGCGCGGAAGTCGCGGCGGCGCAATTGGAGCGCGAAGGCGTCTCCGTGGAGATCATAGACCTGCGCTCGCTCTCGCCGTACGACTGGGAGGCTATTGCAGCTACCGTTCGAAAAACGCACCGGGTCATCGTGGCTTACGAAGACATGCTGAGCTGGGGCTATGGCGCGGAGATTGCCGCGCGCATCGCCGACGAACTCTTTGAGGAGCTGGATGCGCCGGTGAGACGTGTTGCAGCCATGGACACCTTCTGCGCGTACCAGCCCAAGCTGGAGGACGTAATCCTCCCCCAGACTAGCCACATTACTGTGGCGGTGAAACAGCTTCTGGAGTATTGAGCCGATTGACTTTTTCGCGAGGAAACTTTTCCGGGGGCGTCTGCGTACCTATAGGTAGAGACGCGAGGAAGAATCGCTCTGGGGGGGTGACTCCATGAATTGCGTAAACTGCCAAAAAGACATCGCTGTTGGTTCCAAGTTTTGCTACAACTGCGGCGCCAAACAGCCGGAAACTGCTGCGCCAGGCCTCTCGCCAGCAACGGGCGGCAAAAAGAAGCTGATGCGCTCGAGCACCGATAAAAAGATTGCGGGCGTGTGCGCCGGCTTGGCCGACTATTTTGACCTTGATCCCACGATTGTACGGGTCGTGTGGCTGCTCGCAGTACTCCTTGCGGGTACCGGTTGTCTTGCATACCTCATACTCTGGATTGTCCTGCCGCTGGCTCCGGCGGGCGTAATTCCGACCTCGGCGGCCGCGGCTACTTAGACTACCTGCAAAAATCAACCCCGTGACGAATTCGGAGCGAATCGACGGCGCACGCTTCTCGATTGCCGGAGGATAATTGTGCTCAGCGGAAATCGTCCCTCTTTGACCGACTGATTTGACCGAGATTTCTTGGAGCCCTGGGAGAGTGCAAGCACTGTAAAGCAAGTTGACACTGGATTTCTAGCGAAATTTGGTGTGTAGGGTGGCGATGGAAACTGACGCCGCAAACGACTTGCCTGAGACAGGTCTACTTGGCGAGCTTCGATTATTTTGTCGACCGCGACTTGCCTCCACCCTCGAAGAGGGGGCGGTCGAGAGAAAATGATCCCGCGCCGACGGTGGCCAGGGCGAAGTTTCCGGCCAGCACGGCGAGGGGAAATTCGTAATTGTGCACCGCCAGATAGCTTCCGGTGCTGTGGACCTTCCAGATGGCCACTCCCATTTCGACGGCCAGGAGCAGCGCCACCGCCCGCGTAAATAACCCTAAGACCAAGAGAATGGCGCCGAAGACTTCCAGTACCCCGGAAATGTAAACGAAATACCCCGGCAGGCCGTGCTCTACAAAGAAGCTCTGCATCCCCGCGCCGGAGTGCGCCAGCTTCGGATAACCGTGAGAAAAGAAAATCAGCCCGAGCGACATGCGGAGGACTAGCAATCCCAGAGGCTGAAGGGTATTGAGAAACTTCATGAAAAAACCTCCGCGATTTGTTGCCAAAGTTTGTTTCGAACGCTTCGGGATTTTAGCAGAAAAGTAAAGCCCTTACCGGCGACCGCGGCATTAGCGGCGTTTCAGGTACAATCTTTGGCGAATCACGAAGAGCGACGGGGAATCATGGCGAAGGTTGGAACGAGTGGTGTCGTTGGCGCCGGGGGTGACGCCGGAGGACTGAACAGCCTCGTTCGCGGCATGGCCCGTCCTTCCCTCAGCACGACCTGCCTGGGCGCCGAGTGCGCGAAGCTCGAGGGGCACGCATGAAGAGGAAGATCCTCATTGCAGTGCCGCTGCTGTTTTTGGTGGCGCTGGTGGCCTGGATGCTCCGGCCGAAGCATGAAACGCTAGCGGAAGCCTTCGTCAGCGAAAAAGCTGCGCCGCTCCTGAGCGGCATCGCACAAGTCCGCGAGCAAGTGGGAATCCTGCATTACGGCGAGCGCGTGGACGTGGTCGGCAGGCGCAATGACTATGTAAAAGTGCGAACCAACGCAGGCACGGTTGGCTGGGTGGACAGTCGGCAATTGATGGAACCGGCGCTGTGGCAGCGGAGCATCAACCTGCTGGATCAATCGCGAGGAATGCCCGTGCAGGCGCGCGGGCGCACCAAAGTCTCCACCAATTTGCGGGTCCAGCCTGGGCGAACCGAGCCGCGTCTCTATAAATTTGGACGAAACGTGCCCGTGGAGGTCGTGGGCCGTGCGGTGGCCGATTGGGTCCAAGTTACGGACGAAAAAGATGCATCGAATGAGCCGCAGGAAACGAAGAAGGAGGATTGGTTTCTGGTCCGCGGCGTAGCAACGCGACCGCCCGGAGAAGCCTCTGCGCGCGCCGCCGAAGCTACAAACACAACGCAACCCGGTGATCAGACCGTACCCATCGCCGGCTGGGTGGTCGCCCGATTCGTCGAGTTGGATCTGCCCGATCCAGTGCGCGAAGAAGCGGCGTCCGCAAATATCCGCCCGCTGGCCTGGTTTGAGCTGAATCGCGTGAGCGACCCCTCGGGTGCGAAACCACAGTACCTTGTAGCCGCGGCGCGTGGGCCGGAAGGCCAAATCTGCGATTTCACGGCGCTGCGCGTTTACACGTGGTACGTCAAGAAGAGCCGGTACGAGACCGCTTTCATCGAAAATAATTTGTGCGGCCAGTTACCCGTTCGGCTGGGCAAGGGGCCTAAGGGCGAACCGGAATTTCGTTTCGCGGAGATGGGCGCGAACAAGGAGGAACGCGTTTACCGATTGATGCAGACGGTGGTACGGCGCATCCGCGAAACAAGCGAAGCTTCGGGAAAACACGTCTCGGCGAAACGGGCAAAGCCAGCGGTAAAGTGAGTCATTTGGCTTGAGATCTCGAGGATTTCGATTCGGTAGCCGGATGGTAGTTGAGATATCGCTCGCATATTGAGTTCCGGCAATGACGGCGGAGAGTGAAACGATGACGCTTCATATCAACGAAGCAGAAGTGCGGGCGGTGCTGACGATGCCGCTGGCGCTGGAAGCCGTGGAAGACATTTCACGCAAGCAGGCGACGGGAGAAGTGGTCGTGCACCCGCGCAGGCGATTCGAAGTGCCCGGCGGCGGATTCTTTCACTACATGGCTGCAGCGGATTTCTCCCTGGGCTTCCTCGCGATGAAGCAGTACACCTATGTGCGCGGCAAGCTGCGGTTTCTTGTTCCGCTTTACGAAATGGCCACGGGCGACTTGCTGGCGCTGATTGAAGCGGATTACATGGGGCAGCAGAGGACCGGTGCGGCTTCAGGCGTGGCCACGAAATACCTGTCTCGCAAAAATTCTCGTGTCGCCGCAATCATCGGCACCGGGGGGCAGGCGAAGACGCAGCTTGAAGCGGTAGCCGCGGTGCGCAAACTGGAATCCGCCTGCGCTTACGGGCGCGATGTGGCGAGGCGCCAGAAATTCTGTGAAGAGATGTCCGCCCGGCTGGGCATTACCGTGCAGCCGTGCGCATCCGCGGCAGAGGCGGTGCACCGCGCGGATATCGTTTCGACAGCCACTACCACTTCGCAGCCGGTGGTGAGTGGCGCGGATCTGGCGCCCGGGGCGCACATCAACGCCATTGGCGCCAACCACGCGCACAAGCGCGAGCTGGACGATGAAGCCGTCGCCAGCGCCGACATCATTGTTGTGGATTCTGTCGAACAATCGCGGCAGGAAGCGGGCGATCTGATCATCGCTTTTCATGGCGACGAGATTTGCTGGACCGGAGTCAAGAAACTTTCCGAAATTGTCGCGGGCAAAGCCAGCGGCAGGAGCAGCGATACGGAAGTCACACTGTTCAAGTCGAATGGGATTGCTTCCTGGGATCTCGCCGTGGCAATGAAAGTCTACGCACTGGCGCGAGAAAAAGGGCTCGGGAGGGAATTGCCACTCTGGAGTGAAGGTGCGAAAAGTTAGGAGAGCAGCCTAATTGCTTTTTTCATGAAGCTTGCGGCGCAGGGCATCATGCAAGCGGGACTTCACGTCGGCGGGTAATTCGACCGGCACCGAATCGCAGAACACCTCCACCGTCAACTTGGTTTGATCGACGACCATCTTGCAGTCTACACATTCCCCGAGATGGCGCTCGAGCTCCTGCTTGACCGATAGATCGAGCTCACCGTCGACATAGTTGGAAATCTCTAGAATGACGCCTTTGCAATTCAATTTGTGCCACCTCGCCGAAAATAGCGATTCAGTTTCTCACGGAGTTTGAGCCGGGCGCGCAGCAGCCGGGATTTTACTGCGGGAACCGAGATGCCCAGCATTTTGGCGGTTTCCTCGGTCGAAAGCTCTTCAACGTCGCGCAGCACGAAAACAACCCGGAAATCCGGCTCGAGTTTATCGATGACC
>WNFI01003046.1_pt1 | contig 15584 bp, 17 predicted proteins | sample 5400471 | NCBI WGS metagenome assembly WNFI01 (sample SAMN13153348, study PRJNA577476) | soil metagenome | isolation source: 100 cm saprolite on Douglas fir-dominated hillslope | place: USA:California | collected 2013-09-17 | reverse complement strand
GAGCGCCAGAACACCTCGTCGGCGAACATGACGCGGTAGTTCTCGAGGCCGACCCACGGCGGCGCGCGATCGCCCCGGGGCGTCGCGTGGAAGCTGTCCCACAGCGTGCCGATCACCGGCCAGTGCGTGAAGAGGGCCAGCAGCGCCGCCGCCGGTAGCAGCAGCAGCCAGCGATGCATCGCGTTGCGGCTCAAGCGAGCAATCCCGCGAGCTCGGACATGGCGGTGCTAGTACGAAAGCGCTCCTCGACCCGCGCTTTCCGTGAATACGTACTCGTGCTGGGCATCCCTCGCGATCAGCACGCGTTTTCCGATCCGCTCGGCGACCACGAACTCCAGTCCCGTGATCGCGGGATCGATCGTCACGAACGATGTGCTCCCATCGTCGTTCTTGCGGGAGGCGACGGGACTCCTCCACGCCCCGAAGTCGAAGACGACGCCGGCCCCGCTCTTCACGGCCACCGTCCCCAGCTCCGGGCTCGCGTAGCGCTCGGCGAGCTTCCCCACCGAAATCGAATCCGCGGGAATCACCAGCCGCTCGCGTTCCTTCTGCTCCTGGGCCTTCTGTGTCGCGGCGGACGCCGCAACCGTCGCCTCCGCCTCGGGCCGCCCGTCGAACAACACCTCGAGCGTCCGGCGCAGCAGCGGACCGCGCAGCAGCTGTCCGCCGTCGGCGTTCGTGAGAATCACCAGCCCGACGTTCTGATCGGGCAGCCTGCTGTGATATCCGAAGAGATCGCCGCCGTGGGTGATGATCGGGATGCCCCATTGCGTGTCGATGAACAGGCCCATTCCGTAGGCGATGTCCTCGCTCACGGCTACCTGGGGAACACGGCGCGCCAACAGGTTCTGCTCGGACACGAGACGCCGGCCGTCCGGCAGCTTCCCGCGCGCGAGCTCCATCTGCACGTAGAGCGCGAGGTCGTGCGCGCTCGTCCACACGCCGCCGGCCGGGCGCGCGGGGACGATCGAGTAGTTCATGTCCATCGCGATGACCTTCATCTCGCTGTCGACGCTGCGGCCATGGGGGCGCGCGAAGTTGCCGGCGAGCACGCGCCTGAAGTCGAAGGTGGTGTTCTTCATGCCGAGGGGCTCGAACACTCTCTGCCGCATCGCCTTGTCGTACGCGGCGCCCAGCTCCATGTTCGGCTCGAGGATCGCGCCGCCGATGAAACCCGCCGCGGACGCCATGAGGTTGCTGTATTGGAAGAGCTGCCCGAAGCCGCTCGTGGGCTGCATCGTGCCGAGGAGCGCCATGTTCGAGTCGGGGGTCGATCGCGCCCACGTGAAGAGCCACTCGTAGTCCTGGCGCGGCAGCCCGGTGCATGCGCAGATGAGGTGCTTCACCAGCACCTGGCGCGTGGTCGCGGCGTCGCCGAGCTTGAACGGGGGATAGATGTCGATCACGCGCTCGTCCCAGCGGATCTTCTTCTCGTCCACCAGCTCGGAGATCATGAGCGTCGTGAGCGACTTGGTGTTGGACGCGGCGATGAAGAGCGTGTCCTTGTCGACGGGCTCGGGCCTGCCGAGCTCCTTCACGCCGAGGCCGCCTTCCCAGACGATCTTCCCGCCGTCGATGAACGAGAGGCCCACGCCCGGGATGTCGAGCTGCCTCATCCCGTTCGCGACGAAGTCCTTCAGCACCTGCAGGCGTGCGGCGTCGAGCGGGTGCGGCTTCCGGCCCGCGAACGACTCGCGCTGGAATCCCTTCGGCCGCAAGCTCTGCATCACGAGCGAAGCCTGCGAGCGGCGCTTTTCGATCGTCGCGTCGCTGCCGTCGATCACCAACACGGTCCACGCGGCGCCGAGGCGCGAAGCGAGCGCGAACACGGTGGCCCGATCGTTGGCGGACGTCTCGTATTGGATGAGGACTCGCTCCTCCCAGCCATTGCGTGGCGCTTGCCGGGCCGACACCTTCACGGGGAAACGCTCGCCGCCGCGATAGGCTTTCCACGCGGCGAGGGCCGCCGCGGCGGAGTCGGCCGCCTCGACATCGACGATCGCCATGCGCGAATCGCCCTCGGGCGCCTGGAGGATCACCGCATTGCCCTTCGTCGCGAGGCTCCAGTCCTTGGGCGCGGTGAACGTCACGCCCGCGGCGGTGGTTTGCGGGGTGTCACGCGTGGCGGCGAGGTTGTCGGCGAGGGCGGCGAAGGCAACAGCCCAGAGGAAGACGGCGAAAGCGGCTCTGCGGTTCATGGCGTGCCTCCTCACTTCGTCGCCGGGTTCACGATCTTCGGCTCCTTCACGATCACTTCGCCGATCGCCTCGCGGAACGCCTTCGAGGCCGCGCGCTCGACGAAGCTGCCGAGCTTCACCGCCAGCACTTCGGGCGGAATCGAGCGGGCCACGTCGACCGCCGTCGACATCGGGTCGTACAGGCGCACGTAGTCGTAGCGCTCGCTCTTCTCGAGCACCTTCATCGTCTTCGCGTCGATCACCCAGATCTGCGCGTAGAAGTACGGCGCGACATACTTGTACGACGAGGACTTGGTGCCGTCCGGCGACACCGTGTCCGGATCCCCGGAGCTCTGGATCTCGGATTCGAGTCCCATCCCCTCGAGGTTGCGCCCGAGCGGCTGCACGTAGATGCCGATGCCGTGCAGCTTGTCGCCCATGCCGTTGCTGCCGGTGTTGGCGAAACGCGGCGTGACCAGGATGATCCGGTCCCAGTCCTTCCGCTCGGCGGCGTGCTCCAGGACCGCGAGGACCTCCTTCGTGATGACGTCGCCGCGATTCACGCCGGCGATTCCGGTGAGAGCGCCGGGTTGCAGGCGCAGGAAGACGCGCTTCGAATCGGGTTCCTCCATCTCGACGGCGCGGTCGAGGCCGCGCAGCACCGCCGCGTCCACGGCGCCGTCGGGGATCGTCATCGGATAGCGGCGAAACGGCGTGATGTTGGTCCCGGTGCTCTTCACCTGGCGCACATAGGAGATCTCGGAGCCGATCGCCGAGATCAGCGCGTACGTCTTCGGCTTCTCGGGCGCTTGCGCGAAAGCCGCGGCGGCGGTGGCGAGCGCGGCCGCGAGCAGGACGCGGGCGGCATTCATCACTTGTACGCGCGCAGGATTCGCGCGGCCTCCGCTTGCGCATCCTTCATCGCCTGCTCCGGTGTCTTCGCGCCCGTAAGCGCGGCCTGGATGCCGTCGTTCAACGCCTTCGTCACGCGCTGGTTGTCGTGCGTGGAGAGCTCCGCCACCGAGTACTGGAGCTGGTCGCGCGCGACGGCGGCGACGGGAAAGCCACGCACGTACTCCTGCATCTTCGCCGTCTGCCACGCGTCGGGACGCACGGCGACGTAGCCGGTGTCGATGCCCCATTGCGCGGCGCGCTCGGGCTGCGTCATCCATTTCGCGAACTTCACCGCGGCGAGCTGCTGCTCCGGGGGCACCTTCTTGAAGACGTAGAAGTTGCCTCCGCCGGTGGGCGAGCCGCGGCGCTTCGACGCCGGCAGCATCGCCACGCCGAAGTCGAACTTGGCGTTGTTCTTCACGTTGGTGAGGTTGCCCGTGGTGGTCCACATCATCGCGATCTTCTTCTCGAAGAAATCCTTCGGCGTCGTGCCCCACTCGATGACGCCCGTCGACATGACCTTGTGCTTGCGGCCGAGGTCGACCCAGAAGGCGAGCGCCTGGATCACCTCCGGCCGGTCGAAATAGGTCTCGGTGCCGGCGGCATTCATGAGCTCCACGCCGTTGGGCGTCGTGAGGCCCTGGAAGAGCCAGTACGGGAATCCCGACGACGGGATCTGCACGCCCCACTGCGTCACGTTGCCGGAGGCGTCGTGCCGGGTGAGCTTCTGCGCGTACGCGAGCATCTCGTTCCAGTCCTGCGGCGGCTTGTTCGGGTCGAGGCCGGCTTCCCGGAAGAGCTCCTTGTTCCAATACAGGACGATGGTCGAGCGCTGGAACGGGATGCCCCACACCTTGCCGCCGGTCTGGCTGTTCGCCATGAACGCGGGATAGAAGCTGCGGATCCACGCCTGCTCGTCGGGGCCGCGCGCCACGTCGCTCACCGGGACGATCGCGTCCTCGTCGATGAGCGTGAACATGTCGGTCGACAGCAGGATCGCCGTCGCGGGCGGATTGCCGCTCTTGTGCGCGGTGAGCGCCTTCACGATCGATTCCTGGTAGGTCCCGGTGTACACCGGCTTCACCTTGATGCCGGGGTTCTCCTTCTCGAAGTCCGCGGCCATCTGGTCGACGATCTTCGTGATCGGGCCGCCCACGGCGATCGGGTAGTAGAAGGTGATCTCCTGCGCCGCCGCGGCGAATGCCGCCGCCGCGAGCGCCACGATGACGGCCTGCCAAGCTTTCTTCATGGTTTTCTCCGTCCGGTTTGTGCGTCGAAATGATGCTCGTCCGCGCTGTTCCAGGCGAGCGTAACCGATTCGCCCGCGGCGAAACGCGCATGGCCTGGAACGCGGACGAGCAAGGTACGAGGTTCGAGGTGCGAGGTCCGAGGCATGGCCGAGACCAACGAATCGGCGCCGAGGTATTCGACGGATTCCACGCTTGCTTCCATGCCTCGCACCTCGGACCCCGCACCTCGTACTTCTATCCTGATGTTTTCCGGCCTGATGCCCACCAGAGCGCCGCTGCCGTTGATCGTGGCCAGGTTCATCGGCGGCGCGCCGATGAAGGACGCGGTGAAGGCGGTCGCGGGCTTGGCGTAGAGCTCGTCCGGGCTTCCGACCTGCTCGATGCGTCCGGCGCGCAGCAGCACCACGCGATCGGCCATCGTCATCGCCTCGGTCTGGTCGTGCGTCACGTACACCATGGTGATCCCGAGCCTTCGCTGCAGCGAACGGATCTCGCGGCGCATTTCACCCCTCAACTGCGCGTCGAGGTTCGAGAGCGGCTCGTCCATGAGGCACACGGGCGTCTCGGCGATGATCGCCCGGCCCAGCGCCACGCGTTGCTGCTGTCCGCCGGAAAGCTGCGAGGGCCTGCGATGCAGCAGGTTCTCGAGGCCGAGGAGCGCGGCAACGCGCGCGAGCCGCCCCGCGCGGTCGCGCACCTTGCGCACGCGCAAGCCGAAGACGATGTTCTCCGCGACCGAGAGGTGGGGAAAGAGCGCGTACGACTGGAACACCATCGAGAGCCCGCGCTCGGCCGGCGGCAGCGACGTGACGTCGCGGCCGCCGATGCGGATGGTCCCCCAAGTCGGCGTGTCCAGCCCGGCGATCAGGCGCAGCGTGGTCGACTTCCCGCAGCCCGAGGGTCCCAGGAGGACCACGAACGAACCGGGCTGCGCCGTGAAGGTGATGCCCTCCAGGGCGTGCGACTCGCCCCAATGCTTCGCGACGTTTTCGAGCTCGATGGCGGACACCGCGCGATTTTCTCCTAAAATGTGGGCCTCGCGCGTTTTCGCCCCCGGAAGGTCCGCATGCTCCTCTGGTTCGTGATCATCTACTGGATCATCTCGGTGGCGATCGGCATCTACGCCGCCAGGTGGGTCCACAACACCAAGGACTTCGCGATCGCGGGCCGGCGCATGCCGATGTACATCGTGACCGCCACCGTCTTCGCGACCTGGTTCGGCAGCGAGACGGTGCTCGGCATCCCGGCGACCTTCATGAAGGAAGGCTTCGCCGGCATCATCGCCGATCCGTTCGGCTCGTCGCTGTGCCTGATCATCGTCGGGCTCTTCTTCGCGCGGCCGCTCTACCGCATGAACCTGCTCACGATCGGCGATTACTACCGCAAGCGCTACAGCCGGCCGGTCGAGATGCTCACCACGATCTGCATCGTGGTCTCGTACCTCGGCTGGGTGGGCGCGCAGATCAAGGCGCTGGGGCTGGTCTTCAACGTGGTCTCCGAGGGCGCCATCACTCAGCAATGGGGCATGATCATCGGCGCGTCCACGGTGCTCGTGTACACGATGCTCGGTGGCATGTTCTCGGTGGCGATCACCGACTTCATCCAGATGATCATCATCGTGGTCGGGATGCTCTACATCGGCTGGGAGGTGAGCGGGCTCGCCGGCGGCGTCGGCACGGTGGTGGCGCACGCGGCTTCGAGCGGCAAGTTCAACATCCTCCCTGCGCCGGAGCTGAAGGACATCCTCTGGTTCTTCGCGGCGTGGATCACGATGATGCTGGGCTCCATCCCGCAGCAGGACGTGTTCCAGCGCGTGCAATCGGCCAAGAACGAGAACATCGCGGCGAATTCCGCGATCCTCGGCGGCGCGATGTACTTCTGCTTCGCCTTCATCCCGATGTTCCTCGCCTACTCGGCGAGCCTGATCGACCCGAAGATGGTGGCGGCCAACCTCGACAAGGACTCGCAGCTGATCCTGCCCAACCTGATCCTGTCGCCGATCGTGCCGATCTTCGCGCAGATCATGTTCTTCGGCGCGTTGCTCTCGGCGATCAAGAGCTGCGCCAGCGCGACGCTGCTCGCGCCCTCGGTGAGCTTCAGCGAGAACATCCTGAAGGGATTCTTCCCGCACATCTCGGATCATCGCTTCCTGCAGATGAACCGCGTGGTCCTGGTGGGCTTCACCGCGCTCGTCACCTTCTTCGCGCTCTCCACCGAGGCGAGCATCTACAAGATGGTCGAGAACGCCTACAAGGTCACCCTCGTGGGCGCGTTCGTGCCCCTTGTGTGCGGGCTCTACTGGAAACGCGCCACCAACCTGGGCGCCACGCTTGCCATCGTCCTCGGGCTCACCGTGTGGATCGGCTTCGAGGCCTTCACGCCCGACGACGTCGTGCCGCCGCAGCTCGCCGGCCTGGTGGCGAGCTTCACCGGGATGCTCGTGGGCTCGCTCGCGATGCGCAGCCAGCAGCGCGAGGCGATGACCTAGCGTTGCTGGTCGGCTCGATCCTCCTTTATCTCGGGCTGTCGATCGGGGTCGGGCTCTACGCCGCCACGCGGGTGCGCGGCGCGGCGGACTTCGCGGTCGCGGGACGGCGCTTCGGCGCCCCGGTCGTCACCGCCACCGTGTTCGCGACCTGGTTCGGCGCCGAGACCGTGCTCGGCATCCCGGCGACATTCCTGAAGGAAGGACTGCGCGGCCTCGTCGCCGACCCCTTCGCAGCGGTGGCCTGCCTGGTGCTGGTGGGAGTCGTGTTCGCGCGCCCCTTCTTCCGCATGGAGGGCCTCACCCTCGGCGACTATTTTCGCGCGCGCTACAACCGCTCGGCCGAGGTTGCCCTCACGCTGTGCATCGCCTTCTCGTACCTCGGCTGGATCGCCGCGCAGTTCGTCGCGCTCGGCCTCGCCTTCAACGTGCTTTCGGCGGGGTCCTCGTCTACACCATGGCGGGCGGGATGGGGTCGGGCGCGCTCACCGATTACCTCCAGGCGGTGATGATCGTGGCGGGGCTGGCGTACTGCGCCTGGGTCGCCGCCGCCCTCGCCGGCGGTGCCTCGCGGGTGCTCGAGGTGGCCGGCGCGGACGGGCGCATGCGCTTGCTTCCGGAGGGCGACGCGCGATCGGTGATGGCGTGGATCACGGCGGGTCTCGTGGTCGCCCTGGGGTCGATCCCGCAACAGGATGTGTTCCAGCGCGTGAAGAGCTCGCGTGACGAGGCAACTGCGGTGCGCGCGTCGATCCTCGGCGGGTTCGCCTATCTCGCGGTCGCGGCGATCCCCATCTTCCTCGCCTGCGCGGCGCTCGCGATCGACCCGGCCGGAGTCGAGCGCCTCGCCGCCGACGACCCGCAGCTGATCCTGCCGACCCTCATCCTTGAGCGCACGCCACCGGTGGTCCAGGCGCTCTTTTTCGGCGCTCTCATCTCCGCCATCCTTTCCACGGCGGGCGGCGCTCTCCTCGCGCCCGCGGTGGCTCTCGCCGAGAACGTCGTGCGCCCCTGGGTCAAGCCCAAGGGCGACCGGGCGCTGCTCGCGACGATGCGCCTCACCGTAGCGGGGTTCGCCGCCGCGGTGCTCGCGATGGCGCTCACCTCGAAGCTCTCCATATACCAGCTCGTCAACGAATCGGGGAAGGTGGTGCTGGTGACCTCGTTCGTGCCCCTGGCGGCCGGGATCTTCTGGCCTCGCGCCACGGCGCGGGGGGCCCTGGCCGCGATCGGCTGTGGGCTGGCGGCGTGGCTTGCCGCCGAGGCCCTCGATCCGCAGGCCCTCATCCCGCCAGCCCTGATCGGATTCGGGGCAAGCCTGGCGGGGATGCTGGGGGGGTCAGCGTCCGCCAAATGAGGCGCCAGGCGCGTTTCGGCCTGCTTTTTCCGCATTTCATCGCTTTCGGCTTTCTCCCCGGCTCCGCCCTGCCTAATCTTCGGCCATGTTCGATGCCGCGAGCTCCCGCAGACACCTTCTAGTAGTGGTGGGCGACGGCCGCAGGACGCAACCCAGGAGCCAAGGAGACAAGAGCATGAACGCCTACCGCTTCGCAGAACTGCCCAGCAACTCGTCCGTCGCGTCGTTCGTGACGCTGCTGGTCTCGGGGTGGTTCCTGGTCGCCTCCGGCGCCATCCTCGCCGATCCGGCCTCGCCCTACACGCAGCGCGCGCAGTCTCAGACGGTCCCCGCTCCACAGTTCGCCCGGGCTGCCGATGCGCGCCTCGCGACGATCACCGTCGAAGGCCACCGCACGGCCGATGTCCGCCTCGCGACGCTCACGGTCGAAGGCCACCGCACGGCCGATGTCCGCCTCGCGACGCTCACGATCGAGGGCCGCCGTACGGCCGACGTCCGCCTCGCGACGTTCACGGTCGAAGGCCGCCGCCTGGCCGACGTCCAGCCCGTCGCCGCGACGGTCGAAGCCCGCCGCCTGCAGCCGCAAACGCTCTAGAGTCACCGGCCTTACCGACTCCCAGGTCGGATTTCCCGCCCGGCGCGCCTCCCGCCGGGCTTTTTCTTTTCCGGCGTATTCCAGCCCCCCTTTTGCGCGTTTCGTCGCAAGGGTTTTGCCCCGGCTCGCCCCCCGTGGGTAATCTTGGCTGCCACTGCCCGGGTCACTCATACTCGTGGCGGTAGAAGAGCCCTATCCCGCTCGAGAGCCGATTGAATTCCTACGCCTATCTGCTGGAAGGCCTGACGGTCCGCCGCGTGCTGTCGGTGACGCTGATCTGCGCCGCCGCCGCGGGAGCCGTCGTCTGGCTCTTCCTCAACACGTACAGCGACCTGCTGGTGAGCGCGCTGTGCGTCGGCTATACGTGCATGGTGCTGTTCACCGTGGCCGGCAACATTCGCCAGGTGCGCTTGCCGCGCGAGGTGATGCAGCTCTTCGCCATCGTCCTCGGGTCGTTCCTCGGCACGGTGCTCGCGCAGATCATCAAGGGGCGAGATCCGCGCCAGATGCTCACCGAGCGCCTCGCGGGCCTCACCATCACGATGGGGCTCGGGATCGGCGTGGGCTGCGTGGTCGTTGCTGCCTACATCCTGCGTGAGAAGCACGCGCGCGACCAGGCGCGGCTCCTCAAGGCCGAGGCCGAGCGCCACCAGCTCGAGAAGAACATCCTCGAGGCGAAGCTGCAGCTCATGCAGGCCCAGGTCGAGCCGCACTTCCTTTTCAACACCCTCGCCAACGTCCAGCACCTCGTCGAGACCGATCCTCCGGCCGCCACGCGCATGCTCGACAGCCTCATCCAGTACCTGCGCGCGGCGCTGCCGCAGATGCGCGAATCGACCACGAACCTCGGGCGCGAGCTCGACATGGCGCGCGCCTTCCTCGAGATCAACCGCGTGCGCATGGGCTCGCGCCTGGACTTCGCGATCGAGGTGCCCGAGCCCCTCATGTGCCGCGCGTTCCCGCCGATGATGCTGATCACGCTGGTCGAGAACGCGGTGAAGCACGGCGTGGACCCGTGTTGCGAGTCCGGCTCGATCACGATCCGCGCGCAGGAAGCCGCCGGCAGGCTGCGGGTGTCGGTCGAGGACACCGGCGAGGGCATCAAGCCGACGAAAGGCGGCGGCGTGGGGCTCGCCAACATCCGCGAGCGCCTCAAGGCCCTCTACGGGGTCTCCGCGCGCCTGGTGATCGAGGAGCGCGCCCCGCGCGGCGTGGTCGCCTCGATCGAAGTCCCCGCGGGAGCCGGCGCTTGAGCCGCGTAAGCGCCGTCATAGCGGACGATGAACCGCTGCTGCGCGCCCAGTTGCGCTCGCGCCTCGCGCGGATGTGGCCCGAGCTTGCCGTCGTGCACGAGATGGAGAACGGCCGCGACGTGCTGCAGGTCCTCGAGGACCACCGCCCGGCGCTCTTCTTCCTCGACATCCACATGCCGGGCGTGAACGGCGTGGAGGCGGCGCGCGCCATCGGCAGCCGCGCCCACGTGGTCTTCGTCACCGCCTTCGACCAGTACGCGGTGGAGGCTTTCGAGCGTGGCGCGGTCGACTACATCCTCAAGCCCTTCAACGAGGATCGGCTGGGCCTCACGGTCGGCAGGCTCAAGGAGCGGCTCGCTTCCCGCCCGCCACGCATCGAGGACCTCGTGGAGACGCTCGCATCGCGCCTGGGCGCTCGTCCATCCGAGCACCTGCGGTGGATCAAGGCCTCGGTGGGCCCGAGCGTTCGCCTCATCCCGGTCGAGGAGATCCTCTTCTTCCAGTCCGACGAGAAGTACACGCGGGTCGTGACCTGCGAGGCGGAATCCCTCATCCGCAAGCCCATCCGCGAGCTCCTCGAGGAGCTCGATCCGGCCAAGTTCTGGCAGATCCATCGCGCCACCATCGTCAACGTCGACCACATCGCCTCGGTCCGCCGCGGGCTCAAGGACCAGGCCGAGATCAGCCTTCGCGACCATGCCGCGACCCTCGTCGTCTCCCGTGCGTTCACCCATCTTTTCAAGCAGATGTGACCCCGCTGGGGGTCGCTGCGCGGGCGCCGCGGCGTCAGTCCATCGGCCCTTCCTGCATTTCACTCCCCGTCCTCTGCATTTCGCCGCCCGGCCGTGGAAGGCCTTTCCGGGCACCTCTACAGTAGCTTCCACGAGCCGCCCCGCGGCTTCCAACCGAGGTCGATCCCATGTCGCTCATCCAGTCGCTCGGACCCTCGCTCGCGATGGTCATGATGTTCTTCGGCGTGCTGCTGATCTCACTTTCCGCGGCGGTGATCGCGCTGTTGGCGGATTATTGACCCTCGCATCGACGCGCCCTCCCCGAACCGATGAAGGCCCTTTCGAACATCCTCAACAAGACCCCGTGGTGGGCGCTGCTCGCCGGGGGGCTGGCCCTTTTCATCGGCCTGGCGGTGTTCGTGACGCCCTTCCACCTCATGCGGCTGGAGAAGAGCGGCGCGACTCCCGAAGAGAACCGTGCGATCAAGCGCGAGATCGACTCCGCCTTCTCCGAGGGGGCGATCAATGTCGCGAGCGGCATCGTGCGCGAGCTGCTCGAGCACACCAAGGACCCCGCGCGGCGCGAGGAGCTCGAACGCGCGCTCACTGAGATCGACCAGGCCCGCGAGGAGCTGCGCAGCGCCGGCGCGGACGTGATCCGCGCCAAGCGCGAGGCTGCCGAGGCGGTGACCGGCGCGGTGCAGGACGCCACCGTGGCGATCGGCCAGGCGCAGCGGCAGGCAGCGCAGGCGCTGAAGGACGCGGGCGTCGAGGGCGACAAGGTGCAGAAGTCGCTCGCCGAATCGCTCGCGGCGGCGAAGAAGGCGCGCGAGGAAGCGCGGAAGGCCGCTCGCGACGCCCGAGAAGCCGCGCGCGAAGCCGAGCGCCGGCGCCAGGCCGAGCACATGGGCCATCCCGAGATGTCCCCCGGAATCACGATCGACCTCGACAAGGGGGTCCAACTGGTCCCGCTGCCACCGGAGCAGAAGGAGGAAATCCGCAGGAAGGTCTCGGGCGACCTCCAGCGAATCGGCATGGGCGCGGGCCTGATCCTGCTCTTCATCCCGCTCTTCATCCTCACGATCGTCTCCAAGTTCTTCATTGATCGCTCGCGCGCGGCGCAACGCATGGCCGACCTCAAGCGCAAGGAGGCCGAATACCACCGCATGAGCCAGCAGGTGACGGAGGCGAAGCTTTCCGCGCTGCAGGCCCAGGTCGAGCCGCATTTCCTGTACAACACGCTCGCGAGCGTCCAGGCGCTCACGGAGGTGGACCCGCAGCAGGCGAACGCGATGACGGGCCACCTCATCAACTACCTGCGCAACGCGCTACCGAAGATGCGCGAATCGGTCTCGACCGTCGGGCAGGAGGTCGAGCTGGTGCGCGCCTACCTCAACATCCTGCAGATGCGCATGGGCAAGCGCCTGTCCTTCACGATCGACGTCCCGCCCGAATTGATGGAGGCGCCGTTTCCCCCGCTGATGCTGCCCTCGCTGGTGGAGAACGCGATCAAGCACGGGCTCGAGCCGCAGCGCGAAGGCGGCGAGGTCGTGATCAGCGCCGCGCTCGTCGACGGGAAGATCGTGATGAAGGTCGCCGATACCGGCCGCGGGTTCGCCGATACGCCCGGGACCGGCGTCGGCCTCACCAACATCCGCGAGCGCCTCGCCGCGCTCTACGGCGAGGCGGCCAGGCTCACCCTCGTGGCGCAGGAGCCGCGCGGCGTCGTCGCCTCGATCGAAGTGCCCAGGGAAGGCGCGCGCCCGCAGCCGACGATGCCGCCCGCGTCGGCGCCTGCGCCGGCCCCGCAGGGCGCCGCGGCGCGCACGCTCGCGGCGATGGGAACCGCCGGATCGGAGCCGCCGGTATCGCGGCGGCGTTCGCGGTCGTGGTGCTCGCGCTCGCGATCGTTCTCGCGGTGGTCTACGGCCTGGGATTCCTCTTCGTCGGCCTCGCGATCTTCATCCCGTTGGTGATCCTGGTCTCGCTCTTCCCGGTGCTCGCTCCGTTCATCCTGCTCGGGCTCGGCATCTGGTGGCTGGTACGCCGCTCGAAGCGCGATGAGGCCGCCGAGTCAAGCGCCGCGGACTCGGCCGTAAAATAGGCAATGCCCACCGCCATCGTCGCCGAGGACGAGCCGATCCTGCGAACGCAGCTCGAGAACAAGCTGAAGAAGCTCTGGCCCGAGCTCGAGATCATCGCCTCGGTCGAGGACGGCGCGGCCGCGCTCGAGGCGCTCGAGGATCGCGCGCCCGATTTCATGTTCCTCGATATCCAGATGCCGGAGATGACCGGGGTCGAAGTCGCGCGCCATGTCGCGGGGCGCAGCCACGTGGTCTTCGTCACCGCCTACGACCAATACGCGATCCAGGCCTTCGAGACCGGCGCGGTCGACTACATCCTCAAGCCCGCCACGGACGAGCGCCTCGCGGTGACGATCGAACGCCTCAGGGGCAAGCTGGCGACGCCCCCGACCGACCTCACGGCCGTGCTCGCGAAGCTCACCGAGCGCCTCGCGGGCAGCCGCGAGCGGCTGCAGTGGATCAAGGCGACACAGGGGCAGAACCTGCGCCTCATCCCGGTCGCCGAGGTGCTCTTCTTCCAGTCCGACGAGAAGTACACCCGCGTGGTCACCGCGGAGAGCGAAGCGCTCATCAAGACGCCGATCCGCGAGCTCCTCGACGGGCTCGATCCCGAAGCCTTCTGGCAGATCCACCGCTCGACCGTCGTCAATGCGAAGGCGATCGCAGCGGTGACGCGCGACTTCCGCGGCCAGGCGCACGTGAAGATCAAGGGCAAGGACGAATCCCTCATCGTCTCGCGGATATACTCGCACCTGTTCAAGCAGATGTGACCCGAACGAAAGCGGCTCTCGGCCGCTTAAGGAGGGTCATCCTCGAGTCGTCGGGGATCCAATGCATCGCGAGATTGGATTCCCGCCTACGCGGGAGTGACGGGAGCCCCGATGATCTACGCGCTCGACGACCGCAAGCCGACCTTCGCGGGCGACTACTTCGTCGCCCCCAATGCCGCCGTGATCGGCTCGGTGGCGCTGGGCCCCAACGCGAGCGTGTGGTGGAACGTGACCATCCGCGGCGACAATGACCTGATATCCGTGGGCGAGAACGTCAACGTCCAGGATGGCTCGGTGGTCCATACCGACGAGGGCGTGCCGGTGGTCCTCGAGCGCGACGTGAGCATCGGGCACCTGGTGATGCTGCACGGCTGCACCATCGGCGAGAACTCGCTCGTCGGCATCGGCGCGATCGTGCTCAATCGCGCGGTGATCGGCAGGAACTGCCTCGTCGGGGCGGGCGCCACCGTCACCGAGGGCAAGGTGATCCCGGACGGCTCCCTGGTGCTGGGCGTGAACAAGATCGTGCGCTCCCTGTCCACCGAGGAGATCGCGATGAACACCTGGATCGCCCGGCACTACGTCGAGCGCGCCGCGCGCTATCGCAAGGGACTCAGGCCGCTGGAGTGAAGGCGAGCCGCTATCGCGGGTCGCTCGCGGTCTGGGCCCTGCTGCTCGCCTACGTGCCGTTCGGCGCGCTCGCCTGCCTGTACTTCCGCCAGGCGCGCGGCGACGCCGGCGCGATCCCGCGCGCGGCCGTGCTGGGCGCCGCGTTCAGCTTCGCGATGGAGACCTGCCAGCTCTTCATCCCCAACCGCGTCGCCTCGATCTACGATGTGCTCGCCAACTCGGGCGGCACGTTCCTGGGCGCGCTCGCGTTCGCCGATCCGTTCTATTCCCTCGCCACGCGCCCCCTGGGCGAGTTGCGCGAGAAGCTCGTCATCCCCGGGGCCTGGGGCGACGCCGGACTGGTGCTGCTGATGCTCTGGCTCATCGCCCAGCTCAATCCCGCGCTGCCGTTCTTCGGCGCCGGCAACATCGTCGGGGGCGATGCGGGGCCGAACGACCTCGCGGCGCTGCAATGGGCGGCGGTCGCGATGAGCATCTGCGGCTTCGGCTTGTTCGTCTCGGCGCTGCTCGCGGCCGACGCGGGGGCGCTGCGCGCCACGCTGGCGCTCCTGAGCCTCGCGCTATGGCTCAAGTTCGTCGCCGCGTCGTTCATGCTGCAGCCGCACTTCGCGGAGGAATGGCTGAGCGCGGGGCGCGTCGCGGGCCTGGTCGCCGGGATGGCCTGCCTCTACCCGTTGCGGCGCCTGGGACGAGCCGGGCGCGTGTACCTCGCGATCGTCTTCATCCTCGCCGGGGCGCTGTTCTCGAAGATCTTCGGCGCCTACAGCGGACTGGACGAGTTCCTGCGCCTCTTCCGCTGGCCGTACGGCCAGCTCGCGAGCTTCGCGACCCTCACGCGCTTCCTGCACGAGACGTGGCCGTTCCTCGCGATCGTCTTCCTGATCGCGATCTTCTTCGAAATCCGCCGCCGCCCCGTGTGATAAATTGCCCTGTTGAGCGGCGTCGCCTTTCGTCCGCTCCAACGGGCCTGCGATGTTCTATAAACATCACGTATTTTTTTGTATCAATCGCCGCGATCAGCCCGCGGCGTGCTGCGCCAAGCACGACTCCGAGGCGATGAGGGAGTATGCCAAGAAGCGCGTGAAGGAGCTCGGCCTGTCGGGACCGGGGAAGGTTCGCGTCAACTCGGCCGGCTGCCTCGATCGCTGCGAGGAAGGTCCCTGCATCGTGGTCTATCCCGAAGGCACCTGGTACTCGTACGTCGACCGCCAGGACATCGACGAGATCATCGACCAGCACCTGGTGGGCGGGCGCCCGGTCGAGCGCCTCAAGATCTGATGGCGGCCGCGACCGTCCGCGCGCTCATCGCCGGCGCGGCGGGCAAGATCGAGGTGGCTTCGGCGGTCCCCGAAGGCGCT
>WNFI01012295.1_pt2 | contig 15585 bp, 12 predicted proteins | sample 5400471 | NCBI WGS metagenome assembly WNFI01 (sample SAMN13153348, study PRJNA577476) | soil metagenome | isolation source: 100 cm saprolite on Douglas fir-dominated hillslope | place: USA:California | collected 2013-09-17 | reverse complement strand
GCGCCTTCCGCGCGGCGAGCAGCCGCTTGATCAGCCAGTAGAGCATCTCGAGCCGGGGCACGGGGACGCCGACCGTCTTCGCCCGGCGCACCGGCTCGCCCCAGATTTCCTCGATCTCAATCTCCCGGCCCTCGCGGTAATCAATCAGGCTCGACGGGCTGTAACGTCCCAGCTTGGCCGTGCGGTCGAACTGCAGATCCATGAAAGTGCGCGGAATCGTGTGGCCGAATTTCGCGGCCGCCTCGAGAATCTCCTCCATCAACCGCCGCGCCAGCGTCCGCAGGCCCTCGTCGGCCATGATGATGTCGGTCGTCACGCCGCCGGCCGCGATGGCGAGACCGTTGAACGGCACGTTCCAGACAAGTTTTTTCCAGCGCAATTCCTCGAGATTGTCCTGGGCCTCGCACTTGACGCCGGCTTTGGCAAACAGCTGCGCGACCTCGCGTGTGCGGGCCTGCGCGGGCCGGCCGAATTCACCGAGCATCACCAGGCCGGGAAAGGTGCAATGCACAACCCCGGGCGCGGTGCGCGTGCAGCCGACGAAGCAGATGGCCCCGAGCACATGCTCGCCGCCCACCACCTCGGCCACGGGCTCCTCGACGCCGAGGCCGTTTTGCAGCGTCAGCACCAGCGTGCCGGCCCCCATCAGCGGCGGCAGGATCTTTGCGAGCGCGGCGTTGGCGGTGGCTTTCACGCTGACGATGACCAGATCGCACGGGCCGATGTCCGTGGCGGAGGCGTAGGCCGCCACTTTCTTGAGGTGGATGCGGTCGCTCGGCGTTTTAACCCGTATGCCGCGGGCCATCACGGCCGCCCGGCCGCTGCGCACCAGGAAATGGACATCGTTGCCCGCCTTGGCGAGCCGGGCGCCATAGTAACAGCCCAGCGCGCCGGAACCGATGATCGCGATGCGGGGGTTTTCAGGAAGTGGAGCGCTCACAACGCCTCAGTCGTCACAAAGATAGGCAAAAAATACAACCCCGCAGTCGAATGGCCCAATCGCTCTGCGCCCGTCTTTCTTCACATGCACTATTCACCCGTTCGTAACCCGCCAGAATCACCCTCTGGCCGGGCTGTAGCTCAATGGTTACGGCCGGACTCACCTGGCGTGTGCAGGGTGACTACCTCGGCTCGATTCCATCAGTCGCCTGTTTGGTGAAGTTTATTTGCGGCTTATCAGCTTTGCTCCAGCGCTTTACGCAATCGCTCTGCCACAGTGGGGCGGCGCTGGTCATCCCATATCGGGGTGATTATCCCCGCAGTCATTCCCCTGTAAATTATCGTCGGACTGTCCACCGGCTGTTCACAAAAACACCCCGGGGATTTTTTCAGAGTGAAAATCCGGACGGACTGACAAGTTATTCACAGCCCGGCGCGGCGCTCACAACGGGATGTTATCGGTCAACCGGACTTCATCCACCCAGTAGGAAATCGCCATGAGGCAATTTCCGGGCGCGACCTCGCGCAAGGACTCCATCGTGTGCGGGTCGACCACCGAAATGTAGATCACCCGCAGCCGACGCTTGGCCGCGATGCGGTGGGTGACCTCGGCCACCAGCCGGTCGGGGCTCTTCACGCCTGACTCCACCATTTCCTTCGCCCGGCGCAACGCGCCGAACACCGCCAGCGCCTCCTCGCGCTGGCTGGGAGTGAGGTAATTGTTGCGCGCGCTCAGCGCCAGGCCGTCGGCCTCGCGCACGGTCGGGCCGGTGATGATCTCGAAGGGCAGCAGCAGATCCGCGGCAACCTTCCGGATCACCGCCACCTGTTGCGGGTCGCGCTCGCCCAGCACGATGAGATCCGGGCGCACAATGTTGAAAAGCTTCAGCCAGCAGGTCAGTACCCCGCGAAACAACAGCGGGCGCGAGACGCCGCACAGCGGCCTGCTGACCGCGTCCTCCTGCACCTGCGTGGAAAATCCGCGCGGAAACATCTCCTCGGTGGCCGGGGTGAATAACACCTCGACATTTTCCCGTTCGCACAGTGCCACGTCAGTCGCCGGGGCGCGGGGGTATTTGGCCAGATCCTCGCTCGGCCCGAACTGCAGCGGGTTGACAAAAACCGACACGACGACGGCGCCCGCCCTTTCCCGCCCCAGCTGGATCAGGCTTGCATGGCCGGCATGCAGCGCCCCCATGGTCGGCAGGAAGGCGATGCGCCGGCCGGCCGAGCGCAACGCGGCGGCGGCCTCCTGCATGGCGCTGATTTTGTCGATTTTTTGCATGGCCCGGAACGGGCTTGAACTATCCAGAAGCCATTACCTTTATCAAGCCTCCTTGCCTCAGCCTCGCTGAGGCCAAGCCTCGCCGAAACCCAACGGGTGTAGGCGGGCCGCCTTCCTCCTCATGATTCGTCTCAACGAACACTTCAACAAGCTCAAGGCCTCTTCGTCCTCAGCGGAGCTGAGGACGAACCCGCCATAGCCTTGGCGACGGCGGGCTCTCACACTGTTGCACCTCCCATGATCAGAATCAACGAACACTTTACGAAACTGAAGGCCTCCTATCTCTTCGCCGACATCGCGAAGCGGGTGAACGCCTATGTCGCCGCAAACCCCGCCAAGCCGGTCATCCGCCTCGGCATCGGGGACGTCACCGAGCCGCTGCCGCCCGTGTGCATCGCGGCGCTGCACGCGGCCACCGACGAGATGGCGAACCGCGCCACCTTCAAGGGCTACGGCCCCGAGCAGGGCTATGCCTTCCTGCGCAAGTTGATCGCGCAGCACGACTTCTCGGCGCTCGGCGCGAAGATCGAGCCGGATGAGATCTTCGTCAGCGACGGCTCGAAGTGCGACGTCGCCAACATCCAGGAAATTTTCGCCGCCGACACCCGGCTCGCGATCCCCGACCCGGTCTATCCGGTTTACGTCGACACCAATGTCATGGCCGGCCGCACCGGCGCGAACCGGGACGGTCGTTACGACGGCATCATCTATCTCGATTCCACCGCGGCGAACGGCTACGTGCCCGCCCCGCCCAAGGAAGCCGCGGATCTCATCTACCTCTGCTTCCCGAACAATCCCACCGGCGCCGTCGCCACCAAGGCCCAGCTGGCCGCGTGGGTCGCCTACGCGAAGCAGCACAACGCCATCATCCTCTACGACGCCGCCTACGAATCCTATGTCCGCACGGCGGGCATTCCACGCAGCATCTACGAAATCGAAGGGGCGCGTGACGTGGCCATCGAGTTTCGCAGCTTCTCCAAGCTCGCCGGGTTCACGGGCCTGCGCTGCGCCTACACCGTCGTGCCGAAGACTCTCAAGGCCCGCGATGCCGCCGGCCAGGCGCAGGCCGTCCACGCACTCTGGCACCGCCGGCACACGACCAAGTTCAACGGCGTTTCCTATCCCGTGCAAAAAGCCGCCGCCGCTGTCTACACCCCCGAGGGCCAGAAGCAGACGCGCGCGCTCACTGATTTTTATCTCGGCAACGCGAAGCTCATCCGCGACGCCATGACCAAGCTCGGCCTAAGCTGCATCGGTGGCGACAACGCCCCTTACATCTGGGTCAACGCCCGCCGCGACTCGTGGGAATTCTTCGATGTGTTGCTGAACCAGGCTCAGGTGGTCATCACGCCCGGCGCCGGCTTCGGCCGGTGCGGCGAGGGCCACATCCGCATCAGCGCGTTCAACTCGCGCGAGAATGTCACCACCGCGCTCGCCCGCATCGCCGCCGCGGTGAAGTAACTCCGGCGGGTTTCGTGGCCACCCCGCCCGCTCGTTTCGCCACCTCCGTGGGCCGGGGCCGAGCCTAAGTATACTATTAGTTGACAAACCGTCACGCGCGACGGTTCCCATTGATGTCAACTAATAGTATACTTAGGCTCGGGATCTGAACTGCGGCCGGGCATCCGGCCTGTCGCGAGTCACTTCTTCGACGGCAGCGTCGGCGTTGCTACAGCCGCTGCGATCGCGTCGCCGAGTTCACCAACGGCGTCGCGCAACTGGCCGACCAGCGCGCCGTAATCCTTGCCGTCCCACGTGCGGGGCGACGCGGTGAAGGCGCCCCGTTGCGGCGCGAGCTTGTCCCCGTCGGCCGATAAAATCGAGTAGGTGGCCGCCAGCTGGACGCTATCGCCTGCGAAACGCACCAGCTCGCAACGCTGCACCTGCACGGTCACGGTCGCGCCGCTGCCCACCGCGCCCAGCCGGGTGCGCAGCAACTGCGTGATGGCTTCATCCAGGGGCTCGGCCCAGCGCACGTCCTCCAGGTAAATGACCTCCTGCTCGGCCACGCGCACCGCCATGGCCCGGCCGTGCAAGTGGCCGGCCAGCTGCACCGGCCGCACCTGCGTGGCGTTCGCCACCGGCGGGGCGCTGGCGGGGCCGCTGAGCGTGAAGTGCCGCACGGTGTCGGCCTGCGGCGAGGGGAGATTGCAGCCGGACAGAAAACCCAGGACGGACGACAGCGCGCATAGAGCGGAAAGGCGGAGGAGGAATTTCATGGCGTGCCGGGTTTTTTCTTGCCGACGATGAGTGAGTTCGGGTTCCGGTCCAGCGCGTCGGCGAGGCGTTCGATGGCGGCGGCGGCATCGGCGACCTGCTGCAAAGCTTGGGTGGCCTCGTCACCGAGGTGGTCCTTCTCCTGCACAAAGCGCCGGGTCGTGGCGGCGGCGGAGTCGAGCGACTTCAGCGCGACCTGCGCATCGGCGAGGGTCTTCTTCAAATCGTCGCTGACCGGCCCGACCTGGCCGTCGAGCTTGGCCAGCACCGCGCGCAGATCGGTGAGGGCGGCGTTAAGGTTGGTGAAAGTCTGCTGGGCGACGGGCGAGCTGACGAAGGTGTTCACCGCGTCGGCCGCCTGCCCGACCTTCCCGGCGAGCGCCTTCATGTCGAAGTCGCCGACCTTCTGGTTGGCATTGGCCAGGAGCGCCTTCAGCTCCTTGGAGAGGCCCGCGAAATCCACCTTCTTGATGTTGGCCACGATCTCCACGATGCTCTGCTGCACCTCGGAGATGGGGGACGGGATGGCCGGCACGACCGGATAGGGATCGCTTACGAAGCGCGGGTCGGGGGGGTATTTGCGCACATCCTCGAAATCGAGCTCGACGAACAGCAGGCCCGTGATGCCGGTGAGATTGAGCCGGGCGCGCAACCCGCGGTCGATGAGTCCCTGCAATTCCACCGGGTTGGTCAGGTCGATCATGACGCCGTGGCGGTCGGTCAGGACGTTGCGGTTGATCTCGCAGATGGTCTGGACCAGCGCCTTCTTGGTCGCCTCGTCGTAGCGGACATTGACCGCCGCGACGCGGCCGATGCGCACGCCGTTGAACTTCAGCGGCGCGCCGGGATCAAGGCCGCTCACCGACTCCTCAAAATAGATGAAGAAACGCGAGGGCTTGACGAAGATGTTCGAGCCGCCGAAGGACAGGAAGCCCACCACGAAGAGCAGCAGGGCGCCCAGGATGAACATGCCGACCGTCGCGGGGCTGATTTTTGTTTTCACGAATTCAACCCCCCTTGTTGCCCAACCGGCTCGCCGCGTCTATTCAAAAAGTCCTTCACCCGGGTGTCTTCGCTCCGGTCCCGCAGGATCCGCGGGTCGCCCTCGGCGATGATGCCCCGGGTGGCACGATCCAGCATGATCACCCGGTCGGCGATGCCGTAGATGCTCGCCAGCTCGTGGGAGACGATGACGATGGTCGTGCCCAGGGTCTCGCGGATCTGCAGCACCAGCTCGTCCAGGCTCAGCGAGGTGACCGGGTCGAGCCCCGCGGAAGGCTCGTCAAAAAACACGATGGACGGATCGAGGGCCAGGGCGCGGGCGAGGCCGGCCCGTTTTTTCATGCCCCCGCTGATCTCCGCCGGGTAATAATCCTCATAGCCGGCGAGGCCGACCTGCGCGAGTTTCAGGGCGACCACTTCCTCGCGCTCCCGGCGCGACAATTCGGTGAACAGTTCGAGCGGCAATGACACGTTTTCGTGCAGGGTCATCGAGCTCCAGAGCGCCCCGCTTTGATAGAGGACACCGAACGTCTGCAGCAGTGCCCGGTGTTGTTCCGCGCTGGCGTGGGTGAAGTCCCGGCCGCCGAACCGCACCGTGCCGCCCGCGGGCACATGCAGCCCGATCATGTGCCGCAACAGCGTGCTCTTGCCACAGCCGCTGCCCCCGATGACAAAGAAAATCTCCCCGCACTTCACGGCGAACGACACCTTTTCCAGCACCACCCGTTCGCCATAGCGGCATTTAAGGTCCTCGACCTCGATGGCGAACTGGCCGCCGGCTTTGGGGTGACTGTGGTTCATGGCGGGTTTACCAGCCGAGAATGTGGAAGAACACGGCGTAGACCGAGTCGCAAACGATGATGAGGAGGATGGCGGTCACCACCGCGCGGGTGGCTGCCAGGCCGACGCCGGCCGCGCTCCGGTCCGCCTGCAGTCCGCGCAGGCAGCCGGCCAGGCCGATCAGCAGACCGAAGGTGGCGGCCTTGATCACCCCGGTGTTGATGTCGGACAGGTCGACGATCGTCTGCATCTCCGACCAGTAGAGGTTCGTGGGGATGTTCAACGGCGGCGCCGACGCGATCGCCATGCCGCCGAGGATGCCAAGGCCGTCCGAATAGAGCGCGAGGAAGGGCATCATGCAAAACAGCGCCACCATCCGCGGCATGACCAGGAAATCGATCGGCGACACGCCCAGCGTGGAGAGCGCGTCGATTTCCTCGTTGGCCTTCATGTTGCCGAGGGTCGCCGCATACGCCGCCCCGGTGCGCCCCGCCAGCACGATGGCGGCCATCATCGGCCCCATCTCGCGCACCACCGCCAGCCCCACCATGTCCGCAATCCAGATGTCGCCGCCGTATTGGCGCACCACGATCGACCCCGTGTAGGCGAGGGTCACGCCGACCAGGAAACTGATGAGCCCCACGATGGGCAGCGCCATCGCGCCGCATTGCTGCATCTCCGAAAAACAGTCGCGCCAGCGGAAGTGCGCCTGGCCGCGGAAAAAGCGCCCGATGCTGTAGGCACATTCGCCGACCAGGCTGGCCAGGTCCTTGATTTCCGCCCAGAGCGCAACGGTCGCCGTGCCCACGGTGGTGGCCAGACTGGGCAATTCCGGCGGCTTGGCCGGCGGCGCGGGTTTTTGGACAAGCAGGCGGGCTAGCTTGTCCGCGCCCTCGGGCACCTGCTCGATGACCAGCGGAATCCCGCGACCCTCGCTCCAGCTCCGCGCCTCGCGCAGGAAAAGCGCCAGGGAGCTGTCCCAGCTGCCGAGTTCTTTTCCCGTCACGCGCACACTTTTCGGCTCATGGCCGGCCACCGTCTCCTTCCAGTCCGGGTGCGCCTTGGTGACGCGCCAGTTGCCCCCCACCCGCACCGTCAGTGTGTCGCTGTCGGGCGAGGCGTCGGCACGGGCGGCAAGCGAGGAGGCAGCAGACGTCATGGAACAGGGTAAGTGTGAAGGGTGACGCCAACTGCGCCAGACTCATTTTTCGTTCGTGGATGGACTTACCCCGCCAGAACCTCGGGACCGTCGGCCCGAACCGCCCTGCAGTGGGCATTTTTTCCGTGCCATTAAGTGCAATTCGACGGCACATTGTTCCCGCCATGCGTTACCGCACCGTCCTCCTCGACCTCGATGGCACGCTAATCGACCATTTCGCCGCCATTCACCGCAGCCATGCGCACACGCTCCGGCAGCTCGGCCGGCCTGAACCGACCATGGTCCAGGTGCGCGCGGCCGTGGGTGGCGGGCTTGAACAGGCCGTCGCCCGGCTCGCCGGGCCGGAACGGGTGACGGAAGCCCTCGCCATCTACCGGCCGTATTGGGATGCCACGATGCTCGACGATGTCCGGCTGCTCCCCGGTGCCCGCGAACTGCTCACGGCCCTCAAGCAGGGCGGCGTTCGCACCGCCGTGTTCACCAACAAGCACGGCCCGTCCTCCCGCCGTGTCTGTGCCCATCTTGGGATTGCCGGCCTTCTCGACGGAATTTTCGGGGCAACCGACACGCCATGGCTCAAACCGGCGCGGGAATTTTCCGAACATGCCCAGCACGCGCTGGGCGCCGAGGCCGCTACCACCGCGCTCGTGGGCGACTCCCCCTATGATGTCGCCACCGCCCGCAATGCCGGCTGGGAATTTTATGGCGTGACCACCGGCACGCACACGGCGGAGGAACTCCGCACGGCGGGCGCCACGCACATTTATCCCGGTCTCGCGGAAGCGTCCGTCCCGCTGCTCGTCTAGCCCCGGTTCGCCGCGCAGACCAGCGCCAGCGCCACGGCGCCGGGCACGGCCTGCACCCAGAGGATTTTCCGGTTGGCGGTCGCGGCGCCGAACACACCGGCGATGACCACGCACGAAAGGAAAAACACCTTGATGGTGTGACCGTCCGCGCCCGCCAGCAGGCCCCACCCCAGCCCGGCGGCCAGGAATCCGTTATACAAACCCTGGTTGGCCGCGAGTGACTTGGTCAGCTCGGCTTTTTCCGGCGTCAGGGCGAACACCCGCCGGCCATATGGTTTCGTCCACAGGAACATTTCGAGCACGAGAAAGTAGAGATGCAGGAGGGCGACGAGGCCGGTGCTGAGGTTGGCGGCGGTGGACATGGGGAAACGGGGTTGAGCTTTCTTTCTGCGGGCCAGTGCTTATCTGTCTTTAGCCGTGGTTTCTCCTCCAAACAAGCTCGCTTCGCTGACTGGCGTCCTTGAGCGCATCATCTTCTTCAACGAGGAGAACCACTACACCATCGCGGAGTTGAAACCCGAGGCCTCCGCCGAGGCCGTCACGGTCGTCGGCGCCTTGCCAGGCGTGCAATGCGGCGAGACGCTCCAGCTCACCGGCGAATGGACCCGCCACGCGCAGCACGGCGCCCAGTTCAAAATCGCGACCTACAAGTCCGAGCTGCCCTCCTCCGTCTACGGCATCCGCAAATACCTCGGCAGCGGCCTCGTGCCCGGCATCGGCAAGGTCTACGCGAACAAGATCGTCGACACGTTCGGCACCGACACCTTCCGCGTGCTCAGCGAGGAGTCGGGCAAGCTCCGCCGGGTGCCCGGCATCGGCAAGGTCCGCGCCACCGCCATCAAGTCGGCGTGGGAGGAGCAGAAGACGCTGCGCGAGGTGCACATCTTTCTCCAGACCTACGGCGTCACGACCTCGCAGTGCGTCAAGCTCGTCAACAAATACGGCCCCGCCGCCAAGCAGGTCATCGTCAACGAGCCCTACCGCGTCGCCCGCGAGATCGATGGCATCGGCTTCAAGACCGCCGACCGCATCGCCATCAACCTCGGGTACGCCAACGATGCCCCGCCCCGCCTCGACGCCGGCCTCATCTACGCGCTCGAGACGCTGCAGGAGGAAGGCCACACCGCCTACCCTCGCGGCGAGCTGGTCGACTACGCCGCAAACATGCTCGAAACCTCCGCCGAGCTGCTCGAGGCCCGGATCGACGCCCTGCTCTCCTCGGCAGCCATCGTCAGTCATGGAGGCGCCCCGACCCCGGCGCGCCGGGACGGCGGCGAGGTCGCCGCCGCTCCATTATCATTCATCCAGCTCCCGCTCAATGACCGCGCCGAGCGGAAGATTGCCGAGGTCGTCCGCCGCATTGCTTTCGTGCCCTCCGGCCTGCCGGCGATCAAGATCGAGCCCGCCCTCGCCTGGGCGCAAGAGAAGGCCGGCTTCGAGTTCCACGCGCTACAGCGCGCGGCGCTGACCAACGCCCTCGCCCACAAGTTCAGCATCCTCACCGGCGGCCCGGGCACGGGCAAGACGACCATCCTCCGCGCGCTGGTGGAAATCCTGAAGGCCAAAAAGGTCCGGGTGCACCTCGCCGCGCCGACCGGCCGCGCCGCCCAGCGCCTGGCCGAGACGACCGGCGGCTTTGCCTCCACCATCCACCGGCTGCTCAAGATCGAGAACGGCAGTTTCACCGTCAACGAGTCGCATCCGCTCGCGACGGATTTTCTCATCGTGGACGAGGCCTCGATGCTCGACTCGCGGCTCGCCGCGGCGCTGTTGCAGGCCGTGCCGGTCCGCGCGCATCTCGTGCTCGTCGGCGACACCGACCAGTTGCCCAGCGTCGGCGCCGGCAATGTGCTCAAGGACCTCATCGCCACGGAGCGCGTGCCGGTCACGCGGCTCTCCGTCGTTTACCGCCAGAAGGAGCAGAGCCTCATTGTCACCGTGGCGCACGCCATCAATGGCGGCGAGAGTTCGCCGCCGCCCGTCGTCAGCGAGGTGGCCAAGGCCCAGGCCTGGAGCGACCTCAATTTCATCGCCGCCAGCTCGCCCGAGGACTGCCTCGCCAAGGTCATCGAGCTTTGCACGAAATTCATCCCGCAACACTACAAGTGGTTCCACCCGGTCAACGACGTGCAGGTGCTCGCGCCGATGCACAAGGGCGCGGCGGGGGTGTCGAACCTCAACACGCAGCTGCAGGCCGCGCTCAACCACCAGCGGCAGAGCTTGAAGACGATCAGCGGGGAATTCCGGCCGGGCGACAAGCTCATCCAGCTGCGCAACAATTACGACAAGGACCTCTTCAACGGCGACATCGGCGAGGTGCTGGCCATCGATGGCTTGAAGGGCACGCTCACCGCCCGCTTCGACGGTGTGAAGCACACGTTCGAGCGCGGCGAGTTCGGCGATCTCGCCCTCGCTTATGCCATCAGCATCCACAAGTCACAGGGCAGCGAATATCCCGTCGTCATCGTGCCGCTGCTCAAGGCGCACTTCGTCATGCTCCAGCGCAACCTCATCTACACCGCCATCACCCGCGGCCGGAAAAAAGTCTTCATCGTCGGCGAGCCCGCCGCCTACGGCATGGCCGTCCGCAACGCGGAGTCGAGACTCCGCTGCACCCACCTCCGGGAAAAGATCCTCGCGGCAACCCTGTAGGGCGGAATCACTGATCCCGCCGGGTCGGTGAACTATTTGGCGGCGCGCTTCCGGTATTTCTCGTAAAGCTCGTGCTGGCGGTTGTTCAGATCGATGCGGCGGCCGTCGATGTAGGCGATCTCGACTTGGGTCGGGATTTCGAGCGGGTCGCCGTTCGTGACAATCAGCGTGGCCCGCTTGCCGGCCTCGAGCGAGCCGAGTTCGTCGCCCATCCCGAGCACCTGCGCAGCGTAGAGGGTCACGGCCTTCAGCGCCTCGTCGTGTGGCAAGCCGTAGCCGACGGCCTTGGCTGCTTCATACCCGACGTTGCGCTCGTTGCCTACGTTGTTGCTGCCTTGCGAACCGGCGATGCAAAATTTCACGCCCGCCTGTCGCAGCACCTCGGGGGTGGCAAAAGGCGTGTCGAAACCGTCATCGCGCCGCCGCGGGAGAATCTGCGTGCCGGTGAGGATGACGGGCACGCCGGCGTCGTGCAGCTCGGTGGCGAAGAGGGCCGCGTCGGCTCCTCCGACCAGGGTGATGCTGAGCTGCTGCTGTCGCGCCCAAGCCAGGGCCGCCTCGATTTGCCTGGCTTCATCGGCGTGCACGAATACCGGCAGTTTCCCCTCGAAAACCGGCACCATGGCTTCCCAGCGGAGGTCAGTGTCAGGCGCCGGCCGGCCGGCTGCGGCGGTCCGGGCCTGCGCATAAGCGCGGGCGGCGGCGAAAGCCTCGTCGAGCTTGCGCAGCTTGAGGTCGATTGCCTTCTGCTGGTCTTCCGGTTTCTTCGCGGCCTGGGGCGAACGATCGATTGCCAGGTCGGGCCAGACAATGTGCAAGGCGGCCGCCGGGCGGAGGCTGAGATCCTCCCAGGTCCAGCCGTCCAACCGGATCAGGGCCGAGAGCCCGGCGATCAGATCCGGCTGGGCCGACGGAACAGTCAGCGCGGTGAGGACGCCGTTGCTACGGGCGATGGGAATGCGCTCGCTGTCGGGGTTGATGGCTACCTGCGCACGGACGTTGGGATTGAGGGAGCCGGTCTCGGCCACGTCCACCGTCGCACGGACGGCCTCGACCTCGAAGAGGCCGAGCTTCGTGCAGGCGGCGATGAGGCCGGGGTAGACATGCTTGCCGTCCACGCGGACAACCTCGACCCCAACCGGGGCCTTGAGGTCGGCGCCGATGGCCGCGATGCGACCGTCAACAAGCAGCACATCGGCCTTCTCAAGCACGGCGCCGCTGACCGGGTGCACCGTGCCGCCGGTGAGCAGGATCGGGTGATTCTGCGGCGCAGCGGGCACCATGGTCGAGGCTGGCGCGACAGTCGCCGTGAACCACAGTGCGCCGACGAGGGCGGCAGTGCGAATTGGGAAACAGATGAACGGGTTCAAGGGCTTCATTGGCGGTGTCCCCCTTCGCTGGTGCAGGTTTCGCCGTGACGACCGTCGGCGTAGAGGCTGGTCGGCGGGCCTTCCCCGCCACCCGGGGGTCCGCCCCCGCCCAGCGCCTTGAGGCGCTCGGGCAGGATCTTCTGGATCAGCGCGGCGCGCTCAGCTTTGGCGGTGGCGCGCAAACGGGCGTCCTCCTCGATCGAGAAATAGCAGCGGCCGTCGATCCAAGTCTGCTCGGCGCGGCTGAAAGTGGAGAGCGGCGAACCGCTCCAGATGACGAAGTCGGCGTCCTTGCCGGGCTCCAGGGAGCCGACCCGGTCGGCGATGCGGAGCTGCCTGGCGGGATTGATGGTGGCGAACTTCAAGGCTTCCTCCGGCGGCACGCCGCCGTATTTCACGGCCTTGGCCGCCTCGGTGTTGAGCCGCCGGCCGAGCTCGGCGTCATCGGAGTTGAACGACACGAGCACCCCGGCCGCGCGCATCAGCGCACCATCGTAGGGAATGGCGTCCAGCACCTCCATCTTGTAGGCCCACCAGTCGCTGAAGCAGGAGGCGGAGGCCCCGAGCGCGGCGATCTCGCCGGCCACCTTGTAGCCCTCGAGGATGTGCTGGAAGACGATGGCGGGCAGCTTCCACTTCTGCGCAAGCCGGATGAACATCAGCACTTCGTCCTGCCGGTAGGAATGAATGTTGATGAGGCGCTCGCCCTGCAGGATTTCGAGCACGGCGTCCAGTTCGAGGTCGCGGCGCGGCGCGGCGACGCGCCCGGCCCGGAATTCGGCCCAGGCCCGTTCGTAGTCGCGTGCCCGGGTGAAGGTGTCGTCCATGATCTCGCGCACGCCCATGCGCGTCTGCGGATAGCGGGTCGTGTGGCGCTCGCCCCAGTTGGATTGCTTGACGTTCTCGCCGAGGGCGAACTTCACGCTCGGCATCGCGCCGGCAAACTTCAGCTCCTCAGGCATGGCCCCCCAGCGGAGCTTGATGACCTGGCATTGGCCGCCCATGGCGTTGGCGGAGCCGTGCAGGAGATTGGCCGTGGTTGTGCCGCCGGCGAGCTGGCGGTAGATGCTGATGTCGGTCGGATCGAGCACATCCCCGATCCGGACTTCGCACGTCACCGACTGGCCGGCTTCGTTGACACCGTCGGCGATGGCGATGTGCGAATGCGGGTCGATGATTCCGGGGCTGACTGATTTTCCCGTGGCATCGATGATCACCGCGCCGGCCGGTGCGGTCAGGCCGCGGCCGATCCGGGTGATGCGTCCGTTTTCCACCAGGAGATCGCTACCTTCGATGATGCCCTGCGGTCCGCAGGTCCAGATCGTGGCGTTCCGGACAAACACCGCCGCGGGTTGCGCGGGCGCGGCGGTGCGGCCGAAGACGCCCGCCGGATATGTGTCACCCTTGGCCACGCGCGGCGCGTCCGGCGTTTTTTCCGGTTCCTTGTCCTTCTTCTTGTCCGGCGCGGGCGGGCCTGTGCGCCGGGCCGCCCAGCGGAATCCGCCGCCGTCAGGGAGTTCGCCGGTGCCGGCAATCGCGTCACCCGTCGTCCGGGCGGTCAGCCTGACCATGCCCGCCGCGAGGCCGAACCACGCGCCTGGAGCCAGCAGCACCAATTCTTCGCCGGAGACAACCAAGGTGCCGTCCTTGTCGGCCACGGAGGCCTTCGGCTTCGCGAGGGTGCCGGCGATCTGCAACTCGGCCGGGCCGGGCGCGCCCTGCCACGACGCCTGCCACGTGCCGCGCACATCGCGCCGCCGCCAGCCCTCGAGCTGGAACGGCATGCCTTTGACCAGCACGAGCTGGATCTCGGCATCGTCGCTGGTGAACGGGTCGCCGGCCACCACGACGAGGTCGGCCACCTTGCCTGCCTCGACCGTGCCGCGCGTGTCACTGACACCAAGAATGCCGGCCGGGATCGTGGTGAGCGCGGCCAGGGCCGCGTCGGCGGTGAGTCCCGCCTTGACCGAGCGGCGGACGCGCGGCCAGAACTCGGCCGCGGGCTTCTTCAAGCCGGCGCTGGTCAGCGCCACCGGCACGCCGGCGGCGGCGAGCCGCCCGGCATTGGCTGGCGCCAGCTCCCAGTGTTCCAGCTCGTCGAGGGAAACGTCGCGCGCCAGCGCCGCCGTCTCCACCACCGGCGTCTCCGGAAAATCCAGCGGGGTGATCACCGGCACATGCGGATCGAGGGAACCGACCACGCGGTATTCGTAGCCCGAGCCGCGGATGACAAGCTTGAGCTTGAACTCGTCGGCGATCTTTTGCGCGCGCAAGGGCTGCAGTTCGTCCGCGGCGCTCACGAGCAGCGGCTCGCGGCCGGTCACCACGGGAGCCAGCGCGGCCAGGGCGGCGTTGGTCTCCGGCTGCTCGGCGCCCGCGGCCTGTTTGGCGTAGGCCGTCTGCGCGGCGTCATACCAGAGTCCGTCGCTGAGCGTCTGGCGGATGAGCGCGATGGAACCCATCAGCGAGCTGGGGTATTGCACGTCCGGCCAATCACCGTGCGCGAAGGCGGCGGCCTGCGCCACCCCGCGGCGCACCAGGTTGGCGGAGAAATTCCCGTCTCCGAGGCTGACCAGCGCAGTCTGGCCGCGGAAGACGCCGCGCGCCGGCACAATGTGGGCCGTCGTGAAACCCAGCTTCCGGAGCGCCTCGACCCCCTTCGGATCGGCGGCAAGTTTGTCCGCAATATCGCGCTCCGGTGTCACGAGCGCGTTCCAGGCGTGGGCGCCGGCCGCTGGCTCCGGGGCCGGCCGCGGCGGTTTGGGCGCACCGGACGGCTCCTCCGGTTCGGGCGGGGGCGGCGTTTTCAATCCCGCGGGCAGAAACAGCTCGCTCTGACTCTCAAGGAATCCGGCGTAAAGGGTGCGACCGGCGACATTCCAGACGCGCGCGTCCGCCGGCAGCGCGACGTTCGCCCCGACGGCCTCGATCACGCCGTCGCGCACGACCACCGTGCCCGACTCGATGACTTTGCCGGGCGCAATCACGATCCGCCCGCCGACCAGGGCGTGCACGCGCGGGCTCGCATCGCGCAGGCCGTCGACTGGCGCCGTCACCGCCTTCGTGGCTGCGGTCATGGCAGCGTAGGCGCATAAAAAAAGCGCTGCGAATGCGGCAGCGCGCGAGGGAAAGGAAAGCTTTGCCGCGTTCATAGTTGGGTGTGGTCCGGCACGGTGCGCGACGGCCTCACCAGCGGCGAGCCAAAAGTCCCGGTGCCATTACCTGTCGGGCCACGACAGGTTGTAGCGCCCGTGCAGCGTCTCGCGCTTCTGCTGCTCCCCGTCCGGCCCGAGATCAGGTCGCGCGGCGGCGGCGATCAGCCGCACGCCCGGCCGCTTCGCCAGCCACTCGCGGCGCAACCCTGGCGCGCCGACC
>WNFI01667685.1_pt1 | contig 15587 bp, 14 predicted proteins | sample 5400471 | NCBI WGS metagenome assembly WNFI01 (sample SAMN13153348, study PRJNA577476) | soil metagenome | isolation source: 100 cm saprolite on Douglas fir-dominated hillslope | place: USA:California | collected 2013-09-17 | reverse complement strand
GTGGACGAGCCGGTCGCCGCCGCCGCGGGCGCGGGCATCGACCTGGACGCCGGGTCCGGCGCGTTCATCGTGGACGTCGGGGGCGGGACGACCGACGCCGCGGTGGTGGCCGGCGGTCACCTGGTCCGCGACCGGTCACTGCGCGTCGGCGGCAACGCCATGGACGAGGCGATCGTGCACGCCGTCAAGGCCGAGCTCGGCCTGCTCATCGGCCGCAACGCCGCGCGGAGCCTGAAGATGATCCTGGGGCTGGCCGACGGCGCGGCCGAGTGGGTGGAGACCGTCGGCATCGACTCCGCGCGCCGGACGCCCCGCGTCGAGCAGGTCCCGGCGTGGCTTGTCGCCTCGGCGCTCGAGCAGCCGATCGGCGCGATCGCCGACTCGGTGCAGGAGATGATGTCGGACATCCCGCCGAACCTCGCGGAGGACGTGGTGCGGGGGAAGATCCGGCTGGCCGGCGGCGGGGCCCTGCTGCCCGGCCTGGCCAGCAAGATCGAGGCGGCCACCGGCATCCCCGCCGTCGTCGTCGACGACCCGCTGCGCTGCGTGGTGCGGGGCGCGGCCGAAATCCTCGAGCGCGGCGACGGCGGGTGAATGCCGGCGGAGGAGGCAGCGTGACCGATGGTGACCTGCTGCGCGAGGCGGTCGCCGAGCTGTACTCGTCCGACCCGGCGGAGTTCGTCGGGCGCCGCGGCGTGCTCGCGGCCCGGGCCCGCGCGGCCGGCGAGGCCTCGGTGGCGAAGAACATCGCCGCGCTGCGCAAGCCCACCCGGTCGGCCTGGGTCATCAACCGGCTGATCCGCTCGGACCCCGGCGTGACCTCGAAGCTCGTCGAGCTGGGCGACGAGCTCAGGGCCGCGCAGGGATCCCTGGATGGCGCCGCCATCCGCGAGCTGTCCGTGCGGCGGCGCCAGCTGATCGCCGAGCTTTCCCGCCAGGCGTTCAGCGGCCTGCCGTCGCCGCCCGCCGCGCTCCGCGACGAGGTGACAGCAACGCTCGGCGCGGCCCTGGCCGACCCGCAGCTCGCCGGGCAGCTGGCGGCGGGAACGCTGGAGCGCCCGGCCCAGGCCGAAGGCTTCGGCCCGGCCAGCCCGGGAGGCTCCGCAACCCCGGTCCTTACCCTCCTGCCGGGCGGGCGGCGCGCCCCTGCCAAGGCGGCGCCGCGGGCCGCCCGCCCGGGCGCGCCCGCGCGGCGGGTGACCGCCGAGGAGCGAGCGGAGGCCGCCGCGCAGGCCCGGGCCGAGGCGGCCGCCCGGGAGCAGGCCGACCGGGAGCGCCGCCGCCAGGCCGCCCTCGCCGAGGCCGAGCAGGCGGTGGCCGAGGCCGACGCGGCCGCGGCCACGGCATCCACGGCCGAGCTTGACCTGGAGACCACCGTGCAGCGGCTGGAGCAGGAGCTTGCCGACGCGCGCCAGGGCCTGAACAATGCCAGGCTGGCGGCCAGGCGGGCCAGGAACCGGCAGCGCCAGGCGCGCCAGGCGCGTGACCGGCTGCAGGGCGCGGTCGTTGACGCGCCGCACCCGCGACCTTAACGTCATGTCCAGGAAGACGGGGCCGTTTGTACCGCTTACTGTGACGGGGCCGTGCCGTGCTGCTGATCGTTATGTTCCAGGCGCAGACGTGGCGTATCCGGCCAGGTGAGCCGTTCACCTTCGGCCGGGCGCCGACGTGCACTGCCGTGCTGCCGGCCGGCGACCGGGGCGTGTCCCGCAGCGCTGGGAGCTTCCGCCACCACGACGAGCGGTGGTGGCTGCACAACGACAGCAGCTCCTCGGTGCTGTCCGTGATCGGGGACCGCGGGTTCCGCGCCGACCTGCCGCCCGGGCTCGAGGTGCCGCTGCTGCAGTGGCACGCCAAGGTCACCGTGAACGGGGCGCTGGACAACTACAGCCTGCGGCTGCGGCTGCCCGGTCTTGACGACCTGCCCGACCCGGCGGACGAGCCCAGGCTCGCGTACGTCACGGGGGAGCGCGTGGTGACCAGCACGCGCTACCGCGCCCCGCTGACCGACAGCGACCGGCTGGTCCTTGCGGCCCGGTTCGAGGCATACCTGACCTGGCGGCACGCCGGGGACCCGGCGCCGGCCAGCGCCAAGGAGACGGCCGAGCGGATCGGCTGGAACCCCCACGCGGTGGCCAAGCGGTGCGAGAACATCCGGGCCAGGTACGTGCGCCTCGGCGCTCCCGGCCTGCGCGGCCCCCGGGCCCTGGAGGAGCTCGCGCTGCTGCTCGTGTCTACCGGCGAGCTGACCTCCGCGGACCTGCGGCGGCTGCCGGCCAAGGCCGCGCCCGGGTGACGGACGACCTGGCCATCCTGCTGGACGAGGTGCGCGCCGCCGGGTTCAGCTCAGCCCGCAGCCCGCTACGGACAACCTTTGCCCTTAACGTTAGGTCGCGGGCCAGGCCGCCAGCTGGAGGGGCGCCTTACGATGGCTGCCGTGACTGACTACGAGCTGGCCCACGAGTACGAGACGATCAACTACCATCGCCGCGGCGGCGCCGCGAAGATCGAGCTCAACCGTCCCGAGCGCCTGAACGCGTGGAACGAGCAGTTCAGCCTCGACCTGCTGGCCGCCCTGAACGCCGCCGCCGAAGACCCGGACGTCCGCGCGGTGCTGGTCACCGGCGCGGGGCGCGCGTTCTCCAGTGGCGCGGACCTCGGCGGCGGCCGCGACCAGGGATCCGGCGACGCCGTCTACGAGCGGCTGACCAAGCGCTACCACCCGATCATGGTGAGCATCCGCCAGATGCCCAAGCCGGTCGTGAGCGCCGTCCGCGGCGCCGCCGCCGGGATCGGCGCGTCGCTGGCGCTCGTCTGCGATCTCGTCACCGCGGCCGAGTCCGCGTACTTCCTGCTCGCGTTCGTCAACATCGGCCTCGTGCCCGACGGCGGCTCCTCGCTGCTCTTGCCCTCCCGGGTGGGCTTCACGCGCGCGGCCGAGATGGCGATGCTGGGCGAGCGGATCCCGGCCCGGCAGGCGCTGGAGTGGGGCCTGATCAACCGGGTCTGGCCGGACGAGGAGCTCGCGGCACGCGTCGACGACCTCGTCGGCCGGCTCGCCGACGGTCCGACCGGGTCATACGCGGGCACCAAGCGCCAGCTCAACCGGTGGCTCTACGACCGCATGGACTCCCAGCTCGAGTTCGAGGCCCAGATCCAGCGGGAGATGGCAGGCTCGGCCGACTTCGCCGAGGGCGTGCTGGCCTTCTCCGAGAAGCGAGCGCCGCGCTTCACCGGCCGCTGACGGCTGCTCAGGCAGCCCGGGCCGCCTAAGCTACCTCGCCGCCCGGAGGTTCTCGCGGATCGTCTGGGTCATCGGGTGCCCGGGGGGCAGGTACCGCTCGCAGTCGGCCAGGGTGGCTTCGAAGACCGCGACCGCCTCGGTGAGGCGCCCCATGGTGTGGTAGGCGGAGGCGAGGTTGGCCCGCGCGGCCAGCGTGTCGGGATGGTCCGGGCCCTGCATGCGATCGCGAGCGGACAGGGCCTGCTCGTAGAGCGGTATGGCTGTCTTGAGCATCCGGGCGGAGTGGCAGGCCGAGGCCAGGTTCGCCAGCGACGTCACGGTGTCGGGGTGGCCGGGCCCGAGCACCCGCTCCCGGTCGGCGAGGGCCCGCCGGTACAGGGGCAGGGCGTCCTTCAGCCGGTTCGCCGAGCGGTAGGCGTACGCGAGGCTGGCGCGCGCGGTCATCGTGTCGGGGTCATCGAGCCCGAGCACCCGCTCCCGGTCGGCGAGGGCCCGCTCATACAGCGGGATGGCGTCCTGCACCCGCCCGCACTCGTGCCAGGCGGCGGCCAGGTCGGCGCACGCGGCCAGCGTCTCCGGATCGTCGGGGCCCGCAGTCGCCTCCAGGTCCCTGAGCGTGCGCTGGAGGACGGAGATGGCGTCCTGCATCCGCCCGGCCGCCCGGTAGGCGGCAGCGAGATTGCCGCGGGAGGTGATGGTGTCCGGATGGCCCGGCCCGAGCAGCCGGCCCCGGTCGGCCAGCGTGCTCTCGTTCAGCACGATCGCGTCGTCCAGCCGACCCGCGGCGAGGTGGGCATGGGCCAGGCTGCTGCGCGCGGACAGGGTTTCGGGATGATCACTGCCGAGCGTCCGGTCCCGTTCCGCGAGGCTGTTCTCGAGCGCGGCGACGGCATCCTGCGGCCGGCCCGCGGCCTCGCACGCGGCCGCGAGGTGGTCGCGGGCCAGGAGGGTACTGGCGTGACTCGGGCCCAGGATCCGGGTGCCAGTGCCGACCATGCCTCGCCAGAAGGAGATGGCCAGGCTGGGCAGCCGGCACCGGTCCAGGCTCTGGCCGGCGCGCAGCAGCACCGGGTGCGCCTCGGGAGTCCAGAGCAGGTCCGCCGCCGCCTGGTGCAGGCTGGCCGTGCAGTCGCGCAGGGCCTGGGCGACGAGCGGCTCACGGTCACCATGCGGCCACGCCTGCATTAAGGCGCCCGCCGCGGCTGCGACCGTCCGCTCCAGCATCGCGGGCGGGATGACCTGGCGGGCCGTGGCCTGGACCAGCGAGTGCATCGCGACCGTCCGTGCCGCGCTCTCAGGGTCGAGCGTCACCAGCCCGACGCGCCGCATCCGGTCCAGCACCTCGGCGACCTGGCTCTCGTCGGCCGGCGTGCCCATGGCGTGGCGGCCGCAGATGAAGTCGCATGCCGCCCGGCTGGTCAGCACCGCTGCGGGGATGCCGCCCGATTCCAGCAGCGCAACGAGCGCCAGGGCGGGGCGGGCCAGGCCGGCCGGCGCGGTGGAGTCGGCCCGGTCGAGCGAGATCGACCAGGTGGCCGCCACGATGCCCGCGTAAGGGTCGGCCCGCGGGACGGACATCTGCCGCCTGCGGTCGGCGAGGCGCGCGCGGTAGCGGTCGCAGTCGATCTCGGTGTCGGCGATCACGGCGATGGCCTGCGCGAGGCCGAGCGGCAGGCAGCCGAGGTCCCGGGCGAGGTCGATGGCCCCGGTGCGCTGGTCGGGGTAGAGGCTGCTGGTCAGGTAGCTCAGCGCCTCGCGCGTGCTGAACGCCCCGATCTCCAGGATGTTGCGCCCCGGGCCGCGCACCGCTGCGGCAGGCAGCCGGGTGGTGACGACGGTCCGGCCGGCTGCCCCCCGGGGCCATAGCTCGTCCAGGTCGGCGACGTCGGCGAGGTCGTCAAGGACGACCAGCCACGGCCGGCCGGTATCGGCCAGCCAGTCCACGAAGCTGGCCGCGGCCGCTTCCGGGGCCTCGCCGGCGCCGGGGAGCCCGGCCGCCGCGCTCGCCTGCGCATAGCCGGTGATCAGCGAGTCGCGGCTGGCGGCGGGCACCCAGGCGAGCAGGTCCACCGGGAACCCCCCGGCCGGCTGGGGCGGGGCCGGCGCGGCCAGCACCGCGGTCTGGCCAGGGCCAGGGCTGATCGCGAAGTCGAACCCTGTCTCCGGCCGGAGATTGAAGCATTCCGCGAGCGGCGGCACCGTCCCTGAGCGGACCGGCCAGCGCTCCGGCAGCGATCGCTGACCCGCCGTACTTCCGGCGCTGACCTGGCTGTTCATGGTCACGTTGTGGCCCCAGAACTCCTTCGTGTCGCATCAGCAAGATTACGACGGCCGGCCGGAGGATGGGAGAGGATTGGCCGGGAACGAGTGCGCAAATGCTTACATCAAGTAAACACATAAGGGACGGCGATGCTCAGCTTTGGCGTGACCTTCATGGCGGATCCGCCCGTATCGGAGACCGTCGGCCGGACCGTGCTCGCCGAGGAGAACGGCTTCAGTCACGCATGGCTGTGGGACAGCCACGTCCTGTGGCAGGAGGTTTACCCGATCTTCGCCCTGATGGCGGCGGCCACGAAGGACATCCACCTTGGCACGTGCGTCACCAACCCGGTCACCAGGGACCAGACGGTGACCGCGGCGGCGATGGCCACGCTCAACGAGATCTCCGGCGGCCGCATGGAGATGGGCATCGGTCGCGGCGACTCGGCGCAGCGGGTGCTGGGCCGCGGGCCGGTGACCGTCGCCGCACTCGAGCGGGCCTGCCGTACCATCAGGGACCTGGCCGAGGGACGCGAGATAGACCTCGACGGCACCGGGGTGCAGCTCAAGTGGTCGGAGGGCCACCGGCTGCCGGTCTGGGTCGCCGCGTACGGACCGATGGCCCTGCGCTGCGCGGGGCGCGTCGCCGACGGCGTCATCCTGCAGCTCGCCGACCCGTTCATCATCGAGTGGGCGCTGCGTTACCTCCGCGAGGGCGCCGAGCAGGCCGGGCGGAACCCGGCGGACATCAAGGTGATGGCCGCCGCCCCGGCCTACCTGTCCGACGACCTCGCGCACGCCCGCGAGCAGGTCCGCTGGTTCCCGGCCCTGGTCTCCAACCACGTGGTCGACCTGGTGAAGCGGTATCACGATGCCGGGCTTCCCGCGGCGCTGACCGACTACATCGCGGCCCGCGAGAGCTACGACTACGCCCACCACGGCCGGACCGGGTCGGGAAACGCCGAGTTCGTCACCGACGAGGTGGTGGACAGGTTCTGCGTGCTCGGCGGCCCGGACGAGGTGCGCGATAAGCTCGCCGAACTGGAGGACCTGGGCGTGGACCAGTTCAACATCTACTCCATGGTCGACGACCCGAGGGCGCTGATCAGCGGCTTCGGCCGCGAGATCATCCCGGCCTTCCGCTGACCGGAGGCGTTCCGGCAAGCAGGAGGCGATCGACAAGCACGTCAAGATGATCGCGGACGCGGCGGGCCAGGGCGCCCAGGTGGTGGGCCTCCAGGAGATCTTCCACGGCCCCTACTTCTGCGCCGAGCAGGACCCGAAGTGGTACGCCACGGCCGAGCCCGAGGACGGGCCGACCGTCAGCCGGATGCGCGAGGTGGCCCGCGAGCACGCCGTCGTGCTGATCGTGCCCTGGTATGAGGAGGAGCAGCCCGGCGTCTACTACAACTCGGCCTGCGTGATCGAGCGCGACGGCACGGTCGTCGGCAAGTACCGCAAGACGCACATCCCGCAGGTCGGGCCCTGCTTCTGGGAGAAGTTCTACTTCAAGCCGGGCAACCTCGGTTACCCGGTGTGGGAGACGTCGGTGGGCAGGCTCGGCCTGATCATCTGCTACGACCGGCATTTCCCCGAGGTGGCCCGCGAGCTGGGGCTGAAAGGCGCCGAGCTGGTCTTCAACCCGTCGGCAACGGTCGAGTCGCTGTCCAGGTACCTGTGGGAGCTCGAGCAGCCGGCGCACGCGGTGGCCAACGGGTTCTGGATCGCGGCGAGCAATCGGGTCGGCGTCGAGGCGCCGCTGAACCAGCACAGTGCGCAACACCTGGCAGTTCTTCCGCGACCGGCGGCCCGAGACCTACGGTGAGCTGGCCCAGCAGCTGCCATGATGGCGCCCGACACCACGACGGCCGAGCTGCTTTGAGCGCCACGGGAGAACAGCCATGACCACGTTGATCAAGAACGGCACGGTGGTCACGGCCGCCGACATGGCCCGCGCCGACGTGCTGATCGACGGCGAGCGGATCCAGGCGATCGGGACCGGGCTGGCGCAGACCGGCACCGCCGCCGCCGCGGACACCGTCATCGAGGCCGCGGGCCGGTACGTCATGCCGGGCGGGATCGACGTGCACACCCACATGGAGCTCCCGTTCGGCGGCACCTTCGCCTCCGACGACTTCGCCACCGGCACCGTCGCCGCGGCCTGGGGAGGCACCACCACGATCGTCGACTTCGCGGTGCAAAGCTACGGCGAGACCCTGGCCCAGGGCCTGGACCGGTGGCTGGAGAAGGCCGGCCCCAAGTCGCACATCGACTACGGCCTGCACCTGATCGTGCGCGAGATCAGCGACGGCATCCTGCGCGAGATGGACACGATGATCGACCGCGGCGTCCCCTCGTTCAAGCTGTTCATGGCCTACCCGGGCGTGTTCATGCTGGACGACGCGTCGATCTTCCGCGCGATGAGCCGCACGGCGGACAACGGCGGCCTGATCATGCTGCACGCGGAAAACGGCGGCGCGATCGATGTCCTGGTCCAGCGCTACCTGGCCGAGGGCAAGACGGCGCCGGTCAACCACGGCCTGACCCGGCCGTCGTCCATGGAGGGCGAGGCCACCCACCGCGCGATCGCGCTGGCCGAACTGGCCGGCGTGCCGGTCTACATCGTCCACCTCAGCTCGCGGGAGGCACTCAGCGCGGTCCGCGAGGGGCGCAGCCGCGGCGTGCCCGCCTACGCGGAGACCTGCCCGCAGTACCTCTACCTGTCGCTCGATGACCTGGCCCGGCCCGGCTTCGAGGGCGCCAAGTTCGTCTGCTCGCCGCCGCTCCGGCCCGCCGACCACCAGGCGGATCTGTGGCGCGGCCTGGTCACCGACGACCTGCAGGTGGTCTCCACCGATCACTGCCCGTTCGATTACAAGGACCAGAAGATCCTCGGCAAGGACGACTTCTCCGCGATACCCAACGGGCTGCCCGGCGTTGAGGACCGCTACACGCTGCTGTGGGACGGTGGTGTCGCGGCCGGTCACATCAGCCCGACCAGGTTCGTCGAGCTGATCGCGACCGCGCCGGCCCGCATGTTCGGCCTCTATCCGCGCAAGGGCACGCTCGCCCCCGGCGCGGACGCCGACGTGGTCGTGTTTAATCCCGGCGCCGAGCGCACGCTGTCGGCCACCACGCATCACATGCGGGTCGACTACAGCTGCTACGAGGGACGAAAGGTCCGCGGCCAGCCCGAGGTGGTCATGCAGCGCGGTAACGTGCTGGTCCGCGACGGGAAGTTCCTCGGCCAGCCGGGCGCGGGCCGCTTCCTGGAACGCAGCCGCTTCGGCCCCGCCCCGGCCCCCGCCTGGTAGGACAGCTCTTCGAGGAGCGAGGGCCGCTGTCCTGGGCAGCGGCGGGAGTTCGGTGTATCGTCATGGTGAAGCCGGCGAATCAGCCGCTAGGTCCAGACCCCGCCTTACTGCTTCAGCAGAAAGGCGGCGCCATGTTCGGCCTGGGTAACAAGACCCGTGAACGTGCCCGGCCCGCCGCTGCGGGCAGGGTCGGCATGACCGCAGGCGAGCCATGCGCCGCCGGGCAGCGTCCCCCGCAGGTGGCCGGCGCGCGGCCATCGGATGCCGCGCTGGGCCCGGTTCCTGCTGACGCCCAGTCGGATGCCGACCAGGCGATCACGGCGATCTACGGCACGCAGTACCGCTCGCTGGTCCGGCTGGCGGCCGTGCTGGTCGGCGACGTCGCCATCGCGGAGGAAGTAGTGCAGGATTCCTTCGTCGCCATGTACGGCGCCTCGAGCCGGCTGCGGGACCGCGGCAAGGCACTGGCATACCTACGCCAGCGCGTGATGAGCCGGTCGCGGTCGGCCCTGCGGCAGCGGATGGTGGCCGGCTGGGACGCGCCCCATCCCGAGCCGGGCATGCCCAGCGCCGAGCAGGGCGCGATCTTGCAACCAGAGCGCTCGGCGGTGATCTCAGTCATGTGCACGCTTTCGCCGAGGCAGCGAGAGGCGCTCATGCTCCGGTTCTACCTCGACTTGTCCGAACGGCAGGCCGCTTCGGCCATGGGGATCAGCCCGGGTGCGGCGAGGCGCCACACGGCCCGGGCCAAGGCGGCCCTGCTGAGCGCCCTGTAGGTGCAGAGGTGAGAAACGATCGCGGGCGGTCACGCGCGCAGAGGTGGCTAGCTGGGCTCCCGGTCGTGGCGGTGGCGGTTCTCGCCCAGGGTGATGCTCAGCAGCCAGCTCACCAGGCCGACGATGATCGCGCCCCAGAACGCGGGCCAGAAGCCGGTGATGTGGAACGGTTCGGACAGCTTGCCCGCCACCCAGCTGGTGAGCCACAGCAGCAGCGCGTTGACGACCAGGCCGATCAGCCCGAGGGTCAGCAGGTAGAACACGCAGCCGAGGGTCTTGACGACCGGCTTGAGCACGACGTTGACCACGCCGAAGATCAGTGCCACCACGACCAGGGTGGTGACCTTGGACAGCGTCGTGGCGGCGAGCAACTGGATGCCGGGGACCGCCGCCGTCGCCACGAAGAGGGCGATCGCGGTGATCAGTACCCTGAGGACCACCTTCATGCGCACATCTTGCCACGATACGTGGGATGCCAGTTGCGTACCGGATGTCGCGGGCGCGGTACGCGGCCGCCGTCATTGCCGGCAGCCGCCACTGGCGTTCGCCTCGGCCTGATGCCACCCCATCGCCAGGATGACATCACTGCCCCCGAATTGCGAATGGGTCTTATTCTGCCTACGGCCGCGTCTCTGGACACTGGCATAAGGGCGTGAAACCATTCCGAGCGGGAGAGAAACGCCGCGCCGTCATCACTTCAGGCGCGGTTACGGGGGAGCGGTGATGGGATTTGCCTGGGAGCTTGCCAATGTCAGAAAATTCGGAATGCCAGAGGTATGGGACTATCCGCCCCGCTCGCCGCGTCATCGCAAGCCACGGCCCCAGCGCCTGCGCTCGGTCGCGGCGCTCGCTCACGCCGCAGTGGTAGCGGCCGGCACGGTGCCGCACCGAGCGAAGGTCGTCATGGTGACGAGGCCGGCCCTGGCAGATCATCGCCGGGCGTTCTAGCCGGGCGGGTCGGCCTCGCGCCAGCCGCCCACGCTGGGGCCATCCCGGGACCGCTCATTCCGGGCTACCAGCGGAAATGGACGAAGAGCCGCCCGAAGTTCTTAGAGTCCTTCTCGACGCGGTGATAGAGCGCCTTGATCTCCTTCTGCTGCAGGAACCTGAGCACGTGCTTCTTGAGCTGGCCCGAGCCCTTGCCCGGGATAATCTCGACGAGCGGCGCTTTCTTCCGCACCGCCTCGTCAATGATGTCATGCAGCGCCTTGTCGATGTCGTGACCCCGGTTATAGACATCGTGCAGGTCGAGCGTGAGCTTCATCTGGGCGTCTCCAATCCGCCGATGTTCTCACGGTACGCCTGTGACAACCGGATATCCGCACCTGGAGGGCCGGCCCAGCGTGACCGCCGCGGCACAGCCGGCGTCTGGCCGCCCACGTGCCGCAGTCCGCCGCGCCGGAACTATATGACGTGAGGAAAAGGCACGGTAGGGTGCGCGAAGGTATCCCTCGCCTTTCTGCAGCATGCTGTCACCGTCGGGAACGGGCTCACGCCGCCGTCCCCCGGATGCGGTTGCCTGCCGAGCCCCCGGGAGACTACATGCGCCTCGCCCGGCCCGCGGTCGCCGCGGCCGGATCGTTCCTGCTGGCCGGCGCGCTCAGCGGGGCCAGTTCCGCTGCCGTGACCGGCCCCGCCGCCGGCTCAGCGGCGAGGGCGTCCGGCCTGTCTGCAGGGCTCGTGACCATCCGGCCTGCGGCGGTGCACGCGCTGATCGGGGCATCGGCCAGGCCGCCGACCACCGCATCCTGCGAGCAGCACTACCACATCGCGTGCTACCTGCCCCGCCAGGTCCAGCGGGCCTATAACCTGCCGGCGCTGTACCGGCAGCGGGTCACGGGACGCGGGCAGACGATCATCATCGTGGACTCGTTCGGGTCCCCGACCGTCCAGCGCGACCTGAGAAGGTTCGACAAGGTCGCGGGCCTTCCCGCGCCGCCGTCGCTGAAGGTCATCCAGCCTGCCGGGAAGGTCCCGCCGTACCGGCCGACCCCCGACCGCGCGGGCTGGGCCGGCGAGACCGACCTCGACGTCGAGTACGCCCACACGATCGCCCCGGGCGCGAGCATCCTTCTGGTCGAGACCCCGACCTCCGAGAACGAGGGCACGACCGGGTTCCCGCAAATCGTTACGGCCGAGAAGTACGTGATCAACCACCACCTCGGCGGAGTGATCAGCCAGAGCTTCAGCGCCACCGAGGAAACCTTCCCGTCCAGGCAATCGCTGCTCAACCTGCGCGGCGCCTACATCGACGCCGCGCGCAAGGGCGTGACCGTCCTGGCGGCCACCGGGGACAGCGGCGCGGCGGACGTCACGTTCAACCAGGTGACGTACTACCTGCGCCCGGTGACGTCGTGGCCGGGCAGCGACCCGCTGGTGACGGGCGTCGGCGGAACCCAGCTGCACCTGGGCGCGGCCGGCGTCGACGTCAGGCCGGCCACCGTCTGGAACGACACCTACAACGCCGCGACCAGCGAGTTCATCGCCGGCAACAGCGGGCCGAACCCGCTGGCCAGCGGGGGCGGGAAGTCGGTGATCTTCGGTCGGCCCCGGTACCAGAACGGGGTGCGGGAGATGGTGGGCGCTAGCCGGGGCGTGCCCGACATCTCGATGAGCGGTGCCTGCAACGGCGCGGTCGACATGTACCAGAGCTTCGGCGGCCAGCCGGCCGGCTGGTACCCGACCTGCGGCACCAGCGAGGCGACGCCGTTGTTCGCCGGGATCCTGGCCCTGGCCGACCAGGTGGCCGGCCACCCGCTCGGAGTGATCAACCCCTCCCTGTACCGGCTCTCGGCCTCCCGCGCGCCCGGCATCGTGGACGTGGTGTCCGGCAACAACACCGTGTCCTTCAGCCAGGGCGGCAGGCTGCGCACCGTGCCGGGGTTCCGGGCGAGGCGCGGCTACGACCTCGCGTCGGGAGTCGGCACGGTGAACGCGTTCTGGTTCGTGCGGGAGCTGGCGCGCCTCGCGGGCCGGTAACCACGGACTCGCCCTGGCTACGCTGCATCCATGTTGCGAGGCTGAAAGGTGGTGGCGCTGGTGGGGATCTGGCCGGTCGGCCAGGGGCGCGGCGGTTAGCGGGCCCGCGGCGTGATCTGCGTGCTCGGCGACGCCCACCTCGACGTCATCGTGTCGGCCCGCGGGCCGGTTGCCGAACAGACCGATACTCCCGCGCGCACGTCGGTCGGGGTCGGCGGGCAGGCGGCCAACGTCGCCGCCTGGGTGGTGGCCCTGGGCGGCCAGGCCCGGCTCATCGCCGCGCGCGGAACCGACCTGGCCGGCCAGCTCGTCGCCGGCGAGCTGGCCCGGCGCGGGGTGGAACTCGTCGGCCCGGTCATCGAGGGGCGGACCGGCGTCGTCGTGTCGTTCGCCGACGGCGCCGCCCGGTCGATGCTCACCGATCGGGGGATCGGCCCGCAGCTCGCGGCTGACCTGCTGCGGGAGGACTGGCTGCGGGGATGCGACTGGCTGCACCTGCCCGCTTACAGCCTGGTGGCCGACCCGGTCCAGGACGCGGCGCTGGCCGCCGCTGAGCGGGCGCCGCGGCTGAGCGTCGATCTCTCCTCCACCGCGGCGTTGCGGGCCTACGGGGTGGCGCGGTTCCGGGAGCTGATCGCGCGCCTGCGCCCGGACGTGGTGCTCGGCAACGAGGCCGAGGCCGGCCTGGTCGGGGACCTGCCCGGGTCCGAGCTCGTGGTTAAGCTGGGCGAGCGCGGCGTCCGCGCGGCCGGTACCGTGTTCCCCGCGCTGCCCACGCGGCCGGTGGACTCGACCGGAGCGGGCGACGCGTTCGCCGCCGGCTACCTGGTCGGCGGGATCGCGCTCGGCCTGGAAGCGGCGGCGCGGGCGGTGGCAACGATGGGAGCGATGCCATGACGTTCTCGCCGCGGCTGACCCCGGGAGCCGACCTCCCGGAACCCCCAGCGGCGCTCGCCGAGGAGGTGGCCGAGGCCCTGCGGGGCGGCCAGCCGGTGGTGGCGCTGGAGACCACGCTCGTCTCGCACGGCTTCTCCGGCGGGCGCGGGCTCGCGGCCGCACGGGCGGCCGAGGAACGGGTGCGCAAGGCGGGCGCCGTCCCGGCCACCATCGGCATCGTGGACGGCACCGTGCGGGCCGGGCTCAGCGCCGCCGAGCTGGAGCGCTTCGCGGAGGCCGGCACCAGCGCGCGCAAGGTGGGCGTGCGCGACATCGCGCCCTGCGTCGTGCAGGGCGCCCTCGGTGCCACGACGGTCGGCGGGACGCTGGCGGTGTGCCGGGCGCTCGGCATCCGGTTTCTCGGAACGGGCGGCATCGGCGGCGTTCACCGCGGCTTCGCCGACAGCCTCGATATCTCGGGCGACCTTCTGCAGATCGCGCGAACCCCCGCGGTCGTCGTCTCCTCGGGCGCCAAGTCGATCCTGGACGTGAGCGCGACCGCCGAGCTGCTGGAGACCCTCGGGGTGCCCGTCCTCGGATGGCAGACCGCCACGCTGCCGGTGTTCTACAGCGCGGAGGGCGGCCCCGCGGTGCCCGCTGTGGTGTCAACGAGCACGGAGGCGGCCGACATCGCGCTCGTGCACTGGCAGCTGAACCCGTCCTCGGGCCTGCTACTCGCCCGCCCGCCCGCCGAGGGGCTGGACATCGAGCCGATCGTGGCCGAGGCCGTCCGGCGGGTCCGGCGCGAGGGCGTGACCGGGCAGGCCGTAACGCCCGCCGTCCTCAGTCTGGTCGAGGAGCTGAGCGACGGCCGGAGCGTCGAGGTCAACCAGCGCCTGATCGCCGACAACGCGGCGCTGGCCGCCGAGGTGGCCGTGGCCTACGCAGGCCAGGCCGCAGCGTAGCGCCAGCCGGCGGCCACACCGTAACGCAAGTGCCACCTGTGGCCAGAGTGTGTCTAATAGATCACTGTGGGTATTTACCCCTCGTGCGCCCGCTAGACGCGGGCCGGGAGCCGCCAAGCCGCCATCGCGGCCTTGAGTGGATCGGGGGGACACATGAGCATGCCTCAGGGTGGCGAGTCAGGCCAGCCGTGGGACACCGGCGAGCACCTCGGCGAGCCCGAACACCCCTGGCAGGGCAGCACGTCAAGCCAGCGTGGGGTGCCTAGCCAGGGTGGCGTGCCTAGCCAGGGTGGCGTGCCGGGCCAGGGTGGCGTGCCGGGCCAGGGTGGCGTGCCGGGCCAGGGCGGCGTGCCCAGACAGGGCGGGCCCGGCCAGGCAGGCCAGGGGGTGCCCGCTCCGTCGTGGCCAAGCGACCCGCAAGGCCAGCAGGATGGCTACCTCGCGGAGGGCGGGACCGCTCGGCAGTCGGCCGGCCCGATGCAGGGGCGCCCGATCTCGCCGGTCAACGAGATCGAGACTCGGGTCACCGGCCGGCGAGTCGTCCAGTACATCATCGACTACGCCATCACGGGGATCGTCGCAGCGTTCGTCATGTGGGTGTTCGACCGGGGCAGCGGCGCGACGAACGCCGTCCTCCTGCTGATCGGCGCCGTGCTGGTGGCGGCCTGGTACTTCTGGTACTGGGTGTACCGGCCCTACCGGGCGAACGGGCGGTCGTTCGGCATGCAGATTCTTGGCCTGCGGATTATCAGCCTGGACGGCGGGCGGGCGAGCAAGATGCAGCTGTTCATCCGCGCGATCCTGCTGATCATCGACACCTTTGTCTGGGGCCTGGTCGGCTTCCTCACCATCATCTTCTCGCGGTACCGCCAGCGTGTCGGTGACCACGCGGCCAAGACCCTGGTGGTCCGCGCGCGGGCGCAGACGATGCCGGCGACACGGGAGTACGCGGGCGCCGGGCAGGCCGGCTTCCGGTAGCCGGCTAACGCCCGCGGGCAAAGCGGCCGCAGGCCCGCGGCGGCGCGACGGCCGACCGGGCCCGGTGCGTCCTAGCGGGCCGGTCATAGAGAACGGCTGGTCGCCGGGCCACGGGTGTCGGCCGGGTTTCGGTCGCCGCCCCGACGTCCTGCCGGTTTCGGTCGCACTGCGGGCCCGCCGCCGCATGTCCAAATCG
>WNFI01063985.1_pt1 | contig 15587 bp, 14 predicted proteins | sample 5400471 | NCBI WGS metagenome assembly WNFI01 (sample SAMN13153348, study PRJNA577476) | soil metagenome | isolation source: 100 cm saprolite on Douglas fir-dominated hillslope | place: USA:California | collected 2013-09-17 | reverse complement strand
GCCTGCCGCGCCGGAAGGTCACCTCGAGCTGGTCGATCTCCGCGACCTGGGCTGGCTCAGGGTCAGAGGGGCCGGGCGCGGCTGACTCCGGCGCGGCTGGTCCGGGCGCCGGTGGCTCCGCTGGCTCAGCGGCCTGGCGCGCCGGCGCGGCCTCGCCGGACGGCGCGAAGGGAGCCGACGACGTGCTCACGGTGTGTCCTCCAGGGCGTGCTTGGCGGGCAGGTGCCCGGCCCGGACGAGGCAGCCCAGCGTGTCGCAGATGACGCGGGTGGCGATGAGGGCGGTGATCTCCGCGTTGTCGTAGGGCGGCGAGCACTCGACGACCTCCAGCCCGGCCAGCGGGCGCTCGGCGATGAGCTGTATGAACTTGAGAACCTCGCGCGGCAGGAATCCGCCCGGCTCGGGCCATCCGGTGCCGGGCACGAACGCGGCGTCGAGGCAGTCCACGTCGAAGCTCAGCCAGACCGCCTCCGCCCCCTTCCACGCCACCTCGAGCGCGCGTTCCGCCGCCGACTCGATGCCCATCTCGACGCAGTCGGTGACCGTCATGATCGTGGTCTTGCGCTCCCCGCCCACCCGCACGCCGGGGCGCGGCGCCTGCCAGCCGCCGATGCCGATCTGCACCAAGTTCTCCGGCGGCACGTTCGGCAGGTTGGTGGCGTGGAACCAGGGCGTGGTATGCATCCGCTCGTCGAGATCGGTCTCCTGGGTGTCGACATGGCGGTCGAAGTGGATGATCCCGAGCTTGCCGTCCAGGTGCTCCGCGACCGCCCGGGTGGTCGGGTAGCCGATCGAGTGGTCTCCCCCGAGGACGACAGGGAACGCGCCGGAGCCGAAGACGTGGCTGACCGCCTTGGTGATCTGGTCGAAGGTCTTCTCGATGTTCGCCGGGATCGTGAAGACGTCACCGAGGTCGCAGATCCTGATCGACTCACGCAGGTCCACTCCGAGCTCGAAGCTGTACGGTCCGTACAGGGCGGAGATGCGGCGGATGCCCTGCGGCCCGAACCGGGTGCCGGGCCGGTAGGTAGTGCCGCCGTCGTAAGGCGCGCCCAGGACCGCGACGTCGAAGTCGCCGCAGGTGCGTACGTCCTCGACGAACGGCGCCTTGAGGAACGTGTTGATCCCTGCGAAGTGCGGCAGCTCGCCCCGGGAGAATGTCGGGATTCGCCGGTCGGTGATCGAGTCGGCGCCCGGCAGCCCGACCTCAAGCCCGCGCGCCACCTCCTCGTCGTAGCGGGCCGTCGGCAGCCGGGCCTCGGCCGCCACCGCGTAGCGGGCTTCCGGGCCGTAATCGCCGGGCCTCGGCGGCGACCGCATAGCGGGCCTCGGGCCCGTAGCCCTCATGCAGGTCATCAGCGGAGAAGCCGCCAGGGAGATGGTGGTGCGGCCTGCCCGGCTGGCCGTGGGCTGGCTGCGGCTGCGGGTGATCGGTCACGCGCGCTCCGGATGACGGGGCCCGGCCGGAGGCAGCCGGGCGTGGCTAACCTCCCGGGCTTTTGTCCCGCCGTGGAACGGGCGCATCGCGCACCCGTCTCGCCTCTCGGTCCAGGCCCGCCGGCCAGCTTCCGCCGTCAAGGGCGGCTGGCGCGGCGACGGAACCCTAGGCGCGCCTCACCATCGGTGAGTCGAAACCCATGCAACTCCGGATACATCACGCCGAACGTCTCCGCATGTATCGACCGTGTTAACTTCCGCTCCGGGGGCCGCCGGCGGGTCGCGCACGGCGACCTGGAGTGGCGCGACCGACCTGGATGTGGTGATGATGGATCTTGAGGCCGCGGTGACCCAGCCCACAACCGAGCAGGAGCGCGACGGGACGATGCCGACTCACAGGACAGCCGTCAAGCGGCAGGCCGAGGAAGCGATTCAGCCCAGACTCCACCCCGGCGAGCGGATCCTCGCTGGCACGGCGGTGGCGTGCGGCCCGGCCCGGCCCGACGCGGCGTGGGCGGTCGCGGTGGCGGTGGCGCTGGTCGCGGAAGGCCTGCTTGGCGTCTTCGGGCCCCAGCCCAGCGTGCTGTTCAGCGGCCTGCTCGCCGCGATCGCGGCCGGCGTCCCGCTGCTGGCGGCCGTCTTCACGTGCCGGCCGATGTACGTCGCCGTGAGCGACATGCGGCTGATCGGGCTGCCGCTGAGCAGGCTCGGCGGCGCGCCCGGCGCGCTGGCGTTCGCGGCGCTGCTGGCGGACGTGCGCGTCACGGACCACCGGTCCGGCAGGTCCGGGATCTCGGTCCGGTGCGAGATCCGCGGCCGGCGCAGGACGCGCCTGAACGTCGAGCGGTCCTGGTACCCGGACTTCGCCGACGTGACCACGCAGCTGCGCCAGTGCGGCGCGATGACCGAGCCGGAGCGGACGCCCTACCCCTCGGGCGCGAACTCCTGAAACGAGGCGAACGCGGGGCTCAGGCGCAGTTCAGCGAGATGCTTGAGGCGGTGCGGGCCGCCGCCGCTGGCAAGGCGGTGTTCACGCCCGGCCTGGCCGGGCTGGTCCTGGGCGAATACCGGAGGCTGGCCGCGGGTGGCGCCAAGACCGGGGTGGCCGCCGGCGCTCGCTCCGCGGCGGGAAACGCCGGCTCGGGCCTGCTCACCCCACGGCTCACCGAGCGCGAGACCGAGGTGCTGCAGCTGGTGGCCAAGGGCATGACGTACCCGCAGATCGCGAACCTGCTCGTGCTGTCGCCCCGGACCGTCCAGAACCACGTCCAGAACACCCTGATTAAGCTGCAGCTGCACAATAAGGCGCAGCTCGTACGTTACGCGCTCGAGCAGGGCATCGGTTAGGGACGGCCCGTCACCGGCAGCACCTTCGCGGCGAAGAGGGACAGGCCGACCACGACGGCCCCGGCCCCGATGCTGAGCGCGGCCGGGTAGCCCCAGAGGCCCGCCGCGAGCCCGCCGACGACCGAGCCGACCAGGCCGGCCAGGCCGCTGGCCGCGTTGAGGGCGCCCTGGGCATCGCCCTCCGCGCCGGGGACCAGCTGCGCGGTCAGCCCGGGCGAGGCCACGCTCAGGAACGACCACGCGAACATGACGCCGCCGAACGCGGCCAGCGGCACCACGGCCGGGACATGCCCGACCGCCGCGGCCGCGGCCAGGAGCGCGAGCAGGACGACGCGGGCCGCCAGCGCGACAGCCAGGGTGGCGGCGGGCCCGCGCCGCTGGCTGGCCCGGCCGGCCACGATGAACAGCGGCAGGCTGACGAACACGATGATGGCGAACGCGACCGCAGACGCGCGAGGGGCCACGCCGAAGGCGCGCGAGAACAGCACCGGGTATAGCGCGAATATGATCGCCGTGCCCGCGTAGGCGGGGATCCACGCCGCGAGCATCCAGCCGAAGGGGCCCCGCAGCAGCCTGGCGGAGCGCATGAGGTCGGCCAGCGTCCTCTGCTGCAGGGGGCGCACGCGCGACGGGCTGGCCGGTCCCCATTCGCCCACCTGGCCAGCGGAGGCGAAATGGTGGCCGGCCCGCGGCCCGACGGCCGACGCGCCCCCGACGCCCACCGCCGACGCGCCCCCGACAGCCGACGCGGCCGCGACCGGGCCGGTGCCTGCTCCCGGGCTGGCGCCCGCTCCCGGATGGGCCGCCGGAGCGGGACGGGCGGCCGCCGCCGTTCCCGACATCCGGGGAATCAGCGTCAGCGAGAGGGGGATGGCGGCCACGGGGACGAGCGCGGCGATCAGCAGGCCGTTGCGGGCGGTCAGCCCGCTCAGCCAGGCGGCAAGGACCAGCCCGCCGCCCTGGCCGAAGCTCAGCGCGGTCTCCAGCCAGCCGAGGCGCGTGTTCCACTCCGCCCTGGGGTGCCGTTCGACGATGAGCAGGTTGGCGACCGTCACGGCCCCGGCGAACCCGGCGCCGTTGGCCAGACCGAGCAGCGGCTGGAGCGGCGCGGCGGCCAGCGGGAACAGCCAGAGCGACGCGGCGCAGAGCGCCGCGCAGGCCGTGGCCAGGCTCCGGTGCGCTCGGTAATGGTCGGCCAGGTTGCCCGCCACGGGCGCCGCAATCGCCCCCAGGCTGAAGGCCCCCATGACCAGGCCGACGTGACCGACGCCGTGCCGGACCGCGACGATCGGGAGCAGGATCGGCACCAGGCCCACCGCGTCGGCGTTAACGAGCGCGAACGGGACAAACCATGGCTCGAGGGCCGCTCGGTGGGAGACTCGGCCCACCCTGCCCAGCACGCGCCTGCGGCCCGCGGTCAAGTGGCCCGGCGTCCGGTCCGCCCGCATGGGCGCGATCGTATCGCCGCAGGCCGCCGCGCCAGGCCGCGGGTTGAAAGCCGTCCGCCGGGTAGGGAACGAAGATAGGGGCTTTACCTACCCACAGGGTGGGTATAGTAGCGCTTCCGCTCGATTGATGCTCACCGCATCCCCATCCCTCTTCACGGAGGATGAAGCCATGGCCCTGCCGGACTTCTTCGTGGCGGGCGCGCCGAAAGCCGGCACCACCGCGGTGCACGCGGCGCTCGCCCAGCACCCCTCGCTCTACATGTCGGCGGTCAAGGAGCCCAAGTTCTTCCTCACCGAAGGCCCGCCGCCGACCCGGGGCGGCCCCGGTGACGTGCAGACGTACCGCGAGCACGTGTGGCGCCGGGACAAGTACGAGGCGTTGTTCGACGCGGCACCGCCCGGAACCCTGCGTGGCGAGTCGACGCCGTTCTACCTCTATAACCGGGACGCTCAGCAGCGCATCCGCGCACTGGTCCCCGGCGCCCGGCTGATCGTCATCTTGCGGGATCCAGTGGAGCGGGCGCACTCGAACTGGACGCATCTGTGGTCCGCGGGCCTGGATCCCGTCGGTGACTTCGTCGCGGCCTGCGCCGAGGAGGAGTGCCGGATCGCGGCCGGCTGGGCGGACTTCTGGCACTACACCGCCCTCGGGCGTTACGGGGAGCAGCTCGCGCATCTCTACACGGTGTTCCCCAGGGAGCACGTCCTCGTGTTCCGCTACCGCGCGCTGGTCGAGAGCCCCGCGCGGGTCCTCGACCGGATCTGCGCGTTCCTCGGCGTGCCGGAGGGCGTGCTCACCGAGGTGCCGCGCGAGAACGTCACCGCCCATCCGCGGCGATCCCTCGGGCACCTGGCCATGTCCCGCGCGCTGCGCATCAGCACGGCGGTCAGCCGGGTCCTCCCGGGCACGGCCGCCGTGACCGGCACGCTAGAACGGATCCTGCAGCGCGGCAGCCCGCCGCGGCAGGCGCTGACCTGGGAACAGCGTCAGGCGCTGATCCCCGGGTTCGAGGCCGACATCCGGCTCCTCGAGGTCATCACCGGCGAGGACTTCAGCGACTGGCTGCAGCCGCGCGGTGATTCGGGGGGGCTGGTGGGGGCCAGGCCCGCGGGCCAGCGCCAGGCCCGCAACGGCCAGCCCCGTGCGTTCTGAACTGTGCGTTCTGAACTGCGCGTTCTGAACGCTCCCGTTGCGTGGCCCTCGGGTCAGCGCAGTTCGGTTCGGAGCTCGTGCGCCCCGTCGGCCCGCGTCATCTCGTAGTAGTAACGCTCCCGGGAGTCGCCGAGGTCACCCCCGGCACCTCGGGGGAGGATGCTGAGGTAGCGCAGGCCGCCCGCTCCGTGCGGCGACTGGGCGATCGGCCCGTGCGCGGCCAGTGCCGCAGGCCCGGCGCCCGTGGCGAGGCCGGTCCGCTCCTCGAAGTTCTCCGCCGCGCTCGCCCGCCCGTCGTAGTAGGCCACGGCCTCGCCCGGCGAGAGCTGGACCGCGGTGACGCGCACGCCACGCGAGTCCCACTCGCCCGGCCGGGGGCTCAGCGCCGTCCCCAGCCACGTCCACGTCAGGCCGTCCGCGCTGCACGCGTACTCGGTGGCCATCTGGTCGGTCTGCTCGGGGTCCGCCAGCGGGTGCACCGAGGCCCAGAGGTGCCACTTGTCCCCGTCGCGGACGAGTACCGGGTCCTTGACGGCCGTTCCGGCGTCGCCGGGCAGCACCACCCGGCTGCGCCGCGCGTCGAAGGCGGCGGGCTGACCGGCCTCGAGCACCTCAACGCGCCAGTGCTTGGTGCCCGGCGTGGCGCAGCTCAGGTACAGCCGCCAGGCACCGTCGGGGGTCGGCACCAGCGCCGGGCGCTCCAGGGACTCGGCACCGACCTCTTCACGGCCGATGGTGAGCAGGGTCTCGAAGCGCACGCCGTCAGCGGAGCGCGCTACCACGACCGCGTAGCCGCGGCCCTGCCCCTCCGGGCGGCGCAGGCGGTACGCCAGGTAGATCTCCCCGTCCCCGCGAGCGACGCTCGGCGCCCCGGCCCAGGTTCCGGGACCCGGCCCCGGCGGTGCGATGGCGACGACAGAGCGTTCCGGCCGCGGCATCAAAGTGGCCGCCTTTGCCACAGTTTCTTCGGAGATCACGCCAGAACAATAAGTGATGATCAGAGTCCTCGGTGACGATCCGCCGGCGGCCAGGTCACCCCTGCGGCCCGGCCGGGCGCTCGGATCACGGCTGGCCAGCGACCCTGAAACTCCGCGCCCTAGACCACCCACGCAAGAGGCGGCGCGGCGTGTGACAATTCTCAGCGGTTTGGATCTATCCGGTTATAGCCGGATAGATCCAAACCGCTAATTCTTGGATGGTCGTGAGCCCGTTGCCGGGCTCAGCGGCCGTCGGTGTCGGTTCCCGGTGTGAACGTCACGCCACGCAGCACCTCGCCGAACCCGGCGGACCTGATGATCCGGAAGCTCTCCGCCGGCAGCGTCGTCGCGGCCAGGTTGTCGGTGATGGCCACGAGCTTGTTCGGGTCGGCGCCCTGGTCGCCGCTGCCGCTGACCGTGGAGGTTATGCCGTAGATCGTGACCGTGCCGTCCGGGTTGACCCGGCCGGTGATGTTGCGCAGGCCGTCCATGGCCGGGGCCCACGGCAGCCCGGTAGCCGGGTTGTTGCCGGTCGGGTAGCCGGGCACGGTGTAGGGGGTGCCGGGCCATGGCGGCGGCAAGATCAGTAGCGGACGCCGACGACCCGATCGCCCAGCGGGTCGAGCACGGCCAGACCGCGAGTTCGCCCAGTAAAGGTTGCGCGTCAGTTCCGTCCGTCCGATTCGGCCGCAAGGATGCGGTCCAGCAGGCCGATACACTCCTGCCAGCGGAGCGTATGCTGCGAAAGCCCGCACTTCTCGGCCGCTTGCGTGGTGGTCCAGCCCGTCACGCCATCGACAGTAAGCGCTGGAGCGCCCTCCAACGCAAGAGCCCGCCGGGAGCTGGCAGAGCACTCTCAGAGGTCGCCTTCAGCTAATGCTCGGCGAATCGGGTGGTGAGCACTAAGCTCCCCTGAGCTTGTCTTCAGGTGCGGATCGCATCGTGGTTGTCAGAACACGGTGACCCACGTTCCGGGAGGACAGAGCAATGGGCACATTCCGAGATCCCCAGGCTACTGAGGGATCGGCTCACCTGCCGTACGGCCCGGCTGGGCCGGGAGCCGCCGGGTACTCGGGCGAGCCCAAGCCGCCCCGGCGGCACCGCAGGCGCGCCCCGCTGGCCATCACTGCGGCCGTCGCCCTGGGCGCCGGGTCAGTCTCCGCCTGGGCCGCGATGGCCGGCGGAGCCACGGGCGGGGCGCTGACCACCTCTCAGATCGTGTCCAAGACCGATCCTGCTGTGGTCGACGTGGTCTCCACGCTCGGTTACCAGAACGGCACCGCGGCCGGCACCGGGATCGTCCTCACGTCGTCGGGTGAGGTGCTCACCAACAACCACGTCATTAACGGCGCCACGTCTATCAAGGTCAGGGACGTGGGCAACGGCAAGGTCTATACCGCGTCCGTGGTCGGCTATGACACGTCGCATGACATCGCGGTGATCCAGATGCGGGGGGCGTCGGGCCTGCAGACCGCGAACCTGGGCAGCTCGGCGGGCGTCACGGTCGGCAGCAAGGTCGTCGCCATCGGCAACGCGGACGGCCAGGACGGCACCCCATCGGTCGCGACCGGCCGGGTCACCGGCCTTGACCAGTCGATCACCGCCAGCGACGCGTCGTCCGGCACGGCCGAGCAGCTGTCCGGGCTGATCCGCACCGACGCGGACATCCAGCCCGGGGACTCGGGCGGCCCGCTGGTCAACGAATCCGGTCAGGTCATCGGCATCGACACGGCCGCGTCCAGCGGGCCCGTCCAGCTCAACTCCTCCAACTCCACGCAGGCGTTCACGATCCCGATCAACGACGCACTGTCCATCGCCCGCCAGATCGAGGCCGGCACCTCCTCGTCCACGGTCCACATCGGCTCCACCGCCCTCCTGGGTGTCGAGATCCTCTCCGCCTCCCAGCAGCTGGGGAACCCGGGCGGCACCGGGGCCGAGGTCGCCGGGGTTCAGCAGGGCTCGGCGGCCGCGGACGCCGGCCTGACTGCGGGCGACGTGATCACGGCAGTCGGCGGTCACAGCGTCACCTCGTCGTCCGACGTCCGCTCGGCGCTGAGCGCCTACCACCCGGGCAACAGGATCAGCCTTACCTGGACGGACCAGGCGGGCCAGAGCCACAGCGCCACCGTGGTGCTCAGCTCGGGGCCGGCCGCCTGAGCAAGACCTTCCGTGTGGTCACATTCCCCGGGGGCGACGGTTCCAGACCCCGGACCCGCCGCCTAAGTGACAGGCAGGGGCCCGACCGATCCGGCGGTCAGGCCCCTGCCCTTTTCCATGACCCGGGTGCGGCGGCGGCACGCGAGGGACCACCGGGCGGGCCGGGAGTTGACAAGGGAGTGATGAATCACTACCTTAGTTGTCATGAGCCGGACGGGAGCGCGGATGACCGCCGCCGAGCGCCGCGAGAGCGTGCTCGAGGCGGCCCTCATCGAGTTCGCCGCCCGAGGCCTGGAGGGCACCTCGACCGAGCACGTCGCCCACCGGGCCGGGATCAGCCAGCCGTACCTGTTCCGCCTGTTCCCGACCAAGAAGGGGCTGTTCCTCGCTCTGGTCGAACGGTGCTTCGAGCGGGTGGCGGACGCCTTCACCGCCGCGGCCGCCGATCGCGTGGGCGAGGCCGCCGTCGAGGCCATGGGAACCGCATACGAGAAGCTCCTCGAGGACCGCACGCTGCTCCTGCTGCAGATGCACGCGTACGCGGCGTGCGACGACCCCGAGATCCGGACCGCGACCCGGGCTGGCTTCCGGCGGCTTTGGCTGCTGGTCGAGCGGCTGACGGGGCTGTCGTTCGAGCGGGTCACCGAGTTCTTCGCCATGGGCATGCTGATAAACGTCGCAGCGGCCATGGACCTGCCGGCCGTCGACGAGCGGTGGACGAGCTGGTGCCCGCGATGAGTCACTAGTTTTTTTTCGACAATAAAGCTAGTGATCAGTCACTATCTTGGAGGTAGAACGAAATGAGCACGAGAAGTCGCACGGTCTGGACCTTCGCCATAACGTCGGCCGCGCTGTTCATGGCCTCGCTCGACAACCTCGTGGTCACCACCGCGCTGCCGTCGATCCGGGCTCACCTGCACGCGTCGCTGGCCGGGCTTCAGTGGACGGTCAACGCCTACACGCTGACGTTCGCCGTGCTGCTGCTCACCGGCGCGACGCTCGGCGAGCGGTACGGGCGCCGCCGGATGTTCGTCGCCGGCCTCGGGCTGTTCACGCTCGGCTCGGCCGCCGCCGCGCTCGCTCCCAGTATCGGCTTGCTGGTCGCGGCCCGCGCGCTGCAGGGGGTCGGGGCCGCTGTCCTGATCCCGCTGACGCTGACCCTGCTGTCGGCGGCCGTGACTCCCGAGCGGCGCGGTCTCGCGCTGGGGGCCTGGGGCGCCGTGGGCGGTCTCGCCATCGCCATCGGCCCGCTGGTCGGCGGGGCGGTTGTGGAGGGCGCGTCCTGGCAGTGGATCTTCTGGCTGAACGTTCCGATCGGCCTGGCCGTGCTGCCGCTCGCCTGGACCCGGCTCACCGAGAGCTACGGCCCGGCGACCCGCCTGGACCTGCCCGGCCTGGTGCTCGCGAGCCTCGGGCTGTTCGGGATCGTGCTCGGCGTCGTGCGCGGCAACGACCACGGCTGGACCAGCATGACCGTCCTGCCCCCCCTGGTCGTCGGCGGGCTGCTGGTCGCGGCGTTCGTCGCCTGGGAGATCCGAGCGCCCGAGCCGATGCTGCCGCTGCACATGTTCCGCAGCCGCGGGTTCACCGTGACCAACCTGGCGTCCCTGCTGATGTTCCTCGGGATGTTCGGCTCCATCTTCCTGCTGGCGCAGTTCCTGCAGGTCGTCGAGCGTCGCCTACCTGACGCTGGTTCCCGCGTTCATCGTCACCGGCGTCGGCATGTCGCTGTTCTTCGCGCCGGTCGCCAACGTCGTCCTCGCATCGGTGCGCCGTGACCAGGAGGGCATCGCCTCCGGCGCGAACAACGCGATCCGCGAGCTGGGCGGCGTGTTCGGGATCGCCATCCTCGGGGCGGTGTTCTCGGCGCACGGCGGCTACTCCACCGGCCAGGCCTTCGTATCCGGCCTGACGCCTGCGGTCTGGGTCGGCGCGGCGGCGGTGGCGGTCGCGGCGGGCGCCGCGCTGCTGCTGCCGGGGCTCCGCACCGCGTCCGCGGGCGCCGCGGCCACCGGGCCCGCGGCCACCGGGCCCGCGGCCGAGCTGGAGCCGGTCGGCTGACCAGCCCCGTCCCCGCCTGACCAGGCGCGCAGGGTGCGGCCCGCACCCTGCGCGCCAGCGGCCGTCTCCGAGCATCCGGGCAGTCCATCAATGTCGCTGGGCCGCCGCCCCGGCTCGGCCGGCCGCGGCCGGCGAACGCCGCACACGCCCGGCACCCGGACGGCCGCACCCGCCCCTGGTCGGCCCGGCCGCCTGGCGCCAGGGATGGGTGCGGTCAGCCGAGCCTGGCGGTGAGCACGGTGGCCAGCTCGCGGCCGACGGTCCGGAGGGGCTCGGTGTCGTGGCTGGCGCGGGCCATCAGCAGCGCCCCCTCGACGCCGGCCAGGGTCAGGGTGGCCAGGGCACCGGCCTCGGCCGGGGCGGCGCCGCGGGAGGCAATCGACTCGGCGAGGACCGTACGCCATGCCGCCAGCGCGCTTCCGCACGCGGCGGCGAGGGCGTCCGAGGTGTGCGCGGTCTCCAGCGCGACGGTGGCCACCGGGCAGCCGTCGGCCCAGCGGCTCGACTCCAGCGCGGCCGCGGCGGCCTCGGCCCAGGCCCGGACGGCATCGGCCGGGTGCGCGCCGGCCAGCACCGCCCGCAGCATCCGCTCGTAGCTGGCGCCGGACAGCGTTATCGCCTCGGCCGCGAGCTGCTCCTTGCCGCCGGGGAAGTGGTGGGCCTGCGAGCCCCACGGCGTGGCGCTGTCGGCCACGACCTGCCGCCAGCCGGTTGCGGCATAGCCCTGCCGGCGCAACAGCCTGGCTGCACTGCGCACCATGCGCTGACGGGTGTCGGTGATTCGTGGCATGCCGGTGAGCTTACGGGTATTGACAAGACAGTCGTCATACTAAGACAATTGTCCTAGTACCGGCTACCTCGGACCGGGAGGCACGATGCAACGGCTTCTGCTCGAGGGCACATCGCAGGTGCGGTGGGAGGAGACCAGCGAGCCGACGCTGGCCGGGCCGGACGGCGCGATCGTGCGTCCCGTGGCTGTCGCGACCTGTGATCTCGACATAGCGGTGCTGGCCGGGCGGTACCCGCTGGCCGGGCCGTACCCGTTCGGGCATGAGGCGGTCGCCGACGTCGTCGAGGTCGGCGACAACGTGGTCACCGTCGCCCCCGGCGACAGGGTCGTCGTGCCGTTCCAGATCTCCTGCGGCACCTGCGCGCCCTGCGCCCGGGGCCGCACCGGAAACTGCGCCGCTCACCCGCGCATGTCGACCTACGGCCTCGGGACCCTGGGCGGCCTCGAGTGGGGCGGGCTCCTGGCCGACCTGGTCTCGGTCCCGCACGCCGACGCCATGCTCGTCGGGCTCCCGGCCGGCGTCGACCCGGTCGCCGTCGCCAGCGCGAGTGACAACATCCCCGACGCCTGGCGCACCGTCGGCCCGCAACTTGCCGCCGAGCCCGGCGCGGAAGTGCTGGTCGTCGGCGGTGGCTCCGGGCCCAACTCCATCGGCCTGTACGCCGTGGGCCTGGCCGTCGCCCTCGGCGCGTCCCAGGTCAGCTACCTGGACCACCACCCCGGCCGCCTCGCCATCGCCGCCGCCCTCGGCGCCACCGTCATCGACGGCCCCCCGCCCAGGAAAGCCGGGGTGTTCCCGATCACCGTCGACGCCAGCGGCACACCCGACGGCCTGCGCTGCGCGCTCAACAGCACCGCCCCGGACGGCACGTGCACCAGCCCGTCGGTCTACCTGGAGGACCCGGCCCTGCCGATGCTCGCCATGTACTCGCGCTGCTGCACCCTGCACACCGGCCGGGCCCACGCCCGCGCCGCCATCCCCGCTGTCCTTGACCTCGTCACCCGGGGATTCGACCCCTCCGTCGTCACCTCGGCGGTCGTAACCCGGGCCGAGGCCGCCGACGCCCTGGCCCGTCCGCCCATGAAACTGGTGATCACCTGCACCGCGAGCGCGTGACCCGGCACAGCGACTCGCCAGCCGCCCCCAGCCCCGTCCGGGCTGACCTGGTCGTATACCGTACGTTCCACAGGATATCGTGCCATCAAGCTGCCCTGTGCCGTAGGATTCGCCTACCGCCGGAGCAGGGGGATGAGATAGGTGCAGGTGTCTGCCGAGCCTCTGACGGCCAGGGCTGCCGCCCACGGTCCCCGGGGCAGGGTACGGCTCTGGCGCGGCAGGGTCCGCAGGTTCGTCCGCGCGTACCGGGTGGACATCGCCTGGGCGATCTTCATCGTGCTGAACCTCATCGCCATGCGCCTGGTCCCGGCGTGGCAGACCGTCCCGTTTCTCGTCATCTGGATCAGCCTGACCGCGATCTACGGCTTCCGGCTGTGGCACCTGGGATCCACCGTCCTCACCGTGGCGGTCGTGACCCTGGCCACCGGCGGCATTATCGGCTGGCAGGTCGTGCGGGGCGAGCAGGACGGGGATTACCTCGCCGAGGTCCCGTTGCTCGCCGCGATGTTCGTGGTGATGGCGTGGCACGCACGCCGGCGGGCGGCGGCCATGGAGGAGATCAAGCGCGTCTCCGAGCACAACCTCCTCCTGCTGGGCCGGCAGCGTCAGTTGCTCCAGGACGTCTCGCATGAGCTGGGCACGCCCATAACGATCGCCCTCGGCCACGCCGAGCTCATCACTCACGCCGCCACCGACCAGGCCATCGCCAAGGACGCTCGCGTGGCGGTCGATGAGTTGCTCCGGATGCGCCGGCTGGCCAACCGGCTGGTGCTCCTGGCCTCGACCGACGGTCCGGACTTCCTGCGCGTGTCCCCCGTGGACACCGCCGAGCTCGTGATGGAGATCCTGGACCGGTGGAGCCAGACGCCCCGGCGGTGGTCGTTCGGTGCGCTGGCCGAGGCGCGCGTGCAGGCCGACCGGGACCGCCTGACCCTGGCCCTGGATGCGCTCATCGAGAACGCCGTCGATCACACCGACCCGGATGGCCGGATCGAGCTGAGCGCACGGCGCGACGGCGCGGAGATTATTTTCGCCGTCAAGGACTCGGGCTCCGGCATTCCCGCAGCCGAGATCGGGCAGATCTTCGAGCGGTTCACCCGGGTCGGAACTGGCCGCAGCCGGGAGACCGGCGGGTTCGGCCTCGGCCTGGCGGTGGTAAAGGCGATCGCTGAGGCCCACCATGGCTCGGTCCAGGTCCGCAGCACCGTGGGCCGGGGCTCGGAATTCGAGCTGGTTCTGCCCGCCTCGAACAGCCATCCGGGCTTCGCGCTGCCCGCAGACCGGCACGTCCTGCCCGGATAGGCGCCCGGACCGTTATGCATCCGAAGGGCGCCGTGGCTTCGGGCCCGCGCCTATCAGGGCCCGGGCCCGGGCGGCTCGCACAGCGCGCGCGAGGGTGTCGATGTCGTAGGCGCCGTGGTGCCGCTTGCCGTTGATGAAGAACGTCGGCGTGCCCGAGACGCCGCTGAGGTCGGCGGAGTCCACGTCGGCGGCGATCTTGGCCGCTCCGGCGTGCTGGCGCATGTCGCGGGTGAACTGCTCGGTGTTCAGGCCGAGCTCGGCCGCGTACCGGATCAGGTCTTTGGCGGTCAGCGCGCCCTGGTGGTCAAGCAGCTGGTCGTGCATCTCCCAGAACTTGCCCTGCCCGGCGGCGGCCTCGGTGGCCTCGGCGGCGAGCTGCGCGTGCGGGTGCACGTCGGTGAGCGGCAGGTGCCGCCACACGTAGTGCAGGTCGCCGTAGTCGGCGAGTAGCTCCCGGACCACCGGCTCGGCCTGGCCGCAGTAGGGGCATTCGAGGTCGCCGTATTCCACCAGCGTGACCGGCGCGTCGTCCGGGCCGCGCATGTGGTCACGCTCCGGGTCGACCGGCACCGCCAGGTCGACGATGGTCTCGCCGGTGCCGAGCAGCGCGCGCAGCCGCAGCCGCTTCGGCAGCAGCGCGGTGACCCGGAAGACGATCCAGGTCAGGGCGGATGCGCAGATGGCGGCGGACAGGACGCCCACCTTCGCCTCGGCCAGCTGCGTGCCGTGGAAGGCGAGCGATGCGATCAGCAGGGAGACGATGAAGCCGATGCCCGCGATGGCGCCGGCGCCGGTGACCGCCGCCCAGCCGACCGGCGGGCGGATCCGGCCGTGGCTGATCCGGCTGAGCAGCCAGGCCGCGGCGACGGTGCCGACCGGCTTTCCCGCGACATAGCCGATCAGGATCCCGAGCGTGACCGGCGAGGCGTAGGCGTGGGCCAGGAAGCTCCCGCTGACCGTGATTCCGGCGTTGGCCAGGGCGAACAACGGCACGATCAGGTAGCTCGTCCAGGGATGGAAAAGCTGCTGCAGCCGGTCGTTCGGCGAGAGCGCCGTCCGTACGCTTTCCCGCGCGTCCCTCGCCAGCTCGGGAGTCGGCTGCTCGCGGAACAAACGGAACGATTCAGACGCCTGCTCCAGGTCGCCGCGCGACGCCGGGTAGGCCAGCGCGAGCAGGCCCATCACCAGGCCGACGACCACCGGGTCGACACCGGATTTGAAGAACGCGACCCAGGCCGCCACCCCGAGCAGCAAGTAGGCCGGGCCGCTGCGGATGCCGAGTCCGCGGGCGATCACGACCGCGCCGAGGATGGCCAGCCCGGTGGCCAGCGCGGCCAGGTCGATGTGCCCGCTGTAGGCCACTGCGATGATCACGATCCCGGCCACGTCGTCGACGATCGAGAACGTGAGCAGGTAGGTTCGCACACGGTCCGGGACTCCCGCGCCGACCAGGGCCAGCATGCCGAGCGCGAACGCGGTGTCGGTGGACATGGCCGTGCCCCAGCCGCCGACCGACCCCTGGCCGATGTTGAAGGCCAGGTAGATCGCGATCGGCAGCACCATCCCGCCCAGCCCGACCACCAGCGGAAGCGCCAGCCGCCGCCGCACCCGCAGCTCACCCATGTCGAACTCGCGGCGCGCCTCCAGGCCGGCGACCAGGAAGAAGAACGCCATCAGCCCGGAGTTCACCCAGCCCTGCCAGCTATCTGCCAGGCCCCTTGTGCCGGACCGGATCAACAGCACGGTGTGCCAGGTCGCCGCATACCCCGACGGATCGATGTTGGCCCAGGCCAGCGCC
>WNFI01661233.1_pt1 | contig 15593 bp, 14 predicted proteins | sample 5400471 | NCBI WGS metagenome assembly WNFI01 (sample SAMN13153348, study PRJNA577476) | soil metagenome | isolation source: 100 cm saprolite on Douglas fir-dominated hillslope | place: USA:California | collected 2013-09-17 | reverse complement strand
GGCCAGCCGGAGCATCACCAGAGGCCAGCCGTTGTAACCAGGCGCGGTGAAGAAGACCTCGGGCTCGCCGAGGAGCAGGGCCTGCTTCTCGGCCTCGTCGCCGACGTACAGCACGGCGATGTCGGTTCTGATGACCCGCGGCCTGCCCGGCTGGCGCTCGGGGTAGGACCAGACGAACCCCTTGCCGGCCACCCGGAAGTCGAAGCCGTCGCTGTCGATCTCCTCCACATGAGGCAGGGCCAGCGCCAGGCGGCGCACGTCGTCGGCGTCAGCCATCGAGGTCATCCCTCCCGGATCGCGCAACCAGCATACGGACCAGGGCGATGCGGACCGGGCCGCCGGCGCACAATGCGCAGTCACTGGTCATGTCGGCCGCTGTGCCAGGAGGATCGTGGCGGCAGACAGCCCTGAGCACGGAGCAACTCAGGGTTCGTGGTTCGCCGGGAGCGTGGCAACGAGCACGTCAGATACGGGCGAGCCGGGATGGGGATCGCGCGTCCGCGCGACCTTGCGCCAGCCCCAGTTCTGGAAGGCGTTCTGAGCCGCGGTAGCCGTGGGCAGCACGGTAAGTGTCGCTCGTTCCTCGCGGCGGTTGCCGAGGATGAGGTCGTGCAGGCTCTGGCCGATGCCCTGCCGGCGCCATGGCGCGCGAACCAGCAACTCGGTCAGCGCGAAGGTGCGCCCGGGATGCTCGGCGGTGATCGTGTCCGGCAGCGGGGCGGTCAGATCTTTCCACCAGGAGGTGGACGGCCGTAGCGGCATTCCGGCCGCGTAGCCGACCAGGTAGTCGCCGTGACGGGCCTCTGCCAGGACAAAGCCGGGCTGACGGCGCTGGACCCGGAACCGGTCGGCGAACACGGCGGCGTCATCAGTGCGCCGGTACGGCGGGTCGGCGTAGACCTCGGCGTGGAGGGCCTGCAGTTCGGCCGCGCGTGCCGTGGCCTGCTGGCCGTCGAGCAACTGGAACGTTATGTCGGGCGTGGGCACGACTACCTTTCTACTCAGTCCCGATAGGCAGCTGTTCCCGCCTCTTCGCGGAGCTGGGTGACGGTGATCATGATGTCCCGCTCGCGGGGACGTCGCGTGACAGGAGGTCGGCCAGGGTCTCCCTGCGGACCACGAGGCGCGCCTGGCCGTTATGGCAGAAAACTACCGGGGGACGCACGACGCCGTTGTAGTTGTTGGCCATCGTGAGGCAGTAGGCGCCGGTCACGGCCACGGCCACCAGGTCACCGGGGCGAGGGTCGCGCAGGATGGCGCCGTTGATGAGGCGGTCACCGGACTCGCAGTGCCGTCCGACCAGCTCGACGACGACGCCTCCGCCGACGCGGCTCGTGACCGTGGCCTCGAACCGCTGGCCGTAGAGCGCCACCTCCATGTTGTCGGCCATCCCCCCGTCGACAGCGACGAAGCGCGGATCATCGCCTTTCACCGACACCACCCGGTAGACCGTTACCCCGAACGGGGCGACCAGCGCCCGTCCGGGCTCGATGATGATCTCCGTGCCGTGGGGGAAGCGGCCGCGAGCGGCCCTCGCCATCGCCTCGACCCAGTCCTCCGGGCTGGGCGGGTCGTCGGCGTAGGTGTAGCGGACCCCGAGGCCGCCGCCGAGATTGTAGGTAGCGAACTCCCCGAGCCCGGCTATGGCCTCGATCGCCCGGGCGTACGGCTCGGCCGAGAGAATCTGCGAGCCGATGTGCATGTGCAGGCCGTCGAGGCGGAGCCAGGCGGGAAGAGCCCGAGCAGGTCGCCGCCGGCGGCGAGGTTAGCGGTCACGGTCGGTCACCCTCCTGGGCAATCGGGACGGTCACGACGGCCTTGTGTCAGGCGGCCTCGCCGATCAACTTTCATGATCCCGGACCGAAAACCCACGGCGGTTTTCGGTCCGGGATTATGGAAAGGCCGTGCGAATTCAGCGGGTGTAGATGTTTATAAGGTTTCTCCCGTCGTTAACGGCGAGGAGCCCGCCCGCAGGGGTCGTGGTGATTCCGAAGAGGTCTCCTGCGCCGTTGTTGATCAGCATCTTCGTGAAGAGCTGCTTGCCGGCCGGGCTGATCTCGACGGCATTGCCGTTGTTGCCGTTCACGACGACGAGGTCGCCGTTGGGCGCGAGAGTCATGCCCAGGGGAGCGCTCAGCGCGCCGCCCGCCACGAGGGTCGACGCCGTGGCGGCGATGGCGCTTGTGCGCGTGAGCGCCCGCGGGATGGCCGAGACCGTGTTGGTCAGCGTGTCATCCACATACAGCGTTCCGTTGCTGCCCAGGGCGAGGCCGGTGGGCGCGAGGACGAGCGCGGTCTTGTTCGCCCGCCAGGGGTAGTGCGTCCCGACGACGGTCGAGCTGGTGAGGGCCGGCGGCGACGTGGCGCTAAGGGCGAGGTCGAGCCGCACCACGGTGCAGTTGCCGGTCACGGGCACGCCATGGTCGGTCTTGGTGTTGCCGCCGAGGGCGTTGGAGACGAATACCGCGGCCGACGTCGCACTCGACTTCACGGTCATATCCCATGGGCCGACGATGTTCTTGTTGGTGATGGTCTTGACCGGCGTACCTTGCTTGTTCAGCACGATGAGGCACCCGGCCGGGTCAAGGGAGGGCAGCGCGCCGCCGACCGCGGTGGGCAGGCTGCCCACCACCACCCAGCCACCCTGGAGGATGCCCAGCGCGGTGGTCAGCCCGACGCCGCCCGGGCAGGACAGGCCCGCGGGCAGCTTGGCGAGATTGGCAAACAGCTGCATCGAGCCGGTCGGGGACACCTGCACGAGCGTTGTGCCGGTGCCCTGGACGTTGGACTTGCTGTTGAAGTTGCTGACCAGAGTGTCGCCGGCCGTGAGCTTGCCGGCGGTGGTCGGGACGACGGCCACCCCGTAGGGGTTTACGTCGCCGTTGGCCGGGACCGTCGAGGCGACCTGCGTCGAAGTGCGGAGCTGGCTGAGAAACGACGTCGGTGCGTGCGGCAGCGCCGCGGGTTTAGCGCTTGAGGCACTCGAGGTGGACGAGCAAGCCGTGGCCGCAAGGCCGAGGATGGCGATCAGGACTGTAGCAAGGTGCCAGGACTTCACCATGCCCCCTTCTCTGAATGTGGCGCCTGTTACGATCAGAATTCTTATTACTCCCGGTGAACGAGCGGACGGACGTCGCGGTTCGCCCAGGGTTCAGAAATTTGCCGGCTCTTGACACGGGAATCGCAGAGCCGTGGATCAGCTACAACTCCAAGAAGTAAACAGAGGTGACATTCTGGTTAGCGAATAGGCAGGTCGTACCAGAAGCCGCCATTCAGGTTGAGGTTGTTGCCGTTGGCCTGGCCGGCGGCGCTGTCGCCGATGTAGGTGTACAAGGGGTGCCCGTTGTAGGTCGCCTGCAGCGAGCCGTCGGTGCGCCTGATGGTGCCGATCGTGCCGGTGACGCCCGGGCCCGCCGTGACCGGGCCCTTCTGCGGGGGCCAGTAGGCGGCACAGGAGCCGTAGCACTTCGAGGCCGTGGCCGAGTCGGGCACGAACAGGTACAGCGTCTGCCCGCGGGAGTTGGCGAGCACGCGGTGCCCGCCGATGGTCTCGGCCCGCAGGCCACCGCCGGCCGTGGCCGCCTGGGGGGAGCCCGCCGTGGTCAGGCCGACGACGAGCAGCACCGCGGCCAGGACCGTCAGAACGGCGGCGCCCTTGGCGGCCAGCGGGGTGACCGCCTCGAGGCGCGCCGCGATCCGGGCGGCCGCCGGCCTGGCAGGCGCGGTTCGCAAGCCGGGCGCGAGGCTGTAGGCGGCCAGGACGCCGAACGCCGCCACCTCGAGCACCCCGGCGACGATCCCGGCGGTCGTTCGGACTTCGCGGAAGCCGAACAGGCCGATCCACACCGACAGCAGGTAGCCGCCCAGGGTGGACAGCGCGAACAGCGCGCCGGCCGCGGCGATGAGCCGGCTGCCGGAAAGGAGAATGACCGCGGCCAGGCCGAAGGCGGCGATCACCTGAAACAGGAACAGCCACCCGATGATATGGATGTTCCGGAAGCCGGTCAGGTAGAGGTCCAGGTGGATCGATCCGATCGCGGTGAGCAGCCCGGCCCCGGCGAGCCGCAGCCCGAGGCTGAGCCACCGGCCCGGAGCCGCCCCCTCCGTTGTTCTGGTCTTACGTGGCCCCACAGTCGTCATACCTGTCCTTACGTGCGACCCGGCCGGCTGGTTCAGTCCGATCAAGAACTGTCAGTAGCGGGTGATAGACAGGCCGTGCCTGCCTGTGCCCGGTAAGCGAGCTGTGCCCGGCTAGAAAGGGATCGATGAGCATCAAGGTCGCAAGCCTGCTGCGACCGGCGCCGTTCGGGCTGGAGGCGCGGTTCAGCGAGCAGGTCGAGGGTCGCACCTGGTGGCATCATGTGGGCGTCGCCGCCTTCACCGACGAAGGGGAGCCGGCGATCATCGGAGGGAAGGGCCCCGGCCGCGGTAACTACCGGCTGGTGCTCGCCAGCGGTTACCGCAACTACGGAGGGCTGGTGCACGCGGGCCAGGGGCTCGCGGACGATGACTTCGCCGACCCGGTCCTCGGCACCATCGGCCGGCAGCCACCGCGCCACCTGGTGGACTCCGGCGGTGCGCTGGTCATCCGGTTCAACCCGCGCCAGCTGGCCGAGTGGGTGGACGGCGTGATCAACGATGCCCTCAAGCTCGGCGGGTCCTCCGGCGACCGGGCCCGCGAGTACGCGCAGAAGATGGCGCCGTTCACGACGCTGACCGACGAGGAGATGGCCGCGCTCGACGCCGTCGGCGGCGAGCAGCCCCGCTGCTTACCGGCCCGGGCCACGGCGGCCCGTGCCTAGGCGGATGGCCTGCGGGCCAGGAGGGTGATCAGGTCGAAGACCACGGTCGCGGCGGCGATCGCGGTGATCTCCCCGTGGTCGTAGGCCGGGGCGACCTCGACCACGTCGCAGCCGACCAGGTTGAGGCCGGTCAGGCCCCGCAGCACGCGCAGCAGCTCCCGGCTGGTGAGGCCGCCCGCCTCGGGCGTCCCGGTCCCGGGCGCGAACGCCGGGTCGAGCACGTCGATGTCCAGGGACAGGTACACCGGCAGGTCCTCGACACGTTCGGCGATGGCCTCGACGGCGCCGCGCACGCCGAGATCGTCGATGTCGCTGGCCCGGATGGTCCGGAAGCCGAACCGCTTGTCGTCATCGAGGTCGCCGTGGTCGTAGATCGGGCCGCGGATGCCGATGTGGATCGAGTGGTCCTCGACCAGCAGGTTCTCCTCGAAGGCCCGCCGGAAGATTGTGCCGTGGGTGGTCGGGGCGTTGAAGTATGTATCCCAGGTGTCCAAGTGCGCGTCGAAATGCACCAGCGCGACCGCGCCGTGCTCGCGCACGACCGTCCGGAGCATCGGCAGCGCGACCGTGTGGTCACCGCCGACGGCGATGACCTTCCGACCGCCGTGCAGCAGGTCACCGGCATGCCCGGCGATCTGGTCCATCGCCGCGTCGATCGAGAACGGGGTGACCGGCACGTCGCCGGCGTCGACGACCTGGATCGCGCGCAGCGGGCTGCAGTCCAGCTCGACGTGATGGCCCGGGCGCAGGTGGCGTGAGGCCTGGCGGACGGCCATCGGGCCGAATCGCGCTCCCGGGCGGTAGGAAGTCCCGTTGTCGAACGGCACCCCGAGCACGGCCACGTCGTAGTCGGGCACCCGGTCGATCTCCGGGATCCGGAGCTAGCGCGACCCTCACCGAGCCGGGCAGGCCGATCCCGCCGCCGGCGTGCGCGGCCCGGGCTGGCCGCGCGCCCTGCCCGGCCGCCGTTTGAGCCATCGCCGTGCGTCCCGGCCAGCCGGCCGACGTTATGGCATTGACATTAGATTATAACTTTAGTAGATATCGAGAATGGCACCCCAGGCCGACGCCTCGCTGGCCGAGCTGTCGCTGTCGATCAGCCGGGGATCGCCGGTGCCACTGCACCACCAGCTGCGGCACGGACTGCAAGGTCAGATCGAGGCCGGGACGCTGCGCCCGGGCCAGCAGATACCGCACGAGCGGCAGTACGCCGAGCACCTGGGGATCAGCCTGGCGCCGGTCCGCCAGGCGCTGCTCGACCTAGTGCGGCAGGGCTACCTGCTGCGCGTCCGGGGCAAAGGCACCTTCGTCCGCGACGACAAGGTCGTCGAGAAGATCAGCCTGCTGGGCAGCTTCACCGAGTCCCTGCGCAGCCAGGGCCTGGAGCCGCAGATTGCGGTGATCCGCGCGGGCAGCGAGGCCGCGCCCCGGGAAGTGCGAGAGGTGTTCGACGGCCGGCCCCGGCGGCTGTTCCGGCTCGACCGGCTGGCCTCGGTCGCGGGCGGGCCGCTAGCCCTGCTCACCGCCTGGCTGAGCCCAGCCCGGTTTCCCGGCCTGGCCGAGCAGGACTTCACCCAGGTGGCGCTGTACGCGACCCTGGAGCGGCTCTACGGCGTCCAGATGGGCCGGGCCGTGAGCACGATCGAGGTCGTCCAGGCCAGGGACGACGAGGCCGGGCTGCTCCACCTGCCGCCGGGAACGTCCGCACTCCAGGTCCTGGGCACGACGTTCGATCAGGAGGACCGGGCCACCGACCACCCTCCCGTCCCCTTCAGCCCCGGCCGCGGCCGGGCCAGCGCCCAGGAAGTGATCCGCATGACGTCGATTCCCGCACGGGCGACCGGAGCGCCGCAGGACTACAACTTCACCCGCAACGCCACCGGCCTGGTCCGCGAGGTGTCCATGTGGGACGCCCTGATCATGAACACCCTCGGCATGAACGTCGCGGTCGGCTCGGTGCTGCTCCTGCAGCAGGCTCCGGCGATCTTCCCCGGCGGCAACATGGTGCTGGCGGTGATCATCGGCACACTGATCATGGCGTTCACGCTGCTGTGGGTGTACTCCGAGTTCGCCGCGGCCATGCCCAGGTCCGGCGGGGACTACGTGTTCGTCAGCCGCGCCCTGCACCCGTTCCTCGGCTGGCTGCTGTCGTGGAGCCAGGGCGTCTGGCTGATCTTCTTCTGGATCGGCTTCAACGCATGGTTCGCGCTGGTCTCGGCGGCGCCGACGGCGCTGATCACGATCGGCTCCGTGACCGGGAGCCACGGCTGGATCAGCGTGGCGAACGGCCTGCTGGCCAAGCACGATTTCCTCGGCATCCACATGCAGTGGTACGTGTTCCTGTTCGGCACGGTGCTGAATGGCCTGTTCGCGCTGCTGCTGATCTTCGGCGGGCGGGTCTACTGGCGGGTGCAGAAGTGGCTGTTCCTGATCGCCGGGCTCGCCATCCTGGCCGTGGTGGCGCTGCTGCTGCTGCGCGGCAGCAGCTTCGCCTCGTCCTGGGACAGCTTCGCCGCCAAGAACGGGACGCTCAAGTACGGCCAGGTCATCGGGGCCGCGCGGGCGGCCGGATTCCACAGCGCGGCGGCGCCGTTCAGCTTCAGCGCGACCCTGCTGATGCTCCCGTGGGTGTTCTTCGTCGTCGGCTACGCCCAGGGCTCGGCCCAGATCGGCGGCGAGGTCAAGCGCGCCTCCCGGTCGCAGTACTACGCCATGGTCGGCGGCGTCCTGATCAACGGGCTGGTCCTCGCCATCATCGTGCTGCTGGCCACCCACGCCATCGGTACCGGCTGGCTGCGCAGCGTCGACTTCCTCGCCGCCAACGACCCGGCCAAGCTCGGGCTGCCCGGCGGCCTGCCGCCGGGGGTCAACTTCCTGACCGCGCTGATGACGCACAACGTCGTGCTGCTCGCGCTGCTCGGCATCGGGTTCGTGATCTGGGCGCTAATGGGAACGCCGCTGTCGGAGCTGCAGGCCACCCGGTACATGCTCGCCTGGGGCCTGGACCGTAGCGCACCGCAGCGGCTTGGGCGGGTCAACGACCGGCTGCACACTCCGGTCACGGCCATCATCTTCTGCACGGTCACCGGTGAGCTGGCCCTGCTGGCGCTGATCAACATTGCGCAGGCCAGCCTGCTCGGCGCGCTGCTGGCCCAGATCGCCGCGTTCATCCTGGTCTCCGCGGCTGGCATCGTGTTCCCGTACCGGCTCAAGACTGTCTGGGAGTCGGCGGGCGGTAAGCGGATCCTCGGTATACCGGCGGTGGCGCTGGCCGGCGCCGGCGGAGTGATCTCGCTCGGCGCCCTGCTGGTGCTGTTCATCGTCAACAAGTCGGTCAGCACCACGTTCGCCGTGACCGCGCACCTGTCGGTGGAGTTCATGCTCGGCGTGGTGGCCGCGGGCGTGCTCTGGTACATCGGGGCCTACCTGGTCAACAAGCGGCGCGGGATTAACCTGAACCTGGCGTTCAAAGAGATCCCCCCGGAGTAGTCGCGTGGCCCCACCCCCCACCCACCTCCCCGTCCCTCTCCATGCCCCGTTCACTGCGCGGCGGCCGGTCATCATCGTGGGCAACCTCACCATCGACGACGTGATCCAGCCGGACGGCACCAGCCAGATGGGCACGCTCGGCGGCAACTCGGTGCATGCGGCGGCCGCGGCCCTGGCCTGGACCCGCGAGGTAGCGATCGTCGCCCGGAGCGGAACCGACTTTCCCGTCGCGGCGCTCGGCCGCCTCCGTGACGCCGGCGCGGACATCTCCGGCATCCGCCAGGTCGACGGGCCCACGGTCAGGAACTGGGTGATCTACGAGGCGGACGGGCGGCGGAGCTGGGTGTACCGGACGCCGCGCGGCCGGAGCGCGGAGGTCGCTCCGCAGCCCGGTGACATCCCGGATGCGTGGCTGGCCCGGCGGCCGCCGCCGGTCGTGCACATCGCGGCGATGCCGCTCGCGGCGGCGGCGACCGTGGCGCGGTCGGTGCGTGACCGCGCTCCGGACGCGGCGATCCTGCTGGACACGCACGAGGACTGGCGCGCGGGCCCCCCGCTGCTGGACGCGGCCCGGGCGGTGGACGTGTTCCTGCCCTCGCGCGAAGAGCTCGCGGTGCTGCTGGGGTACGACGATCCGGCCCGTGCGGCCCGCGAGCTGACCGCCAGCGGGGTTCCCTGCGTGGTGGTCAAGCTCGGCGGCGACGGGGCCCTGGTGGCCCGGCCGGGCACCGAGCCCGTCAGCGTTCCAGCCTTCCCGGCCAAGGTCGCGGACGCCACCGGCGCCGGCGACAGCTTCTGCGGCGCGTTCGCCGCCGGGCTCGCCCTGGGCGACGACCCGGCCGCCGCGGCGCGCCGGGGTTGCGCGACGGCCGCCGTGGCGATCGGCGACTCGGGATCCCTGCGGCTGCTTGACCGGGCTTCGCTCGCCCGCGATCTGCTTGCGGGCGGCGCGGGCCGCCCCGCGGTCCCGGGCCTCGCCAGCCGGGCCGCACGGGAGACCGATGGCTACCGGCTGCGGCGATTCGATGTTCGCCGCGATGGCGTCCTCGCTGGCGTTCCGCCGGCACAGCCGACTGCAGGGGCATGCCGTGCACGCGCTCGACCTGGCCCGATACCGGGTACGCTACCTGCCGCCCGCCAGCGCGATCGTCGCGATCTCGGTGTCAGGGAAGGCCGGCCGCACCACCGAGGCCGCGGTCCAGGCCGCAGCGTTCGGGCACCCGGTCGTCGCGCTGACCAACAGCCCCGGCGGGCCGCTGGCCTCGGCCGCGGACCGGATCCTGCCCATCGACGTCCCCATGCTCGGCTCGTCGCCGGGCACCAGCACCTACATCGGGATGCTCTGCACGCTCGTCGACCTGGCCCTGCGCACATCCCCGCCGGGAGGTGACCGCGCCGTGCGCGCCGCCTGCGGCGACCTGCCCGGTCTGGCGTCAAGCACGCTCTCGGGATGCGACGCCCCGGCGGCCGAGGTGGCCGCCCGGATGGCGTCCTCCCGGTTCGTTTCCTATCTCGGCGCCGGACCGAACGAGGCGACGGCCTACTTCGGCGCGGCGAAGCTGTTCGAGGCGCCGCAGCGCATCGCGCTCGCGGTCAACCTGGAAGAATGGGCGCACGAGCAGTACTTCATCACCCGGCCCGGTGACGCCGTCGTCGTCATCGCGCCGTCGGGCGCAGCCCACGACCGCGCCGGGGAGATCCTGTCCGAGCTGCATTTCCTGCACGCGGACCCGATCGTCGTCTCCGACGTCAAGGCGCCCGGGCCGGCTTCGCAGCTGCGGCTGGCGGGGAGCGTGCCGGAAGAGCTCAGCCCGGTCCTGGCGGCCCTGCCGCTGGCTCAGGTCGGGTTCCACCTGGCCCGGCAGACCGGGAAGCGGAGCTACAACTTCCCCAGCGACCAGGCCAGGGACGAGCACTACGCCACGATTCACCGGGCCACGATCGGGGAGCCCGCGTGATGGCCACGACGCCGGCCCCGGACATCGTCACTGAGGCCGGCCACGTCCTGGCCGGATGCGCCGCGCAGCAGGTCAGCGCGCGGCTGCTGGGCGGGCTGGCGGTGGCGCGGCATCGGCACAGCCCGACCCCGCCGCCGCTGCAGCGCTCCTACGCGGACATCGACATCGTGATCGGCCGCAAGCAGGGCCGGCAGGCGAAGACGGCCCTGCTGGCCCTCGGGTACACCGCGAACGAGCGCTTCAACGGCCTGCACGGGGACCGGCGGCTGCTGTTCTACGACGAGCCTAACGGGCGCCAGCTCGACGTGTTCGTCGGCTCGTTCGCGATGTGTCACACCCTGGACTTGTCCGGCCGCCTGGACCTGCTGCCGGAAACGCTATCGATCGCCGACCTGGTGCTGACCAAGCTGCAGATCGTCCAGGTGAACGCCAAGGACCTCATCGACGTGGCCGAACTGCTGCGCAATCACGAGCTGGACCGCGCCGACACCCCCGGCGCCGACCACCTGTCGCTGGACCGGGTCTGCGCGGTGACCGGCGCCGACTGGGGCTGGCACACGACGCTCAGCGACAACCTCGCCACGCTGGCGACGTTCGCGCATGACGTGCTGGCCGAGCCCGACCGCGACCGCGTGACGAGCGCCGCCTCGGCGGTCAAGGCGGCGATGGACGAGGCGCAGAAGTCACTGCGCTGGAAGGCCCGCGCCCGCCTCGGGCGCCGCGCGCCCTGGTACGAGCTCCCCGAGGAAGTCGCAGGCCCTCGTCATGGCTGACCGCAGGATCTACTTCGCCACCGACATCCACGGCTCCGAGGTCTGCGTCCGCAAGTTCCTGAACGCCGGCAAGTTCTACGGCTGCGACACGCTCATCATGGGCGGCGACATCACCGGCAAGATGATCGTGCCGATCGTCGACCGCGGCGACGGGCGGCGCACGGCCACGCTCTACGGCCGCTCGCTGGAGGTGACCGGCGACGAGATCGCAAAGCTCCGCAAGACGATCGCCGACGCCGGCTTCTACGCGTACGACACCACGCCGGAAGAGATGGAGCACTTCCGGGCCAGCCCCGCGGCCGTGGAGGAGCTGTTCCGGACGCTGATGCGCCGGACCCTCAGCGGCTGGCTCGAGCTCGCCGAGACCCGGCTGGCCGGCACCGGGATCCAGTGCTACTTCGCCCCCGGCAACGACGACCCGGTGTTCGTCGACGACATCCTGCGCTCGTCGGCCACCGTGATCAACCCGGAGGAGTCGCAGGTGGATCTCGGCGACGGGTTCACGATGGTCAGCGTCGGGTACTCGAACAAGACGCCCTGGGACTCCCCGCGCGAGCTGCCCGAGGACGATCTCGCGGCCTACATCGGCCAGCAGGTGGAGGGGCTGGGAAACACCGACCGGGTGATCTTCAACTTCCATGTGCCGCCGCAGGAGACGCCGATCGACCAGGCCGCGCTCCTGGACGCACAATTCCGCCCGGTCATGAAGGGGGGCATGCCGGTGATCGCCGGCGTGGGATCCTCCGCTGTACGGGCCGCACTGGAGAAATACCAGCCCATGCTCAGCCTGCACGGGCACATCCACGAGTCACGCGGCGAGGCCAGGATCGGCCGGACGCTCGCGCTCAACCCGGGCAGCGAGTACTCCGAAGGGGTTCTGCGCGGCGCCGTGATCACGCTGTCCCGGAAGAAGGGGGTGCGTGGCTATCAGCTTGTCGCCGGATGACCCAGCCATAGCGGTCGGCGTGGTTGGATCCGCCCGCCTCGAGCCGCCCGATCCCCGCTGCGTACTCGCCGAGGGTGTCGGTGCCGCCATCGCGGGGCGTGGCTGGACCATGGTCACCGGCGGTTACGGCGGCCTGATGGCGGTGGCGTCGCGCGCCGCGGCCGAGGCAGGTGGCCGCGTTGTCGGCCTGCCCATGCGTGGCTGGGCGGGCCTGCAGCCCAATCCCTGGAGTCACGAGCTGCGCTGGTCGGAAAGCTACCCCGAGCGGCTGGCCCACTTCCTGGCCGCCGACGCCGTCGTGGTGCTCGACGGCGGGATCGGCACGCTCTCGGAGGCCGCGACCGTGTGGGCCGCCCGGCAAACCGAGCCCGAGGCCGCGGAGCTTGTCTTCGTCGGCCCCGGGTGGGGCCCGGTGCTGCAGGCGATGGCGGCCCATCTCGTCATCGACGACCGGGACCTCGCCTGCGTCACGATCTGTGCCGACCCCGAGCAGGCGGTCGCGCACATCGCCGGCGGCCGCCCGAGCGACCGGCGCCCGGGCCGCCCGCGCGGATAGCGAACTAGCGTTCGCTAAAGCCAGAGCGGGCCCGGCTCTCGGGGTCCGGGATCATGGAATCAGCCTGGTCGCTGCGGCCTTCGAGCATGGCGGCCAGCGTACGGAGGCAAACTGCCTCGTCGGTGCCCGCTGCGGCGGGCACCTGGCGGCGGAAGCTGTCGAGCCAGGGCGCGGACAGCGGCCGCTGGGCGGCGACCTCCGCGGCGAGAGCTGGCGGCACGCCGGAGTCGGCCAGGCACTGGGTCGCCTGGTTCGCCGGCAGCGCGTTGAACCACAGGTATCCGGCCAGAACGCGCGCCGCGGGGTGAATGCGGCCGATCACCCGTACCCGGGACAGGCCACCGTCGGGAAAGGCGTCCAGCCGAACGCAGGCCACGGCCGGGCCCGGGCTCACCGCGAGCACGTGCCGGGTATCGGGCTGCAGCCGGGTGCGGGGCAGCAGCGGCCGCCACGCCGGGGAGCCCACGTCGGGCGCGGGCTCCTCGGCGCAGCCGTAGGCCGCGACCTCGGCGGAGGCGTTGTACCTGAAGTGCGCCGTGTCGACGACGAGCTGGCGGATGTCCCCGGCGAAGGCCAGCCGGAGGACGACGTAGTCGGGTCCGGCGTCGCGCCGCCGCCGGGTCTCCCACCCCTCGCCCATGGACCTGGCCGAGTCCGGGCGGTTGAGCATGCTCGCCGAGGCGTAGAAGTCATCGCTGGTCGCGACCACCGCCCCGCCGTGCCGCTGACTGGCCAGGTCGACGGTGAGGCGGTCGAGCGCGCGGGGATCGGGAATCACGCGGCCACGCACGCGCAGCCGTGCGACCCCGCCGTCGGGGAAGATCGACAGCCGCACGTGAGTGAAGCGCCGCGGGTCCCCCACCCGGAGCTCGTTGTGCGCGTCGCCGCTCAGCACCGACCGCGGCACGATCTCGGCCCAGCCCGCGGCGGGACCGGCCAGCTCGGCCGGGCTCGGGTACCCCTCGCGGCCGCAGGCCTCCACCGCGGCGGACTCGGGGTAGTTCCCGGTGAAGAAGCTCGTGTCGACATCCACGGCGCTGATGACACCCGGCGCGCCGAGGCGGACCACGGCCCAGTCGTGGCCGACCTCGCGGCGGCGCCTGGTCTCCCAGCCGTCGACGACCTCGCCGCGCGGGCCGTAGTGACCGGGCTCGAACGCCGCGGGTTCCGGCGACAGCATGTGCTCCTTCTCGCCGAACGACTCGTCGCTGGCCGCCATCACGCTGCCGCCCAGCCAGCGCGACGCCAGGTCCGTTGCGGACGTCAAGAGCTTGCCGGGCACCACGGCATCGTAGCCGTCATTCCCCAGCCGCCACTGCGGCCTGCGGCGGGCTCAGGAGACACTCGTCAGCAGTTGCCCGCGCGGGCGCGCCGGGTCGGCCGGCTCACCGCGGAGCAGGGTGTCACGGACCACGCCGCGCAGCCGCCAGCCCGCGTACGGGGTGACAGCGTGGCGGTGGTGCAGGCAGGCCGGATCGACGGTGAAGGACTCGTCCGGGGCGAACACGCAGAAGTCCGCGTCATACCCGACCGCGATCCGCCCCTTGCGGGGCAGGCCGGCCAGGGCCGCGGGCTGCCGCGACATCCAGGAGACGACATCGTGCAGGGAGAACCCTCGCCGGTACGCCTCGGTCCAGACCAGCGGCAAGCCGAGCTGGAGAGAGGAGATGCCGCCCCAGGCGCGGCCGAAGTCGCCGCTGTCGAGCGCCTTCATGGCCGGAGGGCACGGCGAGTGGTCGGAGACCACCATGCCCACCACCCGGGCCCGCAGCGCGTCCCAGAGCAACTCGCGGTTGGCCGCCTCGCGCACCGGCGGCGAGCACTTGGCCGCGGTCGCGCCGTCGGCGATCTCCTCCGCGGCCAGCGTCAGGTAGTGCGGACACGACTCCGCGGTCACGCGGACGCCGTCCCGCCGGGCCGTGGCGAGCATCGCCACCGCGTCGGAGCTCGAGAGGTGCACGACGTGGGCGTGACCGCCGGTCGCCCTGGCAGCCTCGATAACCTGGGCGATCGCGAGATTCTCCAGCCCTCGCGGGCGCGACGCCAGGTAGCGGGAGTATGTCGGGCCGGCAGCCGGGCCGATGGCCGCCCCGGCCTCAGCACTCTCCGCGTGCACAAGCAAGGGCTGGCCGATGCTGCGCAGAACGCCGAGCGCCGCCGCCATCTCCCGGCTGTCCACGGGCGGGAAGTCCCCGGATCCCGAGGCGAGGAAGCACTTGAAGCCGAGGACTCCGGCGTCGCGCAGCGGCCCGAGCTCGGCCAGGTTCCCGGGGATCACGCCGCCCCAGAAGCCCACGTCGACGTGGCACTGTCCCTCGGCCGCGCGCCTCTTGGCCTCCAGCGCCGCGACGCTGACGGTCACCGGGACGCTGTCGAGCGGCATGTCCACGAGCGTCGTGATCCCGCCGGCCGCAGCGGCCCGGGTCGCCGTCGCGAAGCCCTCCCAGTCGGCATGGCCCGGCTCGCACACGTGCACGTGGGAGTCGACCAGGCCGGGCAGGAGTACCGTGTCATCGTCAAGCTCGATCACCCGCGGGGCGGCGGCGCTGTCGCCGAGGGGCCGGATCGCGGCGATGCGCCCCGCCGTCACGCCGATCGCGCAGGCCGCTTCCGCCGCACCGGTGATGACCCGGGCGGCCCGGATGACCAGGTCAAACTTCTCTGCCACATCGGCACGCTGTCGGAAGCCGCGCGAGCGTTATCGGCGCTCGGGATCGAACAGCACGCGCATGTCCGCTGGCGAACGGAACACCAGGCCGTGGATGTGCGGATCCTCGGCGGCGGGATCAAGGCGCAGCCCTGGCAGGCGGTCGAGCACGGCGTTCAGGAGCACGCGCGTCTCCAGCCGGGCCAGGTGCATGCCCAGGCACATGTGGGGTCCGTCCCCGAACGAGATGTGCTGCCTGGGGTCGCGGAAGATGTCAAAGGCGTCCGGGTCCGGATACCGCCGCGGATCACGGTTCGCCGCTCCCAGCGAGAGCGCGATGAAGGCGCCCTTGGGAACGTGGACGCCGCCAAGTTCCAGATCCTCGGCGGCCATCCGGCTGATGTTCAGCAGTGGTGGCTCCC
>WNFI01333996.1_pt1 | contig 15600 bp, 13 predicted proteins | sample 5400471 | NCBI WGS metagenome assembly WNFI01 (sample SAMN13153348, study PRJNA577476) | soil metagenome | isolation source: 100 cm saprolite on Douglas fir-dominated hillslope | place: USA:California | collected 2013-09-17 | reverse complement strand
TGGGAGGTGGCCGGGCTCGACGACCACGACCGGCCGCTGGCCGAGCGCGGCCGCGATGCCGCAGCCGCGATGGGCCGCTTCTTCGCCGGCGCCGGCATCCATCCCGGGCTGGTGCTGCTGTCCTCCTCCGAGCGCACGCGGGCTACGTTCGAGCTGGCCGCGAGCGAGCTCGCTCCGAGACCGAAAAGCCGGGTGGTGCGCGAGCTTTATCTCGCCAGCGGCGCCGAGCTCCTGGGGCGCATTCGCGAGCTCGATGACGCGCTCGACGCGGTCATGCTGATCGGCCACAACCCCGGCCTGCACGAGCTGGCCCGTAGCCTGGTCGGTTCCGGGGATGCCGAGGCGCGCCGCCGGCTCGCCCAGAAATACCCCACGGCGGCTCTCGCCAGCATCGAATTCCCGGTCCAGCGCTGGCGCCAGATCAAGCCCGCACAGGGGCATCTCGCCCGCTATGTCGTGCCAAAAGAACTATTGAAGGCTAAACAAGCGTAAGCTTGTTTAGAAGCATTCAACGCTGTCACATAAATCCGGTTGACCACCCCCCGGCTGGTCGATTTGCTAGGCCGGCATGAGTTCATCGGTGCGCTCTCCCGCAGACGCCGAGGCTGGTCTCGCTCTACCTCTTGCTGCCGAGCCGCCCCGCGAGATCGAGCTCAAGCTCGCGGTGCAGCGCGAGCATGTCGATCAGCTGCTGCGCCATCCCTTGCTGCAGCGAAGCTTGGCGCCGGCGCGCAGCGAGCGCTTGTCCAGCGTCTACTTCGATACCCCGGATCTGCGCCTGGCCAGGGACGACGTCACGCTCAGGGTCCGCCGCCGCGGCCGTCGGCATATCCAGACGGTGAAGCTCGGGCCGGCCTGGCAGACTGGCCTGTTCGACCGCATCGAATGGGAAGAGCCGGTTCCGAGCGCGCTGCCGGATCCGGCGCGGATCGGCGACCGCAAGCTGCGCCAGCAAATCGTCCGCGCCCGCTCGAAGCGCGGGCTGACTCCCATCTTCGGCACCGAGTTCAAGCGCACGCACTGGCTCTTGCGCGGCCGGCGCGGCGGCAAGGTCGCGGTCGGGCTCGATGTCGGCGAGATCACCACCCGCGAAGACTCCCAGCCGATCTGCGAGCTCGAGCTCGAGCTCAAGGCCGGCAAGCCGGGCGAGCTCTTCGAGCTGGCGGCGGCGCTGTCGCGCGACGTGCCGCTGCGCTTGGAATTCGAAAGCAAGGCGGCGCGCGGCTTCGCGCTCTATCAGGGCGCCGGCAGCCGGCCGGTCAGGGCCGGGGAGATTCTGCTCGACGATGTCGACACCGTCGAAGCCATGGCCCAGCGCACCTTTGCCTCCTGCTTCGAGCAGCTCGCGGCAAACTGGGTCCCGGCGATCGACGGCAGGGATCCGGAAGGCGTGCACCAGCTGCGCATCGCCATTCGCCGCTTTCGCTCGGCCTTGGGGCTGTTCAAGCGGCTGCTGCGGCCCGAGCCGCATGCCCGGCTGCGCGACGAGCTTGCCTGGCTCGCCCAGGAGCTGGCGCCGGCGCGGGCCTGGGACGTATTCCTGACCGAGCTGCTGCCCTCGGCCGCCGGCGCGCTGCCGGTGCAGGCCGTCCGCAAGCAGATCGTCAAGCACGCGCGCGCGCTGAAGCGCGAGGCCTATGAGCGGGCGCAGCGCGCGCTCCGCCGACGGGTCGGAGACGACCTCGGCCCGCGCCTTCGCCCGCCACATGATGCATCGCCGGCACAAGCGGGTCCGGCACTTTGCCGATGGCGCAGCCGTGCTGTCGCCGGAGGCGCTGCATGCGCTCAGGGTGCGGGTGAAGAAGCTCCGCTACGCGGCCGAGTTCATGAGCGGGCTGTTCCAGCGCCGGCGGGTGAAGAGCTACCTCAAGAGCCTTGCTCGCCTGCAGGACGACCTCGGCCAGATCAACGACGCAGTGACCTTGCCGCCGCTGGTGGGGCAGATCCTGGAGCGCGACCATGACGCGCGCCTCGCCCAGGCGGTGGGAGCGCTGATCGGCTGGCATGCCAGCCGGGCGGTCTCCGCCCGCAACCATCTGGGCCCGCTGCTCGACGAATTCGCCGAGACCCGCAAATACTGGAGCTGAGGCTCCGCACCTACCCGTCGCGGGCGACCTTGGCGGCGATGGTGAGGCCGCCATCGATGACGATGGTGGCGCCGGTCATGTAGCGGCTGGCATCGCTGGCGAGATAGACGGCGATGCCGGCAAAGTCCTCCGGCACGCCCCAGCGCCTTATCGCCAGCCGTGGCATGTTTTCAAGGGTGAACTCCTTGGCGTTGATCCCCATGATCGCAAAGGCGCTTCCGGTCACCACCAGGGTTCCCCCGCGCCCGGCCTTGACCATGGTCTGGGCCGCCGCCCGCAAGGTGTAGAAGACCCCGTCGAGATTGACATCGAGCACCCGGCGCCATTCCGCCGTCGTCATCTCGGTGAAGCTCCGATGCGTGCCGGCGCGGCCGCTCACCCCGGCATTGGCGAAGCAGGCGTCGAGCGGCCCCAGCGCCGCAATCGTCGCCGCCAGGGCCCGCGCCACCTCCGCTTCCTTGGCGACGTCGCAGATCTCCGCATGCACCCGCCCGCCATGGGTCTTGAGCCGCTCGAGCGCGGCGGCGTTCCGCTCCGGCTTCACCCCCCAGATCGCCACATCGGCGCCGGCGGCGGCGAGGCCCTCGGCCATGCCGAGCCCGATCCCGCTATTGCCCCCGGTGACCAGCGCCACGCGGCCTTTCAGGTCGAATAGTTGTCCCGCCATGCCCTGCCCCCCGATGCGGATTCGCGCTATAATGCCGGCCTCGGCCTTGCTTCACGAGCATGGGCCAAGACGGGAGTGGGCCCCAGTGAATACCGAGCAGGCGCTGGATGTGATGCATGAGGCGTTGCTGACGACGCTCACCATCGCCGCGCCGGTCATGCTCATTGGCATGACGGTCGGTCTCGTCATCTCGCTGATCCAGGCGATGACCCAGATCCAGGAGACCAGCCTCGCCTTCATTCCGAAGATCCTGGCGCTGTTCATCGCGCTCTCGCTGTTCCTGCCGTTCATGCTGAGCGAGCTCGCCAAGTTCACCGAGAACATCATGGACCGGATCGTCAGCATAAGCTGACGGGGTGCCGCTGCGGGGGGCGATCATGATCTCAGGGTGCGCGTCGGCAAGGTTGGGCGGCTGAAGTCCGATGCCCCTGGGATTGCCGCTGCAACAATTCGTTCCGGGCGAGATCTTCGCCTATCTGGTGGTGTTCGCGCGCCTCGGCTCCGCCTTCTCGTTGCTGCCGGGCTTCGGCGAGAGCTTCATCTCGCCTCGGATCCGGCTCGGCATCGCGCTGGCGGTGAGCTTCGTGGTGACGCCGGTGGTACGCGACGCGCTGCCGGCGCTCCCCGACGGGATCGTTCCGGTGCTCGTCATCCTGTTCACCGAGGTGATCGTCGGCGTGTTCATCGGCCTCATTGCCCGCCTGCTGGTGACCACGCTCGACACCGCGGGGACGCTCATCTCCTTCCAGACCGGCCTCTCGGCGGCGCAGGCCTTCAATCCGGCGCTGTCGCAGACCGGCACCATCGTCGGCGCCTTCCTGGCGTTGGCCGGGGTCGTCGCCCTCTTCGCCACCGACATGCACTACCTGGTGCTGCGGGCGCTCATCGACAGCTACACGCTGTTTCGCCCGGGCACGCCGCCGATGTTCGGCGACATGGCGCTGATGTTCGCCCAGCTTGTCAGCCGCAGCTTCACCATGGCCCTCCAGATCGCGATGCCATTCATCGTGCTGGGGCTGTTGTTCAACACCATGCTCGGCCTGATTTCCCGGCTGATGCCGCAGATCCAAATCTTCTTCGTCGGCGTGCCGATCCAGCTCCTGGGCGGCATCCTGGCGCTGGGCCTGACCAGCTCGGCGGTGCTTACCTTCTTCTTGTCGAACTTTCAGGATACGCTGCAGGCGTATCTGACGCCGGGGTAGGCCCTTGTCCGACGACGATGCCTCCAAAACGGAAGAACCCAGCGGCAAAAAGCTAGGCGAGGCGCGCGAGCGCGGCCAAGTCTGGAGCTCGCGCGAGGTCGGTAGCTGGGCCATGCTGACGGCCCTCATGGCGATCATCTACTTCTCGCTGCCGCGGATGATCCGCGACGTCGCCTCCGCCGTCACCCCCTTCATCGAGAAGCCGGACCAGATCGCGATCGATCCTGGCAATGTCGGCCTGGTGCTGTTGTCGACGTTTTACGCGCTCTTGCCCTCGCTCGCCTTTCCGCTGTTCGTGGTCCTGGTCGCCTCGATAGCGCCGTCGCTCCTGCAGAGCGGCTTCATCTTCAGCACCCAGTCGATCAAGCCAAGCCTGAGCAAGCTGTCCTTGACCTCCGGCCTGAAGCGCATGGTGTCGATGCAGGCGGCGCTCGACATGGTGAAGAACCTGGTGAAACTGGCGATCGTCGCTGCCGTGGCCATGTACTTCGTCTGGCCCGAGCTCAGCCGGATGGAGACGCTGATCAGCGTCGACGTCGCCGATGCCGGGTGGGAAATCCAGACCGTCGTCATCAAGCTCTTGGCCGCCGTGCTGGTCGTGCTCGCGCTGATGGCGGGGGCCGACGTCTTCTACCAGCGCTTCAAATTCTATAAGCAGCTGCGCATGACCAAGCAGGAGGTGAAGGACGAGTACAAGCAGGCCGAAGGCGATCCGCAGGTCAAGGGACGCCTCCGGCAGATACGCCAGGAGCGCGCTCGCAGGCGCATGATGCAGGCGGTGCCCAGGGCCGACGTCGTCATCACCAACCCGACCCACTTCGCGGTCGCGCTCGAGTACAAGCCGGATGCGATGGAGGCGCCGAAGCTGATCGCGAAGGGCGCCGACCTGATCGCGCGGCGCATCCGCGAGGTGGCGGATGAGCACGAGATTCCGATCGTGGAAAATCCGCCGATCGCGCGCGCGCTCTATGCGACGGTCGAGCTCGACGAGGAGATTCCGCCCGAGCACTACAAGGCGGTGGCCGAGATCATCTCCTATGTCTACAAGCTCAAGCGCAAGACCGTCGCTCACTGACCGCCTGGCGCCGCGGAACGCGCTCGCGATCCTGGCGCCGACGGCCGCAGCGGTGGCGCTCCTGCTCGCCTTTGCTTCGCCCTGGCGTGAGGCTGCGGGAGCGGCACTCGGCACCCGAACCTGCCCCGCCAGCGCAAGCTCGACCTCGACGAGGCCAGCCTGGCAGCGGCATTTTCCGATCCCGATGGCCGCATCGGCCATCTTGCCCGCGAAGCCAGGGCCGGGCATCGCCACAGCGTCGATCTCCGGCTGGATTCCAGCATCGGCCGCGGTTGGCTCGAGCTCTCCGCGGCGCCGGCTGAAGGCGAGTCCGGCTGGGTCGTCTGGCGGCTGGCCGAGGCGAACCGCCGCATCGAGGCAACCCAGGCGCTCGACGCCGAGCGCGGCCACTCGGCCGAGCTCAGGGTCACGCTGGCCTCGATCGAGCAGCGCTTCCAGCGCTTCTTCGAGGAGCTCCCGGTCGGCTGGGCGCTGGTCGACGGCGCCGGGCGGATCGAGGATTGCAACCGCGCCTTCCGCGAGCTTGTCGGCGTCGCCGATCCGCGCGGCCGCAACTTCGCGCCCATGGTGCGCGCCGAAGACCAGGGCCGGGTCGCCGCCCGCCTGGAGGAGGCGATGCGGGGAGCGATCGCGACGCAGCCGGAGGAGGTGCGCTTCAGCGGCACCGCCGAGCGCGTGGCATCGCTCTATGTCGGGCGCATCGAGACGCCGGATGAGTCGCCGGCGGGCCTGGTCCTGCATCTCCTCGACATCAGCACCTTGAAGGCGCTGGAGAGCCAGTTCGTGCAATCGCAGAAGATGCAGGCGATCGGTCAGCTCGCCGGCGGCGTCGCGCACGACTTCAACAATCTGCTGACGGCGATGATCGGCTATTGCGACCTCTTGCTGCTGCGCCATCGGCCGGGCGACCCTTCCTTCGCCGACATCATGCAGGTGAAGCAGAACGCCAACCGCGCCGCCAATCTGGTGCGCCAGCTCCTGGCCTTCTCGCGCCAGCAGACCCTGCGTCCGCGCGTGCTCAACCTGACCGACGTGCTGGCCGAGCTGTCGCATCTCTTGCGCCGGCTCCTCGGCGAGACCGTGCAGCTCGAGGTCGTGCACGGCCGCGACTTGCACCCGGTCAAGGTCGACCAGGGCCAATTCGAGCAGGTGGTGATCAATCTCGCCGTCAACGCCCGCGACGCCATGCGCACCGGCGGCCGGCTTTCCATCAAGACCGCCAACCTCCGCGTCGAGCGCGCGCGGAGCCGGGGTGCCGAGCTGGTGCCGGCGGGCGACTATGTCGAGATCGGCGTCGCCGACACCGGAACCGGCATCGCGCCGGAGCATCTCGGCCGCATCTTCGAGCCGTTCTTCTCAACGAAGCCGGTGGGCTCCGGCACCGGCCTCGGCCTTTCCACCGTCTACGGCATCGTCAAGCAGACCGGAGGCTTCGTCTTCGTCGAATCCACGCTCGAGCGCGGCACCTCCTTCATCATCCTGCTTCCCGCCTATGCCGGCCGGCAGGAGGACGAGGTGGTGGAGGACGAGGAAGGGCGCCGGCCGCTCCGCGACCTGACCGGGGCCGGCACCATCCTCCTCGTCGAGGACGAGGATCCGGTGCGGCTCTTCAGCGCCCGCGCGCTGCGCAGCAAGGGCTACAAGGTGTTCGAGGCGCGCTCCGGCGAGGCGGCGCTCGATCTTCTCAACGACGCGGCGATGGCGGTCGATCTCCTGATCACCGACGTGATGATGCCGACGCTCGACGGCCCGACCTTGGTCAAGCTCGCGCGCGAGCGCCGCCCCGAGCTCAAGGTCGTCTGCATCTCGGGCTACACCGAAGATACGCTGCGCGAGCGCATTCCCCAGGACGGCATCACCCATTTCCTGGCCAAGCCGTTCAGCCTGAAGCAGCTGGCGCAGACGGTGAAGGAAGTGCTGACTTAGGGCCTGCTCGCCCGGCGCATCGGCGCCCGACGAAATATGAATTTTACCGCAGAGACGCAGAAGGCGCGGAGAAGGGGAGTTCACGCAGAGGGCGCTGAGGTCGACGCAGAGATCGCAGAGGGAAGATTTCGTTGCCGCACGAAGCGCGGCTATAAAAATTCGATCCTCTGCGACCTCTGCGTTCTTCTCAGCGACCCTTGCGGTTCAATCTTCCTCCGTGCCCTTGTCGACCGCTTCGCGGTCCGACCTCTGTGGTGCACCTAATCTTCCCGGATCGATCACGAGCGCGCCGGCTGCACCAGATTGGCGATCAGGCGAAAGGCGCCTGGCACTAGCCGCTCCAACTGGTGCGCGAGCGCCAGGCTCACATGGGTGTGCCGTCCCAGGCCGATCTCGGCCGAGATGAGCCCGCCCTGGAGCGGCACCTCGCCCGCATCGGCCAGCGCCAGCAGCGGCACATAGGCGGCATCCCAGGACGAGGCGAAGTAGAGCCCGCGCTCCTTCTGCCATCCCGCCCAATCGGCGGCGCCGATGCGGTTGGGATAGGTCAGGAGCGGATGGTCCGGGGTCAGGATTTCGACCGGGGCTAAGGGATCGGAAACACGCCAGCGCACCGAGGGAGCGCCGATGGCGATGCGGAAGGGCGGAGTCGCGAACGCGGCCCAGCCGTCTTGCGGGCGGTGATACTGCGTCAGCAGATGGCCGCCGCCCTCGACGAAGTCCTGGAGCCGCTTGCGCGCCTGGCTGAGATCGGCGCGGCTGCCGAAGGCCTTGATGCCGACCACGATGGTATCGAAGCGGCCGAGATCGCCGCGGGTCATGTCCTGAGCCGCGAGCGGCTCGACCTCGAGCCCGAGTTGCCTGAGCCAGGAGCCGAGCCGATCGCTGCCGCCATCGACGATGCCGATGCGCGGCCTTCCCGGCAGCTTGAGGTCGATGACCAGGAGGTCGATGGCGGCGGCCTCGACCCAGCCGGTCGGGCCGGTATGCGGATAGAATTGCCGGACCAGGCGGCCATGCGGAACGCCATCGGCGGCAAGCTGCCAGCGATGTCGGCCCGGCGCCGGCTTCGGCGCGGCGAGGGTTGTCTCCAGGCTTTCGCCGGGCTCGAGGCGGATGGCGGTGCCCTCCGCCGCCGCGCCGACGAGCCGGAGCACGCTTGCGATCGGCGCCGAGGAATGATTGCGGGCGACGACCGGGATGGCGATCGAGGATGCGCTCGCGTCGAGGATGACCATCGCCGCCAAGGCCGGTGCCAGCGCCAGCGGCGGCGCCGGCACCGGCGCCATTTCCGGGGCGATGCAAACCTCGACCTCGACGCCGTCTGCGCTATAGCGAAGCACGCCCGAGACCGAAGCATTGGCTGCCAGCGGATCGAAGTGCTCGCGAAACGGCTGGCTCGCTCGCGGTATATAGTCGATTCGGCCATCTGGATCGGGCCGCCGGACAGCACCGTCCTCCGCGACTAAGCCAAGCTCGGCGGCGCAGGGTGGCCCGCCCTGGAATACCGCGAGACGCGCCGTACCGGGCTCACCCAGGACGACGGTTTCCGGCAGCTCCAGGCGGGGGACGAGCGAAAGCGCCAGCCGACTCGCCCGCGCGAGCTGGCGGCGCTTCTGCACCAGCCGGTGCAGCACCGTGTCGGCGACGTCGGCCGGCGCCTCGGCCAAATGCGCTTGGGCCTGGCCGATGGCCGCCATCGCGGTATGCACCGAGGCCGCGACGCGGTCGAAGTCGGGAAACGCCGCGATCGCTCTCTCGATCGCCTCGTCGGCGCCGATCAACGCCGCCTTGGCCGGCGGTTCGAGCGCTGCCGCCAGGTGTGTCAGCCGCGTCGGCAGCCCATCGAACACCGTCTTCTCGTTCTTCGCGTGCGTCAGCCGCGTGCGGGCGAGATGGAGGGCAACCGGGCCCGCCTCGGTTTCGCCGCGCCAGCGCCCCATGCCCTGGGATCGATGGCAGAGGCGCGACCACTCGCCGATCTGCGCATGGGTGGCGCCGAGCCAGCGGTCGTAGCCGCCGACATCGACGGCGAGCGTGGCCGGCGGCGGCGGGGCGGCATCGTCATAGGTGGCGCCGGCGCCGGAATAGGCCGGCAGGTAGAGCTTGGCGATCGTCCAGGGGCGGAGCCCGGCATCGATCTGTTCGGGAAAGGCGGCCGGATCGGCCGCCGCCTGCCGCCTCGAAGGCGCGAAGGGTCATCCGGGCGATGGCGCGATGGTGTCCGTGCTGGCCCGGCACATCGAGGAAGGCCGGAGAGACGACATCGGGCCGGCTCTGCCGGATCGCTCGAACCAACCGCCCCAGCGCCCGGTCCTCGCCCCACATCGCCAGCGTCTGCTCCGGGCTCTTGGCGAAGCCGAAATCGCTGACCGGGTCGTCCGCGTGCAATTCGAGCCAATAGAGCTCCATGCCGAGGACCTCGGCGGCCGCCTCCATCTCGCGCGTGCGGATGAGTGCCAGCGCCGTGCCGGCTTCGACCCCGAGCGCATTCTGCCCGCCGCCGCCGCGGGTGGCCGAGACATAGATGACACCGGCGCCGTCGCCCTTGGCGAGGCGCGCCAAGAGTGCGCTTGCCTCATCGTCGGGATGCGCTCCCGTCATCATGAAACGCTGAACCGAGCGCAGCGGCAGCAACGCCTGCCAAAGCTGGGCGAGCGGGTTCGAGGCGGCCTGGCGCCGGATGCGAAACTGCTGAGGGGTCATCGGCTATGAGAGCTCGAACCTGCGGGACCCGGCTGCCGAGATCAAGGAAATTGGCTTGGTCATTGACTTGAGTAGGGGCGTTCGCTGACCATGCCGCAACAAGAAATCGGGCCTCGCGCCCCAGGGAGCCAGAAAATGATCAAGCGGTGGCTGTTCGGCGTCGTTCTCGGCGGCGTGCTCGTCTTGGCATCGGCCGCTCGGGCCCAGACTGTCGAGATCGAGTATTGGCAGTACACCTTCGCTCAGCGCGTGCAGGCGATCGACGAGCTGATCAAGCGCTTCGAGGCCGCCAACCCGACCATCAAGGTCAAGCATGTGAACGTGCCCTATGACGACTTCCGCCTGAAGATCGCCGCCGCGATCCCGGCCGGGCAGGGCCCGGACGTGGTGCAGCTGTTCTATGGCTGGCTGCAGGATTATCTGAAGGCGAAGCTGCTGCAGCCCCTGCCGGCCGATTTGTTCAACACCGCCGAGATCGAGCGCGACTTCTTCCCGCTGGTGAAGGAGATGAGCGTCGGCGGCCAATATTACGGGCTGCCGACCGCGGTTCGCTCGCTGGCGCTATTCTGGAACAAGAAGCTGTTCCAGGAGGCGGGCCTCGATCCGACGAAGCCGCCTGGGAGCCTGGGCGAGCTCGTCGAGGTCGCGAAGAAGCTGACCAAGCGCGACGCCGGCGGCAATCTGCTGCAGGCCGGCATCGCGCTCGACCCCGCCGGCCAGGACCATCAATGGATCCGCGAGGTGCTGATCCGCCAGATGGGCGGGCAACCCTACTCCGAGGACGGCCGCAAGGTCGCCTATGACAGCGAGGCCGGCGCCAAGGCGGTCGCCTGGTACACCGACCTCGTCGCCAAGGAAAGGGTGAGCGAGTTCGGCTTCCTGACCGACGCGGTGACCGCCTTCAAGTCCGGCAAGGCCGGCCTCACCATCGACGGGTCCTTCCGCCTGGGCGCCTTCGACGGCCAGTCCGGCCTCGACTACGGCGTGGCCGAGCTTCCAGCCCTCGACGGCAAGCGATCGAATTTCGCCTCCTACTGGGTGAATGGCATTACTCCCAAGGCCACCGGGGCGAAGAAGGAGGCTGCCGCCAAGTTCCTGAAGTTCATCACCACGCCGGAAGCGATGGAGCTTTGGCTCGACAAGGTTGGCGAGCTGCCGGCGCGCAAGGCGGTGGCCGAGCGCGACGCGGTCAAGAACCATCCGAAATACGGCGCCTTCATCCGCGGCCTCGCCTATGCGCAGGCGACCTTCTTCGTCAACGAGACCGGTCAGCGCAAGGTCTATCTCGACATGATCGACCGCGTCGCCATCAAGCACCAGCCGCCGAAGGAGTCGGTGCACGAGGCGGCGCTGGAAGAGCAGAAGATGCTCGACGCATATTACAACAAGTGAGCGCGTAGGCGAGATCGAGATCGTGCCCGCGTCACCCCCCACCCTAACCCTCCCCCGCAAGGGGGGAGGGGATAAGTCGGACGGCTGTACAACTTCCTCACCCTTCGTCTCTTACTCCCTCCCCCCTTGCGGGGGAGGGTAGGGGAGGGGGGTATTCTTAGAACCGCATCTCTCACGCTGCGCCAGAAGCAAGCGCTGTGGGCGTGGTCGTTTCTGGCGCTGCCGGTGGTCTTCTACGGGACCATCCGCTTCTATCCGGCGGCGCAGGCCTTCGCCATGTCGCTGACCGATTGGAACATCGTCGGCCAGGCGCGGTTCATCGGCGCCGGCAACTATCTCCGGCTGGCCGAGGACCCGCAGTTCTGGCGGGTGATGGGCAACACCGCGACATACCTCGTCGTCGGCGTCCTCTCCTGCATGGCCGTCGCCTTCGTCATCGCCTACTACCTCGACCGGGTGCGCTTTGGGCACGGGTTCCTCAGGGCGCTGTATTTCCTGCCCCACATCACCACCGCGGTCGCCATGGCCTGGGTGTGGCGCTGGTTCTATCAGCCGGTGCCGGTCGGGGTCTTCAACGACGCGCTGGTCGCCTTTGGCTTTCCCCAGCAGCCCTTCCTGCGCTCGACCAGCCAGGCGCTCTATGCGGTGCTGGCGCCGGCGGTCTGGGCCAGCCTCGGCTTCCAGATCGTGATCTTCCTCGCCGGCCTGAAGGCGATCCCGCAGCACTACTACGAGGCCGCCGAGATCGACGGCGCCGGGCGCTGGCGGATTTTGTTCGAGATCACGCTCCCGCAGCTCAGGCCGACCCTGATCTTCCTCATCGTGGTGAGCTCGATCGCCTTCCTTCGGATCTTCGACTACGTCTATGCCATGACCCAGGGCTCGGGCGGGCCGCTCGACTCGACGAAGCCCCTGGTGCTGATGATCTTCATCAGCGCCTTCGGCCATTTCGAGATGGGCTACGCCGCCGCCGGCACCGTGGTTCTGTTCGTGATCCTGCTTGCGATCTCGCTCATGCAGCTGAAGCTGCTCCGGGCCAGATGACGGCGTCCCGGCCCGAGCGCATCCTGGTGTGGACCCTCTTGTTCCTGGGCGGCGTGGTCATGGTGCTGCCCTTCGTCTACATGCTCGCCACCTCGCTGAAGAACAACGCCGAGGTCTACGATCTGGCGCTGTTCCCGAAGGCGCCGACCGTGGCCAACTACATCCGTCTGCTCGGCGACGCCACATTTCCGCGCTGGTTCTTGAATTCGCTGGTGGTGGCGAGCCTGACCACCGCCTCGGCCCTGTTCTTCGACAGCCTGGTCGGCTACACGCTGGCCAAGTTCGACTTTCGCGGCCGCCGCCTGGTGTTCTTGGCGATTCTCTCGACCCTGATGATCCCGACCGAGATGCTGGTGCTGCCCTGGTACATGCTGTCGAAACAGATGGGCTGGCTCGACACCTATTGGGCGCTGTTGTTCCCGGGCTTGATGACCGGCTTCGGCACCTTCCTCATGAAGCAGTTCTTCGAAAGCGTGCCCGACGACCTCTTGGGCGCGGCGCGGATCGACGGCTTCGGCGAGTTTCAAATCTGGTGGCGCGTGGCCATGCCGCTGGTGACGCCGGCGCTCTCGGCCCTGGCGATCTTCGTCTTCCTCGGCAATTGGACGGCGTTCCTGTGGCCGCTCATCGCCACCAGTTCGTGTTCCTGGCTCTGCAGAAATTCATCATTCGCGGCATCATGCTGACGGGGATCAAGGGCTGATGGCGAAGCACCGGGACGAAGCGCCTTTTCCCGCACCCGTCTACAAGGAGACGGTGCTGGCGCCCTTGTTCGAGGGGGTGAAGCGCCACCATTGGCGTCATCAGATGCGCATCAATCGGGCGAGCGCCGTCATGCTGGCCGAGCGTGGCCTGCTGGCGCCGGGCGAAGCGAAGGCGATCCTGGACGCGCTGGGCGACATCGAGCTGAAGGCCGACATCGCCAACCTCGCCTACACCGGCGAGCATGAGGACTTTTTCTTCTACGTCGAAGCCGAGCTCAGGCGGCGGCTGGGGGTCGAGGTCGCAGGCAAGCTCCACACCGGACGATCGCGCAACGACATCGACCACACCGTCTTCAAGCTCGCCCTGAAGGAGCGGTTGGTCCAGCTCTTGGAGGCGCTCTTCGGCTTCATCGAGACGACGGTTGCCGTGGCCGAGCGCAATCAGGCGACCTTGGTGGTCGCCTATACCCATGGCCAGCCGGCGCAACCGACCACCTTCGGCCACTATCTGGGCGCCCTCATCGAGCAGACCTTGCGCGACGGCGAGCGCTTGCGAGACGCCGCCCGCTATCCCGACAAGTCGAGCATGGGTGCCGCCGCCATCACCACCTCGGGCTTCGGCCTCGACCGCGGGCGCATGGCCGAGCTGCTCGGCTTCGCCGAGGTGCAGGAGAACTCCTATGGCTGCATCGCCGCGGTCGACTATGCGACCAGCGTCTATGCGCAGCTGAAGCTGCTGTTTCTCCATCTCGGGCGCTTCGTCCAGGATTTGAATGCCTGGTCGGGATTCGAGATCGGGCATCTCTACGTGCCTGACGCCTATGTGCAGATCAGCTCGATTATGCCGCAGAAGCGCAACCCGGTGGCGATCGAGCATTTGCGGCTGATGCTGTCCTTGGCGGCGTCGCGGGCAGAGGCGGTGCTGGGTGCGGTTCACAACACCCCCTTCACCGATATGAACGATTCCGAGGGCGAGGTGCAGGCGGCCGGCTACGAGGCCTTCGACACCGGGCTCCGCGCGCTCAAGGTGCTGGAAGGCTTCCTCGGCGTCGTCAGCATCGACGAGGCGAAGGTGCGCCGGCACATCGAGGAGGCCTGCATCACCGTGACCGAGCTCGCGGATTCGCTGGTGCGCGGCGAAGGCGTGTCGTTTCGCCAAGCGCATGAGGTGGCGGCACTCCTCGCCCGAAGGATGATCGAGGCGAAGGAGAGCTTTCCATCCGTGCCCTTCGCCGCCTTCCGCGAGGCCTTCGCCAAGGTCGTCGGGCGCGAGCCCGGCATGGCGGAGGCCGAGTTCCGCCGCGTCACCACGCCCGAATACTTCGTCCAAGTGCGCACCATGCCGGGCGGCCCAGCACCGGCTCCGCTCGCCGCCAGCTGAGCTTCGGGGCGGTGGAGGTCGTGCACGGCGTCGACCTCGACATCCCCGACCGGGAGTTCGTGGTGCTGGTCGGCCCGTCCGGCTGCGGCAAGTCGACGATCTTGAGGATGATCGCCGGGTTGGAGGAGGCGAGTGGCGGCGAGATCCGCATCGCCGGGCGGCTGGTGAACAACGTCTCGCCCAAGGATCGCAACATCGCCATGGTGTTCCAGAACTACGCGCTCTATCCGCACATGACGGTCTACCGCAACATGGCCTTCGCGCTCCGCGCCAAGCGCCTGCCGCGGAGCGAGATCGACAACAAGGTGCGGGGTGCTGCGGCGATCCTCGGGCTCGAGGAGTATCTCGAGCGCCGCCCGGGGGAGCTCTCCGGCGGCCAGCGCCAGCGGGTCGCCATGGGGCGCGCGATCGTGCGCGACCCGGCGGTGTTTCTCTTCGACGAGCCCCTGTCCAACCTCGACGCCAAGCTCCGCACGCAGATGCGCGCCGAGATCAAGAAGCTGCATCAAAGGCTGCGCACGACCATCGTCTATGTGACCCACGACCAGGTCGAGGCGATGACCTTGGCCGACCGCATCGTCATCCTGAAGGACGGCAGGATCGAGCAGGTGGGAACGCCGGGCGAGGTCTACCGGCGGCCGGCGAATCTATTCGTCGCCGGCTTCATCGGCACGCCGGCCATGAACTTTTTGCCCGCACGCATCGGCACCGGCGGGGTCGTCTTGGCCGATGGCACGCGCTGGCCATTGCCGTCGATGCCGGCGCTGGCGGAGGGGCACCAGGTGACGGTCGGCCTCCGGCCGGAGGATTTGCGCCTGGCCGACGGGCCGTCGCCGTGTCGGCTCGAGGCCAGCGTGGCCATCGTCGAGCCGCTCGGCCCGGAAACCCTGATCACCGTCGCCTTCGCCGGCCAGGAGCTGGTGGCGAAGGCCGATGGCGACGCCGCACCCGCCATCGGTGCCGCACTGGCACTCGCCGCCACGCCCGGCCGGCTGCATCTCTTCGATCAGGCGAGCGGAAACGCATTGATTTAGTTTGATTTCCGCTCCGCGCGAGCGCGCGGCATGCCTCATATTTACGTATAATCCCACCTTCTTAATGCCTCCTTTAGGTGTGGCGGCCACAATCGGGCACGATTGCTGAGGCCGATGAGGGCGCGCTCCTGTCCAGATCGATGCCCACGCCCATCCTCTTCGTTATCGCGGCTTCCACCGCGGCTGCCGTCGCTGCACCGCTTTCGGTGCATCGGTCGGCCACGCTCGACAATCCCATCGTCACGCGGCGCCAGGCCGGACCAGCTTGCTGTGGCGGCGATCGCCGCCTGCGGGGCAAACCATGAACTTCAACGATGTGAAGATCTCGGTGAAGCTGTTCGCGGTTGTCGCCATCGCGTTTCTGGGGCTGCTGTTGATAACC
>WNFI01375028.1_pt1 | contig 15602 bp, 15 predicted proteins | sample 5400471 | NCBI WGS metagenome assembly WNFI01 (sample SAMN13153348, study PRJNA577476) | soil metagenome | isolation source: 100 cm saprolite on Douglas fir-dominated hillslope | place: USA:California | collected 2013-09-17 | reverse complement strand
GTCGCGATGGTCGGCGACCTGGCGAACGGCCGCACCGTGCGCTCCCTCACGTATCTGTTGAGCAAGTTCAAGGACATCCAGATGACGTTCGTGGCGCCGCCCATGGTCGCGATGAGAGACGACCTGAAAGCGCACCTCGACGAGCACCATGTCCCATGGGTCGAGACGGCGGACCTGGACTCTGTGCTTCCGGAGGTCGACGTCGTGTACATGACCCGGATTCAGAAGGAGCGTTTCTCCGACCCCGCGGCGTACGAAGCGGTGAAGGGCGTCTACCGGATCGACAAGAGGTCGCTGGAGCTGATGCGCAAGTACGCGATCGTGATGCACCCGCTGCCCCGCGTGGACGAGATCGCGCCGGAGGTCGACGCCGACCCCCGGGCCGCGTACTTTCGGCAGGCACGCAACGGACTGCACGTGCGCATGGCGCTCCTCGACCGACTGTTGGCATGAGCGTCACCCAGGGGCGGGCCGGGCGCGCGCAGGGCGCATCAAAACTGAAAGCAACCGTGATGGATGCCGACGCGATCCGCCGTTCGCTCTCGCGCATCGCGCACGAGATCGTGGAGCGGAATCGAGGTACCGACGGCGTCGTGCTCATCGGCGTCGTCAGCAAGGGAGACGTCCTCGCGCGTCGCCTCTCCGCGATCCTGACCGAGCTCGAGCAATGCGCCGTCCCGGTGGGCAGGCTGGACGTGGCCGCGCACCGCGACGACCGCCACCTGCGTGAACCGTCTCATCGTGCGATCTCCGAGATGCCGCCCATCGACGGCAAGGTCGTGGTCCTCGTCGACGACGTGATCCATCACGGCCGGACGGCCCGCGCGGCGATGGACGCGCTGATGGACTTCGGCCGCCCCCAGGCCATCCAGCTGGCGGTCCTCGTCGACCGCGGACACCGCGAGCTGCCGATCCGGCCGGACTACGTCGGAAAGAATGTCCCGACCTCCGACGCAGAGCGGATCGAGGTTCTCGTGGCCGAAGACGATGGCATCGACCAGGCGGTGATCGTTGCCGGATAGAAAGAAATTTGGTGCCCTCGTGCTCGAGGACGGCAGGGCATTTGTCGGCGATGCCCTGGGCGCCGAGGCCGTAGGAGAGGGAGAGGTCGTCTTCAACACTGCGATGACCGGCTACCAGGAGGTCCTCACGGACCCCTCGTACGCCGGGCAGATGGTGTGCATGACCTACCCGCTGCAGGGCAACTACGGCGTTCGTGATGCCGACGCGGAGTCATCCCGGCCGTGGGCTCGTGCCTTGATCGTGCGCTGGGCCTGTCCGGTCCCGAGCCACCACTCGAGCGAGGGTTCGCTGGACGAATACTTGAAGCGCTGGAAGGTGCCGGCGATCACCGAGATCGACACCCGGGCTCTGACTCGTCACCTGCGTACGCACGGCGCGCTGCGCGCGGTGCTGACCCACGAGTCGAAGGCCCCAGGCCCGGCTCGGCTGGCCGAGCTCGCGGCTGCAGCGCGTCGCGTGACGCCCCTTTCTGAGCAGGACCTGGTGGCGCAGGCGTCGCGCACGTCGACGGAGGAGTGGCTCGAGGCGCTGCCGCCCGAGCTCCGACGTGGCGAGCACGCGGACGGCGCCGGGCTGTCGATCGTCGTGGTCGATTACGGCGTGAAGAGCAACATCCTGCGCTCCCTTCGCGAACGCGGTTGTCGCGTCGTCGTGCTGCCGCACACAGCGACCTGGCGCGATGTCGAATCCACCGCCGCGGACGGCATGGTGCTCGCGAACGGACCTGGCGATCCGGCGGTGCTCGACGGACCGGTGGAGCTAGCCCGCCAGGCGATCGGCCGAATCCCGATCTTCGGCATCTGCCTGGGCCACCAGATCCTGGGTCGAGCCGCCGGGGCGAGCACGTCGCGCCTGCCGTTCGGCCACCACGGCGCCAACCACCCGGTGAAGGATCTCGAGACGGGCCGCGTGCACATCACGAGCCAGAACCACGAGTTCCAGGTCGACGCGGCATCGATCCCATCCGGAGACTTCTTCGTCTCGCAGCGCAATCTGAACGACGGGTCGGTCGAAGGCTTGAGCCATCGCACCCTGCCGGTCTTCAGCGTCCAGTACCACCCCGAGGGCTGCCCTGGGCCCCAGGACAACCAGCACCTCTACGACCGGTTCGTGGAAATGGTCCGCGACCGTCGACCCGTTCTGAGGGCGGTCGGTGGGGCGGCACAGCCTGAGAAGCCGCGCAAGGTCCTCATCCTCGGCTCGGGGCCGATCGTGATCGGCCAGGCGGCAGAGTTCGACTACGCGGGAACGCAGGCATGCAAGGCGCTGCGCGAAGAGGGCATCGAGACGGTCTTGGTGAACTCCAACCCGGCGACGATCATGACCGACGAGGAGGTCGCCGACCGCGTGTACCTAGAGCCCCTGACCGTCGAGTCGATCGAGCGGGTCATCGCGCGTGAGCGCCCTGACGCCCTGCTGCCGACCCTCGGCGGCCAGACTGCTTTGAACCTGGCGACCGAGCTTGCCGCCGCGGGCGTCCTCGATCGCCACCATGTGCGGCTGCTCGGCGCCGGGATCGAGACGATTCGCAAGGCGGAGGACCGCCAGGCCTTCAAGGACATGCTCCAGGGGATCGGAGAGCCGGTGCCCATCTCGCGCGTGTGCGAGTCGCTCGACGATGTGCGTGAGTTCGCCGCTGAGGTTGGTTTGCCGCTGGTCATCCGGCCCGCCTACACGTTGGGCGGTACGGGTGGTGGCTTCGTCACGAACGAGGCGGACCTGGAACGGGTCGCGATAGGCGGCCTCAATGCATCACCCATCCACCAGGTCCTCATCGAGCGCTCGCTGTGGGGGTGGAAGGAGATCGAGTACGAGGTGATGCGGGATGCGGCCGACACCTGCATCACCATCTGCAACATGGAGAACCTCGACCCGATGGGCGTGCATACGGGTGACTCGATCGTGGTGGCGCCGGCGCAGACGCTGTCCGACCGCGATCACCAGATGCTTCGCTCCTCGGCGATCCGCATCATCCGCGCGCTGGGCATCGAGGGCGGGTGCAACGTACAGTTCGCCCTCGATCCCCAGAGCTCGACCTACTACGTGATCGAGGTCAACCCCCGCGTCAGCCGCTCGTCAGCGCTGGCCTCCAAAGCGACGGGTTATCCGATCGCCCGCGTGGCGGCCAAGGTGGCGGTCGGCCGGCGGCTCGAGGAGATCCGCAACGAGGTCACCGGGCGCACGTTCGCCGCTTTCGAGCCGGCGCTGGATTACTGCGTCGTAAAAATCCCGCGCTGGCCCTTCGACAAGTTTCCAGCCGGCGACCGGCGCCTGGGCACGCAGATGGCTTCCACCGGCGAGGTGATGGCGATCGAGCGGACATTCGAGGCGGCGCTCGTCAAGGCGATGCGCTCTCTCGAGCAGAAGCCTCCCGCCCCCGCGGAGCTTGGCCCTGAGACGATCGACCAGCCCAACGACCGCAGGTTGTTCGCGCTTCTCAATGCATTGAGGAATGGGGCGAGTGCGCAATCCCTGGCGGAGCGGAGTGGGATCGATCGCTGGTTCATCGACCGGATGGCGAACCTTGTACGTCTCGAAGTCGAAGGCGACGTGCGGGAGCTGCGGCGCGCGGGGTACTCCGACGCGATGATCTCGGCACTTCGCGGCGAGGCGTTCGAGAGCGCCGCGCCCACCTACAAGCTGGTCGACACGTGTGCGGCCGAGTTCGAGGCCGCGACGCCCTACTACTACTCCTGCTGGGAAGACGAGAACGAGAGCACGCCCGTGGACGGGCGCAGTGCCCTTGTCATCGGGTCAGGCCCGATTCGCATCGGCCAGGGCATCGAGTTCGATTACTGCTCGGTCCACGCCGCGTGGTCGCTGCGCGAAGCGGGTGTCCGCGCGGTGCTCGTCAACTCCAATCCCGAGACCGTGTCGACCGATTTCGACACCTCAGACCGCCTTTATTTCGACCCGCTCGACCTGGACGGCGCGCTGCACGTGGCGCAGGCGGAGCACGTGGCGGGAGCGCTGGTCCAGTTCGGCGGCCAGACCGCGATCAACCTGGCGGAATCGATGGACCAGCACGGCGTGGCGATCCTGGGATCGAGCGTCGAGGCGATCGACCTCGCCGAGGACCGGCGTGCGTTCGCCAAAGCGCTCGACGCCATCGGCATACCCCAGCCGGTCGGAGGCACGACCACCACGGTCGAGGAAGCGGTCGCGATCGCGGAGCGCGCCGGATACCCGGTTCTGGTCCGGCCCTCGTACGTGCTCGGCGGCCGTGCGATGGAGATCGTGCGCAACCGCGAGGAGCTGCGGCGATACATGTTCTGGGCCATCGGCGCGATGCCACGGGGCACCGTGCTCGTCGACAAGTACCTGCAGGGGACCGAGGTCGAGGTCGACGCGATCACCGATGGCGAGACGGTGGTCATACCGGGCGTAATGCAGCACGTAGAGCGGGCGGGCGTGCACTCCGGCGACTCGTACGCGGTGTACCCGGCCCAGGGCCTGGAAGCGTCCGAGCTCGACCACGTCGTCGACTACACGGTGAAGATCGCTCGACATCTCCGATTGCGTGGGATGGTGAACGTGCAGTACGTCGTGCACCGCGGGCACGTGTACGTGCTGGAGGTGAACCCGCGCTCGTCGCGCACCGTGCCTTTCCTCTCCAAGGTCACCGGCGTCCCGATGGTCAAGCTCGCCACACGTGTGATGCTCGGAGAGAAGCTCGCTGACATGGGTTGGTCAACCGGGCTGGTCCCAGCACGGGACCTGGTCGCGGTCAAAGCGCCCGTCTTCTCGATGAACAAGCTGCCGGCAGTCGATTCCTACCTGGGCCCGGAGATGAAGTCCACCGGCGAGGCGATCGGCATCGCGGGCACGCTGAACGAAGCCCTTCGCAAAGCCTTTGCCGCTTCGGGCATGCACATCGAGCGGGGCGGCTCGGCCCTGCTGACCATCGCCGACGTCGACAAGCCCGAGCTGCTGCCGATCGTGTCGCGCCTCGTCCAGATGGGCTGGTCGCTGGTGGCAACCGACGGGACCGCGAGGGCGCTTCGCCAGGCGGGATTCTCGCCGAGGCTGGTTGCGAAGATCGGCGAGCCCGGCCCGACCGTCGTCGACGTGATCACCCAGGGCCAGGTCGACCTGGTGATCAACACGATGTCGAACATCTACGCCGAGCCGAACGAGGTCGGCGGCCCGGTCTTCAAAGACGGGTTCGAGATCCGGCGCGCCGCCGTGGAACGCAGGATCCCCTGCCTGACCTCGCTCGACACGGCCACGGCCCTGCTCGAGTCCGCCGTCGCGGCCTCGCGCGACATGGAAGTCCGCACGATCGAAGAGTGGAGAGACGGTGTTCATGCCTGAGGCGACCCCCTCGCTGGAGGCGACGCATAACGCACGGTTGGCGCCAAACGCGCGGAAACCTAGGGTTTCATCCGCACGGCTGGCGCCAAACGCGCGGAAAGTCGAGATGGGGGTGCGGAGCTAGTGTTCCTCGTGGACGCCCGAATCACTGCCAAACGCCTCGTAGCGCGCGACATGTACGTGATCACGATGGACGCTCGGGAGATCGCTTCCAGCGTGCTGCCGGGTCAATTTGTGAATATCGGCTGGTCTCCGGGTCCATTGCTGCGCAGGCCCTTCTCCGTCTATCGAGTCGATGGCGAGCGAATCGAGATCGTCTTGAAGGCCGTGGGTACGGGGACGGCGGAGCTGCTCTCGATGAGTCAGGGCGACCGCGTCAGCTGCCTTGGCCCGCTTGGTCGTGGATTCGATATCGCCGCCGGCCCGCGCACAGCCGTGCTGGTCAGCGGAGGGTTGGGAGTGGCATCGATGAGGCTGGCGGCGAGGCAGGCTGCTTCGCTTGGGATTCGGGTGACCTGGGTCCATGGGGCGCGCAGCGCCGAAGACCTTTGCGTCGAGACCGACGGGGACGACGTCATCTGGGCCACTGATGACGGATCGAAGGGAGTGAAGGGGACGGCTGTGGCGGCTTGCCCGGACGCGGACCTGGTGCTGGCATGTGGGCCCAACCGGATGCTCGCCGCCGTGGCGGCTCGATGGCCCGAAGCGCAGGTCGCCGTCGAGACTTACATGGGCTGCGGCACGGGCGTTTGCCTGGGCTGCGCTGTCCCGCTGGCGCGTGGAGGATTTGATCGTGCGTGCACGGAGGGGCCGGTGTATCGCGCGGCCGATGTCAACTGGGCCTCTCTCCCGTCCCACCTCTCCTACCGGGTGACTGCGTGACCCAGATGTCGGTCGACATCGGTGCGCTCAAGCTGCGCGGTCCGGTGCTCGCGGCCTCCGGCACGTTTGGATACGGGACCGAGGTTCCGCTGCTCGAGCGCCGGGCGCTCGGAGGCATGGTTTCGAAAGGCATCTTCTTGCGGCCGCGAGAGGGCACGCCCCCGCCGCGCATCGCCGAGACTCCGAGCGGGATGCTCAACGCAATCGGGCTGCATGGTCCGGGCGTCGACGCGCTCATCCGTGACTACGCGCCGAAGTGGGCGGAGTGGGATTACCCGGTGTTCGTCAACATCAACGGGGAGTCCGCCGCCGAATACGGAGAGCTCGCCGCCCGACTCGACGGAGTGCCCGGGGTCGCAGGTTTCGAGATCAACATCTCCTGTCCAAACGTCGAGCAGGGCGGCCTCTACTTTGGCAACGATCCGCGCGCGGCATCGGCCGTGACAGAAGCGGTGCGGAAGCGGACCCGACTACCGGTATGGGTAAAGCTCACTCCGATGGTCACGGACGTAGGCGTCATCGCGCGCGCGGTCGAGGGGGCGGGCGCCGACGCGCTCTGCGCGGTCAACACGTTCGTCGGCATGTCGATCGACCTCAACGAGTACAAGCCCCGGCTCAGCTTCCGGACCGGCGGCCTTTCCGGGCCGGCGATCCGCCCGCTCGCCGTCCACCTGGCACACCAGGCGGCGAGTGCGGTACGCATCCCGGTGATCGGCATCGGAGGAATCTCGCGGGCGGAGGACGCGCTCGAGTTCCTGGTCGCCGGGTGCACCGCCGTGCAGGTGGGCACGGCCACGTTCGTCAACCCGACTGCCATCGCCGAGGTGCATGACGGCATCGCGGCATTCCTCGAAGCCAGAGGCTTCAGCTCGCCGGCCGACCTTCCCCGCGTTCTTTCCCGGGACTGAAGGCCGCAGGCAGCGAGAAGGTGTCCGGCCGCAGGATCCGGATGCCGAGCACGACGGCGCCGGCGACAGTAGCGCCGATCGCCATCGCCCAGGGCGCCCCAAAAAGGGTGGCGAGCGCGCCTGCTTGCGTGCTGCCCAGCGGACCGACGCCGATGAGGGCCTGCGCGTAGAGCGACATCACCCGCCCGCGCAGGTGATCGGGCGTGAGGGTCTGGATCCGGTTGTTGGCGGTGGCGACGAACGAGATCTGGCAGTAGCCGGCGACGAACAGGGTTGCCATCGAAATTACGAAGACCCGTGAGATTGAGAACTCCAGCAGCGCGACGACCCAGATCATCGCCATCCAGAACTGGCGTCTCGGATCTGCCCCGAGCGTCGGTGAGAAGGCGAGCGTGAGCGCTCCGACGAGCGCGCCCAACCCCATCGAGGCCAGGAGAAAACCGAACCCGTGCGCGCCGACGTGCAGCACCTGGTCGGCGAACAAGGGGATCAGCGTCAGGCGGTTCATCGCGAAGAGCGAGAAGACGGCGACCGCGATCAACAGCATCCCGACCACCGGCTGCCGGCTCGCGTAGGCGGCGCCCTCCACGACCCGCTTGAGGATCGGCAGCTCTTGATGCTGGGTCGCCACCTGGGGCAGGTCATGCATGAGAAGCAGGGCGACGATGGCGGCGAGGTAGCTGACGGAGTTCGCCAGAAAGCAGATCGGCACGCCCACGGCCGCGATGACCAGGCCGGCGATCGCAGGTCCGACCACGGCCGACGCGTTGAAAACGGACGAGTTGAGCGCGATCGCGTTCATCAGGTCCTGGCGCCCGACCATCTCGATGACAAACGCCTGGCGGGCGGGGACGTCGAACAGGTTGATGGAGCCGGTCGCAAACGCCGCGACGATCACCATCCAGTACTGGGCGTGGCTCGTTGCGCTGACCGCGAACAGCACGAACGATGGAATCGTGAAGAGCGATTGTGTGACCAGCAGCACGTTTCGCTTGCGATATCGATCGGCGACAAGTCCTCCAAACGGTCCGCCGACCAGGACCGGCGTGAACTGCGCGGCGAGGACGAGTCCGACGAGGAGGCCGCTGTGAGTGAGCTCGAGCGCCAGCCATGGCATCGCCACGCTCTGCATCCAGGTCCCGACGGTCGAGATGATCTGGCCGGTCAGGAAGAGCCGGTAGTTCCTGTGTCGCAGCGCACCAAGCATTCGATACGGAACCACCTCCGGCACTTAGTGGGATCATCGCAGGGTGAACAAGATTCACGAGGCGATCGACATCAAGGCGCCGGCATCACGCGTGTGGGCGGTGGTCCAGGAAGACGTCGTGAATGCGCCGAAGTGGTCGTCCTATCTGGCAAAGGCCGAGAAGCTCGACGACGGTCCTCCCGGCAAGGGGACGCGCTATCGCTACCAGCTCGACCTCCCGGGCGGATTCAAAGAAAAGATCGAGGTGGAGCAGACGGTCTATCAGAAGCCGAAACGGTGCTCCGGCAAGTTCATCCGCGGGCCGCTCAAGGGCACCTGGGCATACACATACACCGAGAAAAAGGACGGCACGACGCATGTCCTCTATGAGATGGACTACGAGCTGGGCGGCCTGCTTCGCTTCGCGGGCGGCCTGCTGAACAGCCAGTACGCGGACGGCATCAGCAAGACCATGGCGGCTTTGAAGAAGTATGTTGAGTCGGGCAAGGGACCCAAGGTCAAGCCCTAAGGAAGGTCAGTCGAGCTCCGCCTCCGCCTCGATTTCCACCTTCCAGCGATCGTCCAGCAAGCCTTTCACCACGATCATCGTGGCGGCCGGGGCGGCGGCTCCGAAGGCCTCGCGGTGCGCCGTGCCGACAGCTTGTGCGAACGCGGCGTCCGTCAGATACATGCGAGTCCTGACCACCTGGTCAGGTGACGCGCCCGCTTCGCCGAGGGCGGTTTCGATGATCTCGAAGCACCGTTTTGCCTGCACGTAAGGATCCGGGTCGACTGTTCCGTCAGGCCAGATCGGCGCCGTGCCGGAGACCAGGACTCGGTTCCCAACGCGCACCGCGCGACTGAATCCGATCCTCTTTTCGAACGGCGATCCCGACCGGACGTGCTTAGCTGGCACGGCCGGGCCCCATCAGGGTCGCTTGAACGGCAGCAGCTCGAGCTGCTCGAAGCGATCCTGGACCGCCACTCGCAGCTCGTTCGAAAGCGCATTCAAGCGCTCGCGCGAATTGTCTTCGAAGGTCACTGCTTTCAGGTTGCGGAGCGCGGTCTGCATGGCGTAGAGCCCCGCCGGCTCGTTGCTGGTCAATCGGGCCGCTGCGCCGCGGAGCTCTCGGGAGAGGTCCTCGTGGCCATGCGTGCGCAGCCAGTTGGACAGCCGCGCGGCCGCCACGAGCACGCGCTGGGTCTTTGGATTCAATCCTGCCGGCGCGACCTCGTGGGGACCCTTCTGGAAAACGGACGGGACGGTGGTCGGGCGCCGGAGAGACCGGATGCGGCGGAACGTGCCTTTGACGTTAGGTCCCACCATGACCAGGACGCCAGCCACCACGAGCAGGCTGACGACAAACCCGACCAGGAGCTCCAGCAGCATTTTCCCTAGGGTACGCTTGAACAGCGCCGCATTTGTCATTCGATCGCGAGTCGCCCGCGAACTCACAGCGAAGCCCAACGTTCACGCGGCACAGGAGGTAGGGGTACGGCCAAATCCACACCGGTCGCGGTCATCACCGGCGCGTCCTCCGGGATTGGCGCAGCCACCTCGGTCGCGCTCGGGCGAAAGGGCTTCCAGATTGTCGTCGGCGCACGGCGCGTAGACCGACTCAAGCGGGTCGCGGGCGAGGAAGGCGTCGCGCTGCCGCTCGACGTCACGGACAAGAAGAGCATCGAGGCGTTCGTGCGGGAAGTTTCGAAAAGATTCGGTCGGATCGACGTCCTCGTGAACAACGCGGGCGGTGCGCTGGGCCTATCGCCCATCGAAAAGGCATCTGACGAGGACTGGATCGGCATGTGGCAGGTCAACGTGCTTGGCCTGATGTGGATGACCCGCGCATGCCTGCCTCTGCTGCGCAAGGCCAAGCATGGGCATGTCGTGAACATCGGATCGATCGCTGGGTTCGAGACCTATAAAGGAGGCGCGGGCTACACGGCCGCCAAGCACGCTGTCCGGGCGATCACCCGCACGCTGCGGCTCGAGCTGAATGGAGAGCCAATTCGAGTGACAGAGATCGACCCTGGGCTTGTCGAGACCGAGTTCAGCGTCGTGCGGTTTCACGGAGACCGCAAGGCGGCCAAGGCGGTCTACGAAGGATTGAAGCCGCTGTCAGCGGAAGACATCGCCGATTGCGTCGTCTTCGCCGTCACGCGACCGCCGCACGTCGACATCGATGAGATGGTGGTCCGCCCGGTAGCCCAAGCGACGGCCTGGATGGTGGCGCGCAAGCCGAAATCCTGAGGTGGCGCGGAAGCCCATCCTAGTGGCAGGTTGGTCTGCTCCGTCCGGCCATTTGACCCCTCCTGCGACGTGTTTCCCGGCCTGGTCTCGCGGCCCCGTCCCCTCGCGTCCGTCGCCCCCTAACGGTAAATCATCCTTCGCCAAGGGGATCATCTTCTGTAAACGGAAGAGGCAAGGGACGCGAGGCAGGAATATGTTGAAGAACCTTCACCACGGTGTAGGTGGTCCTTAGGCCATCTTCCGTCTGCCATTGCTGAATTTGAAGACGACACCGAAGGATGTCATTCTTTCGAAAAGCTTCGTCGCCGCTCTGAACGCGCGCCAAAAAGGCGTCGTCCCCAATGGTCGCGAAAAACGTGGTTTCGCCATCGCTGAGCCGCCACTTGTTGCCCTCGGCGAACGAGACAGACGTGATCGTGAGATTCATCTCAGTTTGCTGGTCAAGGAGAGTGGCGTCTGGAAGAACTGGAACCTCGAAGGCATCGACCTCGTCGGCAACCACACGGACCGTTTCGAGGTGTGGGGCCTCTAGTCGCAACTCACTAATGCCAGGTCTGAGTAGTGGTTGCACGGTCTTCCTGGCACTCTGCCGGACAGCGTCGTTTTGTATCAGGTTGATCACGACCGTTTCGACGTTCACCACGGTCTGATCGTCGAGGGTCAAGCGAGTGAAACCGGGCTGTGGCAGCTCAGTCTTTTGGATACGACGGCCCCTCAGTCTCTTCAGAAGCCAAATTGTGCCGAGCGTCGCCGAAACGATCGTGGTGCCTCCCTGCGCAGTTGGTGTTGCAAAGAGATCGATCACCTGTTGAACGAGGCCGCCTACCTCGCTGATATTCAGGGCGACTTCGAACGAGCCTTCCCTAGTCGCAGTAATTTCAAGTGCCACTGGCACGGATCCGGGAAAGGCAGTCCGGTTTACTTCCTGGACAAGGTCACCCATCGCAAGCAGGGCTGGCGCCAGGTCTCGCACGTCCATACGCCCGGACGCCAAGGCAGGCCCGTCATAAATGAGCCTAAAAGTGGCCTGGGCCTCAACCACCGCCATGGCATGCCACTCTAAGGGAGACGAACGGTGGGGTGAAGGCTCCTAGTTAACGAGGTCATCCATCGGCGTGCCGCCTCTCGGGCCGGCCTCAATAAGCCTGACCGCAAACACGGCGATGCGCTGCCAGCTACCAGTTGGGGCGGCTCCGGCGGCGGCAAGGCGTCGATGCCCTCGGCTCCGCGCCGAATGGATCCTCTCGTTCGCGTCACGGCCAAGTCCAGGACCGCCCGGTCCCGACGGTCCAGGGCCGTCGCCAGCACCAATCACTGACTCGTCATAAGGTCATGCAGGATCGACTGAGGGCATTAGCGAAAGAGTCGGAGGTTAGCCGGGAGTATCGTTTCGGCGATGTCCCAGCCACCGTCAGGAACTCCTCCTCCTGGGCGGCCGCTGTCGGAGAAGACCCGGCTCGCAGGCGAACGGATTATCGCGGCACTTGCTGCGAAGGGCGCCAACAATCCTGTCTGTCCGATGTGCCACCAGACTCAATTTACAGTCGGAGCCTATACACCCCTCTTTGTTACAACCAATGTCAATCGTCCGTCGGTCGGTGGGCCTAGTTATCCGTTTGTCGCCTTAGTCTGCACGACATGTGGCAATACCCAGCTGATCAACCTCTTAACTCTCGGGTTAAGACAAGAGGACCTCGATGGTCTTGCATTCGAGGAATTGCCTGGTGCCCCCTGATCAGACGGGTATCTCTCTTAGCAATGAATTCAGCGGCATCCAACACTCTGCACCGCCTGAGACGGTCACTGTGAACAAGTACCACCTCGAGCTTCGCCTAACGAACATGAGAACACCTAAGAGAGTCAGCTTCTCATGGTGGCTGACACCCGCTGGCATTGCCCTCGCGATCCTGCTGGCAATGCTGACAGCCGATTTTAAGGACGCGCTGGGCATTCCAAAAACGACATGGCAGGCATTCGCTTTGATCGTACTGTTAACTGCTTCGGTGGCATCGGTAGGGCTATTTGTTCTCTGGATTGCCGGCTTGGCGGATCGTGTGTTTTTGCATCCCGATCCAACGCCACAGCAACTCGTTGAGCAGATCATGAAGGAGTTGGCCGCGGACCGCGAAAAAGCACACCTAGGCCAGGGTTAGCGCCGCATACTGGAGAAGGCGGTGCTTGGGGACGTCTCGATGGACAGGGGCGCTGACAATGACGACTGACCAAGTGTTGTTAGCCGTGATCGGCTTTGGCAGCGCGGCCCTCGGGGCAGTGGTGGGTGGAATCTTCGTTCTCGTCGCGGCGCGCGGCCAATGGAAAAACGACCGGCAGGAAGCTATACGACACGCGTCGCGTGAGTCCGCCCGGCGTCTCCTCGCCGCCCTGGTTCCTCTCGAGGGCGCATTTGCAACTCTTCTTGGTGGCCAAGGCGTGGACGCCGTTGAGCTAACGACTATCTTCAACGCCTTCTCCGGCGTCACGACCACGGAGCTCCCGTTCATCACCGAAGACCAGGTCGCCGGCAGAGTGCTCGCTCATGTCCAGCTCTGCTGGCCGTTGATTCGGATGGCCCCCACCGCCACTCCGCCGCGGCCCGTACTGGAAGCTGTGCGTCGGCACGCAGACGCCGTAACCGAAGTGCTCGAAGCCCACATCCGCGGCGCGCCGCTGCCGCCATATCGTCCGCTGCCAATGGACACGACTGGTCGGATCGACATACAGGCGCTAATCGCTTGGCCAGGACAAGGAACCTCCTGAAGGGCTAGGCTCACCGCAAGCCCTGTCCAGTAGAGCGGTAAGGGAACGGTTCCGGGGCCGGCAGGAGGCTGTAGTGCCCAGCTATTTCATCCTGGGCTCGATGTCGATCGAACCCGCGACGCATCCCGACAACGTCGCCGAGGCTCTCAACCGGTACGGCGCTGGCCTTACTGGCCGCAACGCGAACGAAAGCGGCAAAGTCTTCTGGGTGTCGGAGACGGTGAACGGACCCAATCGAAAGGTCGTGGTCGCGACACTGAAGACCCGGATTGGCAGCGCTGTTGTGCTCCGACGAGTCTTTGACCGAGTCCAGCGTTTTACCGTCGGCGCGTTCGTCGCCGAGCACATATCTGACTGGCTCCCGGAGGATCAATCCGGACCGCCGCAACTTGGCCCAGCTCGCTGGCTTGTCTGAAGACTACGTCAATCGGCTGACACCCGCCGGGGGACGAAGGTGGTCCGTGAGATCGCTGACGTCGATTGGATAGACTCTGCCCGCAAGATCGTCGTATTCATGAGACGACCAACGCCTGCGCGGCGCGACAACCTAGATGAACTACTGACCGAAATGAATCCAGACCCAAGTCCGCCACCAGTCGGGGTGGTTGAGAGAGCCGTACTCGGCAAGGGCATGGGCGCGCACGTTGGTGACGAGCCGCCTCCCGGTGCTGAGGGTGGAGGACGCTAGCGGTCGACACGCAGCTCATCATCAGGAAATGAAACCGAGTCAGCTGGACTGGGTGGCCATCTATGCTGCCGCCGTAGCCACGATTGCCTTGGGGTGGCAAATTGGGGACCGAATCTACTCAGCTTTGAGCCATGTTCGTGTTTACGGCGAGGTCACCGACGCAACTACCGGCGGAACGGCTCCTCTGTTCGACGTCATGGGCGTAACCATAATCAATCGCGGGGCCCATTCCATTCGGATTCGCGCCATCGTTGTCGAGGATGCGCCGAGGTTTCGTGGGCCAAAGTGGCGATACCAGATATACCAGTTCATGTCGGGCACGGATGTGGCTGTAGAGATCGGCCCGCATGACTCGTTCACAAGCGCATTCGATTGAAGAATTCAGACGGTTGGCCGGCAATGGGCACGTGAGGGTCACTGCCCAGTTGACAACCGAGCGCTGGCATCGTTCGCGGCGATTCCGGCCCGTCGACCGACCAGAACCCTCACCAACGAACTTTCCAATGCCTCCTCCACCGCCCTAAACCCGTTGCGAGCCGGCCGAGCCGTCTCCGCCCGGTCTGCCGCGCCAACCCACTGCTCCGCCGCCAGGCGCTCGGCGTCAGCCGGTGTCGGGGACCATCCAACAGGCGGGGCTCAAGTCGGGCGCGAGGGGCTGCGCAGCGGAGGCGACCGGCGTGCGATTGTTCCCGGTCGCTGGGAGCCTATGCGAGCCGATAACTGAACCCACGCGTCGCTCGTAGCGGGGACGACAACCCCGGGCTCATTGCTTATTCGTAATAGTTCTGGTTGAACTCTATCCAGCCTTCTCCCGCGGGATCTTTGACCTGGAATCGCTCGTGCCCTCCCGACTCCACAGGCTCGCTGAGGATCGTCGCATCGAATGTGACTTCCGCGCCGTTGGCGCTGTTGACGATGTCCTGGTGAAGACCTGTGTCATCGGGAGTCTCGCGTCCTCCGCACGCCAGCAGAGCGAGCGAAATCGCCATTGCTATGCAGGTCCGCCTCACGTAGCGAACACCTGGTCGAGCGCGATGCGGCCTTCGTAAAGTGCCTTGCCGAGGATGACCGCCGAAGCGCCCGTCGCCGCCACCTTGGCGATGTCTTCCAGTGACGAGACTCCACCTGAGTACTGAACCGGAAGGCCGGTCATCGAGCGGGCCCTCGCGAGCGTGACCAGGTCCGGCCCAGAGAGGGTGCCGTCCCTGTCGATGCACGTCAAGATCACGCCCGCCAGCGGCAGCTTGTCCCACCGCGCGAGAAGGGCTCCCATCATCACAGGCTCGGTCTCGGTCCAGCCGCTCACCGCCGCTTTCTCGTCCCGCACGTCGAGCGCTGTGAGGATGCGTGCGGGATACCTGCGAGCGCATCTCTCGAGCAGGCGTGGATCACGCACCGCCGCCGTGCCCATGACGATGGCGTGAGCGCCAGCGGCGATCCAGTGATCCACTGCGTCGGACGTTCGAATTCCACCCGCCACTTGCACTTTTAAGTCGTGCCTACCGACGATCGATTCGATCACAGCCTTGTTGTCACCGGTGCCGCGCGCAGCGTCCAGGTCGACCACGTGAATGTGCTCGGCGCGTGCCTGCA
>WNFI01170375.1_pt1 | contig 15605 bp, 13 predicted proteins | sample 5400471 | NCBI WGS metagenome assembly WNFI01 (sample SAMN13153348, study PRJNA577476) | soil metagenome | isolation source: 100 cm saprolite on Douglas fir-dominated hillslope | place: USA:California | collected 2013-09-17 | reverse complement strand
ACGGAACCGACCACCTACTCCATCAAGTTTCCCGAGAATTCCGGGCTGGCGCTTAAAAATATCTGGCAGATTTGCGTCAACCCTCCCGGGCAGCCCGACACGATTTACTGCGGCGTGGAGCCATCCTCACTTTTCGTTTCGCGCGATGCCGGCACGAGTTGGTCGCTGGTGGAAGGACTCTTCAATCATCCGCACCGTGCGAAGTGGACACCGGGCGGAGGTGGAATGTGCCTGCACACCATTCTGCCCGATCCCGTGGACCCGAAACGTATGATGGTTGCCATGTCCACAGGCGGTGCTTATCGTACGCTCGATGGCGGCGCCACGTGGGAAGCACGCAACCAGGGAGTGCGCGCGCAGTTCCTGCCGGACAAATACCCCGAGTTTGGACAGTGCGTGCACAAGATCGTGCAGAACCCAGCCAAGCCAAAGAGGCTTTTCCTGCAAAACCATTGGGGACTCTATCGCAGCGACAATGGTGGCGATTCCTGGACTGACATCGCGAACGGAGTGCCGTCGGACTTTGGCTTCTGCATGGTTGCTCACCCGCACGATCCCGATACGGTTTACATCGTCCCCATTGAGTCGGACGAATACCGCTGCACGCCGGAGGGCAAGCTGCGCGTCTATCGCACGCGCAACGCGGGCGCATCCTGGGAGCCGCTCACCCGCGGGCTGCCGCAAAAAAACGCGCTCGAGACCGTGCTGCGCGATTGCATGTCCGCGGACACGCTTGATCCTGCCGGCATTTACTTCGGCACGCGGAGCGGCAAACTCTATGGATCGAGCGACGAAGGCAAATCCTGGCAGGTCATTGCCGAAGGTCTGCCACCAATCGTCTGCGTGAAAGCGGCGGTCGTGGCCCATGGAGCTGGGTCAACGCGCAAATCTTCCGGGAAGAAGAAGTCCGTGCCCAAGCGCTCCGTGAAGTCTCGCAAACCAGCGCGCAGGAAGTAGTTCGAGATGGCGATCACCTTTCGCATACCCAGCTACCTGGCCGGCTTTGCCGATGGGAAGACTTGTCTGACGCTGGAGCACGCCGCAACTACCGGCGATGCGCTCTCCGCCCTGTGGCAGCGCTATCCCGGACTGCAAGACCGCATTGTGGATGAGCAGGGTGAGGTCCGCCAGCACATCAATATCTTTGTTGGAAACGAATGCACTCGCTTCACCGGCGGTCTTGCTACGCCGGTCCCCGATGGGACTGAGATCCTGATTGTGCCTGCCGTGAGCGGGGGTAATTCTGCGAAAGATGTGGACGTACAGACGTGGCACGCCACGTCTCACTGCACGCGCGTCGATGAATGATAGCCACGGCCACAACTGAGAATTTCCTGCCATTCACTTGCCTCAATCGTTCCGCAGGAGTTCGGATGGATCGACGGCAAGCGCTCGCCGGGCTGGAATGGCGGACGCTGCAAGGCCTAGCAGCGCCATCGTCAGCACCGCGCCGCCCACGACCATAGGATCCCGCGGATTCGCCTGATACACAATCTGCCCCAGCAACCGGCCGGCGAAAACGCCCAACAGCAGCCCGATCGCCGATCCCAAGCCGAGCAGCACCATGGGTCGCCCTACCGCCGCGCCCATCACTTGCGGTTTGCGCGCGCCCAAGGCCACGCGGATGCCCAGCTCCTTCATCCGCTTGCTGACGCTGTACGCAGCCATTCCGAAGATTCCCGTCACCGCGAGCATTGCCGCCAGCAGGCCCATGATGCCCAGAGCCACTGTCGCCGCCCGAGCCGGAAACAGCTCAGACTCCAGCGCATCGGACCAGCTCTCGAGTGATATTGGCACACTAGGCTCAATGCCGCTCAACGTGCGCTTGAGCGCCGCGGCCATCTCGTTCGGCGCCAGCCGGGACCGCACTATGAAAACCGCTTCGCTGTCCTCGCTTTGCGATAACGGCAAATACACTACAGCCTGCGGCGACTCTTCCAGGTCGTGATACTTGCCGTTTTCCGCCACACCCACCACTTCCGTCAGATTGTCTCTCACAATGAATCGCTGGCCGATCGCGGGCGTTTCGCCCCACATCTTCCGCGCGAAGGTTTCGTTCACGATCGCCACATACGGGGTCTTGGTGGTGTCATGCCATGAGACGTCCCGCCCGCTGAACAGCCGAGTTCCGGCAGCCTCCAGGTACCCGGGCGACATCGTAAACACGTACGGCGGCAGCACAGAATTGTTCAGCTTGAATTCCGTTGTCCCCGGCCGGAAAACCGGAATCCCATGCATCCCGCCAGTCATTGGCGTGCGGCTCACCGTACCCACCGCTGTTACACCAGGGATGCTCCGCACCGCCTCAATCATCGCTTTCTCTTTCTCGACCGCCACGTCGCCTGCCTGTCCCGCCTGGCTCAAATCCATCTCGGCCCGTATCGCGCCCTGCGGCTGGAAGCCCAGCGGCGCGTGCAGGGTGCGAACCAAGCCGCGCACCGCCACCAGCGACGCCGTTACCAGGAGCGTGCAGATTGCAATTTGTGCACCTAGCAACAGGTCTCGCACAGCAAAGCGGCGCAGATGTAATGAATCTGCCGGGCCGTTCTTCATCGCGTGCAATGGACTGCTATGCCACGCCTGCCGCGCGGGGAGCATTCCAAACAGCAATGCGCTTGCCAGTGTCAACGTCAGACCTGCCAGATACACACGCGCATCCGCGCTTATTGCCAGATGGCCCAACGGCGGGACCCATCGGTTCAACGCGCCCAGCACCAGGTCCGCGCTCACCAGCCCGGCTGCTCCGCCCATCAGTGAAACCATCACCGCCTCGGTCAGCAGTTGCCGCGCCAGCCGCCACCGACTCGATCCCAAGGCCACACGAAGCGCCAGTTCCCGGCTGCGGTCCGCGGTGCGCGCCGCGAACAGACTTGCCAGGTTCGCGCATGCCGCTGCCAGCACCAGCAACGCCAGCACGGTGACGCCGTAAAGAAATCCGCGAATCACATCACCGTCGTCCCCGAAGAGTCCGGGATGGATCAGCCGTAGCGATACTCCCGTATCTGTCCTGGGATATTCCTTCGCCAGGTCGGCTGCAATCGCGTTCAGATTCTCGGTGGCCTGCTGCGGCGTCACGCCGGTCTTAAGCCGGCCGATCACCGTGACGTAGGATGTCCGGCTATGCAGGTAATCCCAGCCTTCCACCTGTTCCTCGTTGACGGTTGGAATCCAATAGTCCGGCCATCTGAACTTCTCGGTTCCGTGAAACTGTGCCGGCGCCACGCCAACCACCGTAAACGGATGCTTGTTGAGCTCCACGGTCGTCCCCACCACAGCGCGATCGGCATGAAACGCGCTTCGCCACAGATCGTTGCTCAACACCACACACGGGACGGAGTTCGGACCATGCTCCTCCGCCGGGTGAAAGAACCGTCCTAACTCCGGCTGCACTCCCAGCAGATCGAAATAGTTGTCGGTGACCTCATAACCGGAGACCTTTATTGCCGTGTTCCTACTCGAGCTCAGTGCCGCATTCGAATATCCATAGAACGCTGCCATCCCGGTGAAGGTGGTATTGCGCTGCCGGAAATCCTCGAACGCGGGATATGACGTCGTCAGTAGCCGTCCGCTCATCCAGGCCTTATGGCGAATCTGATACAGATTCTCTGGATCGCTCACATCCAGCGGGTGCAGCAAGACCGCATTCACCACGCCGAAAGCGACGACGTTTGCTCCAATCCCGAGCATCATCGTGACTAACGCTACGACCGTGAACGCCGGCGACTTCCAAAGCACGCGAATCGCATAGCGAATGTCGAGCAGCAGGTTCTCCAGGAACAGCAGGCCTTCCTCCGCGTGGTAGTTTTCCCGAACCGTCTCCACCGCCCCGAACTTCAGGCGGGCCTGGCGGCGGGCTTCCTGAGAAGTCATGCCGGCGCGAATGTTCTCTTCAGTCTGGGCCGCAATATGGGATTCAATCTCTTCTCTGAGCCGTTCCTCGCCGCGGTGCATGGTCGTGACGTTGAGAAGGCGTGTGAATAACCGGTTCAGGGCTTTCATGCCAGGTCCTGCGCTTTCAGTTTAAAGAAGCGTGCGATGATCGCCGCTGTCTCGTCCCAATCGCGTTTTTCGGATTCCAGTAATTTGCGCCCTGCTCGCGTTAGCCGATAAAAGCGCGCTCGGCGGTTGTTTTCCGACGGGCCCCACTCCGATGCGATGGCGCCCTCCTGCTCTAGCCTCAACATGACGGGATAGAGCGTGCCCTGATTGACCGAAAGCACTTCGCCGCTGATCTGCTCGATGCGCCGGGCAATGCCATACCCGTGCAGCGGTCCCTGTACATCGAGGGTCTTCAGGACCATGAGGGCCAGTGTTCCCTGGTGGACATCCTTTTTGTGTTTCACGCGGCTTCGTCTCGCAGGCAAGTCATTTGGGTTACCAACAGGAGAATGCCACAGCTCTATTGGGAAAGCAACAGGTAAAACTCGAGTGCTCCAGGCTCTCACCTTATTCGGAGTGGATAATAAGTGATCAGTAAAAACTGTCATCATATCGGAGCGCATCGTGCGCTGGCGTAAGATACACGAGGATCAATGCGCTACTTTTCCGAAGATCAAGTCCGCCAGTTGGCCGCGCCCGATGCCGTGATTCACGCATTGCGTGAGGCTTTCACGCGCGACTATGCAGTCACGCTGCGCATGCCGGCCCGTACACAGCTCGCTCTCGGCGGCGGCGTTCTGTTGCTCATGCCCGCTTATGACACTGCATTGCAAGCAGCCGGAATCAAGACGGTGACAGTGACGCCACAGTCGGGTGTGCTGGCGGCTTACCAATTGCTCGATCCCGCCAGCGGCGCGATGCTGGCGCTGATGGAAGCCAACTATCTGACCGTGCTTCGCACGGCTGCGACTTCAGCCCTGGCAACAGACCTGCTCGCGCGGCCGGATGTTGAGACGCTCGGCGTCTTTGGCAGCGGCAAGCAGGCCATTGCGCACCTCGACGTGCTGCGCCACGTCCGAAGCTTCCGTCGTTTTCTGGTTTGTGGCTCGGGCCGGTCAGACCTGAACACTTTTCGCGCCAGAATGAAGATGGAACATGCCATCGAGCTGGAAGCCGTAGATGCGGACACCTGCGCCAGAGAGTCAGACGTGCTGTGTACCTGCACAAATTCCAGTACGCCGTTGTTTGATGGCCGGCTGCTGCGTCCCGGCACTCACTTGAATCTGGTCGGCGCGTTTCAGCCGCATACGCGCGAAGTGGATGATGAGACCGTGCGGCGCTCTCGTGTCGTCGTGGACACCTACGATGGCTGCCTGGCCGAAGCCGGTGACCTGCTCATTCCGGTGAAGAATAACGTGATCACCCGCGAGCACATCGTCGCCGACTTGCATGAGATTGCCAGCGGTAAGCGGCCCGGTAGACAGGCGCAGACTGACATCACACTCTTCAAGAGCGTTGGCTGTGCACTGGAAGACCTAGTCACCGCACTGCTGATCTTCAATCAAGCTGAAACTTCAGGCACAATAGTCCATTCATGACAGCAACAAAGACGTGCGACATCGCCGTGATTGGCGCAGGCGTGTTTGGCGCATGGACCGCGCATTTTCTGCGGCAGAGCGGCGCATCGGTCACGTTGATTGACGCCTACGGTCCGGCGAATGGCCGCGCGAGTTCGTCCGGAGAGACGCGAATCATTCGCATGGGCTATGGACCCGACGAGCTTTACACCCGCTGGTCCGGCCGGTCGCTTCTACTGTGGCGCGAGTTCTTCGCTCGAATTGGCGTTGATCTCTTTCGGCGGACTGGAGTGCTCTGGCTCAGTAGCGATTCCGATCCCTACACCGCGGGCATGTTCGACGTGCTATCGCGCGCGGACGTGAAGCACGAGAAGCTGGCCGCGTCCGACATCCGGAAGCGCTGGCCGCAAATGATTTTTGAGGACGTAAGCTCCGCGATCTTCGAGCACGAAAGCGGCGTACTCATGGCCAGGCGCGCGGTGCAGGAGTTGATGCGGGACACCGTGAGCCACGGGGCATACTATCTCTCCGGCGTCGCGCTTCCTCCCAAAGCCAGGGGCAAACTCCGCGAGGTTCAGATTGCCAACGAAGAGCGTGTTTCCGCCGGACAGTTTGTTTTTGCCTGTGGCGCGTGGTTGCCCAAACTATTTCCAAGCATCGTAGGCGATCGGATTTTTCCTACACGCCAGGAAGTATTTTTCCTGGGGACGCCTGCCGGCGATAACAACTTCCGCTCTCCGCAGATGCCGGCATGGCTGCACCACACGCACCCTGACCGTCCTTATGCGCTGCCCAACATTGAAGAGCGCGGATTCAAGATTGCCTTTGACCGCCACGGGCCGGAGTTTGATCCGGACAGCTCAGACCGCGTGGTGGGTCAAACGTCCATCGAACGGCTTCGCGCGTACCTGAAGCAGCATATTCCTGCTTTGCAAAACGCACCCGTCATCGAGACCCGTGTCTGCCAATACGAAAACACATGGAACGGAGACTTTCTGATTGATCGCCATCCCGAAGCAGAAAACGTCTGGCTGGTTGGCGGAGGCTCAGGCCACGGCTTCAAACATGGTCCGGCGGTCGGTGAATACGTTAGCGCACGGCTGTTGCACAATGCTCCGCCGGAGCCACGGTTTTCGCTCGATAGCAAACAGGCAGACCGGAAACGCGCGATCTACTAAAAATTCTTACCACTGATTTTCACTGATGACACTGATGTGAAACGGAAGAATGCCTACCGCGGACTTGCGCCGATGCTCGCGGATCACCAAGAGTCAGTTTGTTTCAATCCGCGATCATCCGCGAAAATCCGCGGTAGCCTTCAGATCAGTGTCATCAGTGAGAATCAGTGGTAAGTATTATTCAGGTCAGACTGGGAATATCAAACACGTCGTGGTCCCGTGGGCGTAGAGTGTTCCATTTGCATCGAGCACGCGGCCCTCAGCGGTTGCAACGCGTTTGCCGGCCGTCAGAACTTTGCCTTCCGCACGTATTGGCCCGGTCTCTGTTGTAAGGGCGCGCACAAAGTTGACTTTGATTTCCAGGGTCGTATATCCGACGCCGGCGGGCAACGTAGTATGAATGGCGCAACCCATGCAGGAATCAAGTAGCGTGGCGGCGTAGCCGCCGTGGACGGAACCGAGAGGATTATAAAAATCGAAGACAGGCACGCCGGTGAAGAGTGCGGTGCCTTGGCCAATTTCAAGCAGGCGGAATTGCAAAATCTTGCCGATGGGAGGAAACGGGAAGCGGCCGGCCATCATGCCTTGCAGGTATTCGAGGCCCGTGAGGCCTTGAATCTGTTCGCGAGTTGCGACGCCGAATTGCGGATCTTTTACCGAATCCATTCCTGCTCCTGAGTCTTACTTCACGTCGAGTAATTCCACGTCGAACACCAACGTTGCATTCGCAGGAATTGGACCGACGTCGCGAGAGCCATATCCCAGCGCAGGCGGAATTCGCAACTGACGCTTGCCGCCGACTTTCATTCCCGCGACTCCCTCGTCCCATCCTTTGATCACTCTTCCCGCGCCTAGTGGAAACTGAAAGGGTCGCGAGCGGTCGACCGAGCTATCGAACTTGTCGCCACCACTGAGCCAGCCGGTGTAATGGACTGACACCATATTCCCCGGCGCAGCGGTTGCGCCGCTGCCGAGCTTGAGGTCCCAATACTGCAAGCCGGACGCGGTGGTGATACCAGGCCCGGTCACCGGGGTTGGGCCGGATTTTGAGCAAGAAGTCATAAGAATGGCCAGAATTAAGATGATCGGAAAAAATGTTCGTTTCAATTTTTCTCTCCGCCTGCTGAAAGAGAAAGGCAGGAACAACGATCTGCTCCTGCCTTTGTATTGTAACTAGACGGCGACTACCAGACCCGGCACGGGGTGGTGCTCACCATCTTCTGACCAGCCTTGCAGTTGAAGGCCTTGGCGAAGTCCGCGTTGTTCTGCAGAGTGCCGTTGGTGCGGTACTGTCCCGGAGAATGCGGATCGGTCTTGGCCAGCTGCCGCGAGCTTTCCGGGGTGGAATTCTGGCACCACACCTGGGCAAAGCCCAGGAAGAAGCGCTGCTCCGGTGTGAAGCCTTCAATGGTCTTGTTCAGGCTCGGGTCCTTGGCCATGGCTTTGTGTAGCGCCATCATGGAGATATACGCGCCGCCGTTGTCCGCGGTGTTTTCGCCCAGGGTCAGGCGTCCGTTGAGATGAACGTCTTCCACCGCGACGAAGCCGCTGTATTCGTCGGCAATGCAGCCCGTGCGGGTCTCGAATTCCTTGCGGTCAGCGTCAGTCCACCAGTTGCTGAGGTTACCGGCGCCGTCGAACTTGCTGCCCTGATCGTCGAAGCCATGCGAGAGTTCGTGGCCAATGACCACCCCGATGCCGCCAAAGTTCACGGCTTCATCTTCAGCCTTGTCGAAGAACGGCGGCTGCAGAATGCCGGCGGGGAAGTTGATGTTATTTTGGGCGGCGTTGTAATAAGCGTTTACGGTCGGCGGCGTCATGCCCCACTCGGATTTATCCAGAGGCTGGCCGATCTTGCTTAGGTTGCGCTTGCGCTCGAACGCGCCGGCCCTGCGCGCGTTCCCCAACAGATCGCCAGGGACAATGTTCACCGTGCTGTAATCTTTCCACTTGTCGGGATAGCCAATCTTATTGCTGATGGCCTGCAGTTTCGCTGCGGCCTGTTTTTTGGTGTCGGGCGTCATCCAGGGAAGGCCCTGTATGTCGTCACCCAGCGCTGCTTCCAGCGCGTTGACCATCTTGAGCATGCGCGCCTTGCCGTCCGGACCAAAGGTCCGCGCAACGTATTCCTGACCTAGCGCCTCGCCGAGCGTCCTGTCTGTGAGTTCAACGCAACGCTTCCAGCGCGGCTGAAGCTCTTTCACGCCGCTGAGGGTCTTCGAATAGAAATCAAAGTTGGCCTGAACAAACGGCTCGGAGAGCAGAGGCGCGGCCGAACGTACGGCGTGCCATCTGAGGTAGGTTTTCCAATCGTCGAGCGGGGTAGCGTCCATGGTCGCGTTTACCTTCTGAAAGAAATCCGGCGGGACCACGTTGATCTCGGTAAATGAAGGTGCGCCAGTCGCGGCAAAGAAGCGGTCCAGGTGCAGGTTGGGCGCCAGCGTTGCGAGTTCTGACACCTTCATCTTGTGGTCACGGCTCTTGGGATCGCGCATCGCTACGCGGTCGATCTCGGCCTGCGCCAGCTGGGTCTCGATTGCCAGCACCGTCTGCGCTGCGGCTGCGGCCTTCTCCGGACTGTCACCCAGAAGCGTGAACATCCTGGTCACGTGCTCCACATACTTCTTGCGGATCTCCAGGGTCTTGGGATCATCTTTCAGGTAATAATCGCGATCAGGAAGTCCCAGGCCGGACTGCGCAATGTTGGCAATCTGCACGCTCGCATTGTGCAGGTCAGGAGCGGCGCCAAATTGGAAGAACGCGGCCACACCTTGCGTTTGCAGATCGCCGAGACTCTCCATGAGTTGATCCTTGCTGCTGATAGCGTTAATGCGATCCAGAGTCGGCTTCAGTGGCGCCGCGCCTTTTTCGTTGGCCGTCTTCTCGTCCATGCAGGAGCTGTACATGTCGCCAACCTTCTGCTGGATCGGCGTACGCTTCTTCATTTGCGCGTCTTGTTCCACAATCTCGCGCAGGACCTGGCGATTGTATTCTGCCAGCTCGTTGAAGCGTCCCCAGCGCGCCTGGTCTCCGGGGATCGGGTTGTTCTTGCGCCAATTGCCGCACGCGTATTCGTAAAAATTCTCGCAAGGATCGACCGTCTTATCCATGGCGTTCAGGTCAAATGATTTGGGACGCGCAACCTTCTTGGCCTCAACATCAGCGGCGGAAGCTGTGCTTCCACCTTTGAACGTGCTGTTCGTCTTGACGGACTTCTGGCCGGACGCGCCGCTGCTTTGTGCCACTGCGGTCGCTAATGCCAGCAGAATTGCCGGTAATACTCGTTTTAGGAACATATAAGCCTCAGTTTGGTAGGGGTTTGGAACGGCTAAGTCTATGCCGAATCCAGAAGGAAGTAAACTACGGAAAGCGGCCAAAAATCAGCGTTTCGGGCTCATTTCCCGCACCAGAGAATTTCGACCGGATATTTTCGGAGATCGAAGTCGGCGGTCATCAGTGTCATGCCTTCAGTCCGGGCCTGGGCAATGAGAAGACGGTCGAATGGGTCTTTGTGGTGCAGATCAAGATCACTGACTCCAAGAGCATGGGTGTGTGTGACTGTCAATGCCTTGATGTCCTGCATTCGCATCCGGTTGGGCACGTATAACGTGGGCGGCTCTGGGAGTTGCAGTTTGCCAAGGCCAGACTTGATTGCAATCTCCCAGGCACTCACCGCCGAAAGATAGAGTTCATGCTTGCCAACCCCGGTGAGAATGTCCTGTGCCGCTTGATTCAGTTTCTCAAACGAATCCATGCTCCATAGGAAGACGCCGGTATCAAGCAAGCATTTCAACGTTTTTTCTTCCTCTTCGGCGGCGCCTTGGGCTCGACATCTTCTCCGTAAAAAGTGGCCAGTATATCGTCGGGTAACACGTCAAAGTCATCCGCCATCCAGATCTTTCCACGGTCAATACCGAGCTCCCGCTTTGTTGCTGGCTGCTCCACACGCACCAGCTTGGCCACCGGCACGCCAGCCCTGGCGATGATGACCTCCTCCCCCGCGGCCACCCGCTGCAGCAGCTTGGAGAAATGGGTCTTAGCTTCGTGGATATTAACTTCCATAATAGCTCCATGGTGGACTAAGTCCATGGACTAAGTCAAGTATCCCGAGGAAGCCGCCGCAGTTACAATGTGCGGTGCTCCTGCTCAAGATTCTTCTGGCTCCAGCTCTCATTGGCGCCGTCACGCTTGCGGGACGCAAGTGGGGACCAGGCGTAGCCGGCTGGCTTCTGGGGCTGCCTCTGATTTCCGGCCCGGTCTTGTTGTTTCTGGACCTGGAGCAGGGTCCCGAATTCACCTCGCTAGCGGCCCGCGCCGCTCTGTTGGGACTGATTGCCTGGGCCGCGTTTTGCTTTGCCTATGCCTGGAGCTGCCGCAAGTTTACCTGGCACATCAGCACCGCCATCGGATGGCTGGCCTACTTCTGTGTCGCCGCCGCGGTTTTGCACTTGCATTCAGGTACAGGGACATCATTCGCGCTGGTCGCAATCGTGGTCGCCCTCATGCTGCTCGCGTTTCCCCAGGGCGCACCATTTCATGGAGGCGTAGGCGAAGCCCGCCACGAGCTCTGGTGGAGAATGGGGACAGCAGCTGTCATCGTCGCAACTCTGACCACAGTCGCCAAATTCCTGGGCCCGGTTCGCAGCGGCGTCCTTACCATGTTTCCCGCCTACACTACGATTTTCGCCGTGTTCACGCACCGTCAGCAGGCGCTCGCGGCGGTCACGGTGCTGAAAGGCGTTACCGCGGGGCTGTATACCCAGGCAATCTTCTTCGTGGTTCTCTATTTTGCGCTGCTCCGCTGGACAATGCCTCTTGCATTCGCGCAGGCGCTGGCCGCCGCCGTGCTCGTTCAGGCAGTAACGCTTTTCTATTTGCGGCGAAGAGCGTAGTTCCAAGTAGAATGGAAGTCCGCTGCACGAAGAAACCAGGGAGAGTGTCGCATGAAATCAACCAGGACCCGCCGTATCGCCATTGGCATTTTCTTTTTTTCCGCTTTTCTGCTGAATGCGCTGGCAGCGGCCGCGGCAGGTGGCTACCATCTGCTCAAGAAATACAGTTTTCCCGAGGCTATGGGCAGTACTCGCGAATATTTTGACTATATTACGGTTGACTCCGCGTCACGCCGCGTTTACCTCTCGCACGGTACTGAGATCATCGTGATCGACGCCGACACCGGCGCAATCAAAGGCTCCATCACCGGACTGAAGCAGGACCACGGTGTCGCCGTAGCTCAGGAATTCGGCCGCGGCTTCATCACCGACGGCAGCGCGGCCAAAGTAGTCATCTTCGATCTGAAGACGCTCAAGATCATCGGCGAAGCGCCAGCCGACAAGGACGCCGACAGCATCGTCTACGATCCAGCATCGAAGCGCGTCTTCGCCATGAACGGCGATCCTCACTCTTCCACCGTGATTGACGCCAAGACCGGAAAGCCGGCAGGCGTCATCGACCTCGGCGGCGGGCCCGAGTTCGCCGTAGCCGACGGCAAGGGGACCGTCTACGTGAATATCGAAGACAAAAACGAGCTGGTCGCGATTGATTCGCAATCGCTCAAGATCAAATCGCGCTGGCCGCTGGCGCCCGCCGGAGCGCCCACGGGGCTGGCTATCGATCTGGACCACCGGCGTCTCTTCAGCGCCGGACGCAAGCCGCAAATGCTGGTCGTGCTCGACGCCGACAGCGGCAAGGTCATCCAATCGTTTCCCATCAGCGCCGGCGTGGACGCCGTCGCCTACGACCCCGAGACCGCCCTGATCTTCGTCTCCACCCGCGAAGGAAAGATCCACGTCTTCCACCAGGATTCGCCGGACAAATACAGCGAAGTCGAGACCGTCAAGACCGAATTCGGCGCCAAGACCCTGGGTCTCGACACCAAAAAGCACACCGTCTTCGTAGACACAGCAGACTTCGCCCCAGCAGCCAGCTCAACCGGACGTCCAACGCCGATTCCGGGAACGTTCCACGTGTTGGTCTATGGACAGTGATGGAGACGCCTCGGAACTGTGACAATCCGCGCCATGACGACGCTGGCCAGCACAACCAACAACTTCCACTGGCTCGGAGACGTCGTGGCAGGCGTCTTCCTGGGCGCGTCGATTGGATGGATGACGGTGTTGCTGCAGCGCAAGTAAGAAACAGCTTTGACTACCGCACAGCCCTGACTCGAGACTGTGTTTGCTGCGGCGGTCCTGAATCTGGCGGGATTTCACCGGTAAGCGACTGCAAAAATTCCAGCAGGTCGGCGCGCTCCTGTTCGGTCAATTGCAACGGATGGATCAATGGGTCCTGGTTGGGGTTGGGATTGCCGCCCCGCACATAAAAGTCAATCACGTCTTTCAGCGTTTTTAGGCTGCCGTCATGCATGTAAGGCGCCGTCAAAGCAACATTGCGGAGACTGGGGGTCTTGAAAGCGCCTTTATCTGCGTCTGCATGCGTCAGCAGGTAGCGGCCCAGGTCCTGGTAGTGTCCTTGCGCGTCTGCGCCCACACCGGTATTGTGAAACTTGCGATCGGTGAACAAAGCAAATCTCTCCTCTTCCGGAATGGCCGCCGCTGTAACGAAGCGCTTCTTTTTCCCAACTCCTCCACTGTCCTCCGGAAATGGAAACTGCGGATAACGATTATCAATCCCGTGGCAGGCGCTGCAATTCCCTTTATTCTTCGACCGAAAAATCTCCAGGCCGCGCTGGGCGGCGGGTGTGAGAGCGCCCTTATCTCCGCCATAGTGGAAGCGGTCAAAGGGTGAGCCGCCGCTGACCAATGTCCGCTCAAACGAGGCGAGTGCTTTCGCCACGTTGGCGAAGGTAATGGCGCCTGGACCAAACACGTGTTCAAATTCCCGGCGATAAGTGGCGTTACGATTTAATTTTTTTTCCACGCCACGCAGCGTGTTGCCCATTTCCTTCGGATTCTGCACTGGATCTTCAGCCTGTTTTTCCAGGCTGTGCGATCGGCCGTCCCAGAAGAAGTCGCCAAAAAAAGCTGCGTTAAGGACCGTGGGAGCATTGCGCGTGGCAAGTTGCTTCCTTACTCCTTGCGCGAATTGTTTTCCATCAGTAAAGCCTCGAGCGGGATCGTGGCAGGTAGCACACGCTACCGTGTTGTCTATGGAGAGGATGGGATCATAGTAAAGCTTTCGTCCCAAAGCAACCTTCTCCGGCGTCTGCGGATTGTCCAAGGGAGTAGCTATCGGCGGCAAGCCCCACAAAATCCCTGAACGCACTGATGCTTGACGAGGCCGCGTACCTTCTTCCTCTTGTGCCAAGCCGGAGAGACCTGGATAGAAAGCGGCACCAACTATGGCAAACAGTGCGAAAAAGGGAAGAATTCTGGTGAACCGCATGAGACTGGCCCATCCTTGGAGAGTCATTGTTGTTTGCCCTAAAGAGATTGTCAAGACCCGGAAATGAACAGAATTCACTAACAAGGAAGCCGCTGAAAGGAACTAAGGTGCACGTAACACCAGCGACTCCGCATGACTACCGTGAATATACATAAATAATTTTTAAAGAAAAGGTTGATTTGATATTCGAAATAGGTGCTCAGTCGCTTGACTATGGTTTCTGCGTAGTGCTATTGTGGTTTCCCCTTCGCTGCGTCCTAGAAGCCGCACGTCATCATGTGTACATCAATTCCGATAGGAGGTAGCAGATGAAGTCTACGCTTGCAGTATGTGTATGTTGCCTTTTGCTAGCGTTATGTATGCAATCCAGCTCTGCGATCGCGCAGACCACGGGCTGGCCCCAATGGGGCCAGAATCCACAACGAACGGGAATGGTGAGCAACAATGGAGATAACCTTGATTTCCAGGTTGCCAGCGTCACCTATGATCCCTTTGTTCCCCAGGAACAGGCATCTCAGGGCGGCTCATTGTTGGCGCACTATCAATCACCCCTGATCGAGGGCAGCAACGTCTACATGCTGCTTGAGACCGGCGCCTTCAGTGCCAGCAACACTCAAACACGCGTCTGGAACGAACAGAAACTGACTCTGAGCGGCGGGCAGTTCGTAACCGCTTGGAGCTTCGCGAGCGATTGGGTGCCCATTGACACCGCTCAGTTAGGCGGATGGGACCCGGTTTTCGGCCCAGCGCTGGCCGGCAATTTTCTCTACGTGCCGGGAAAAAATGGCACGCTCTGGAAGATCAACAAATCCGATGGCACCGTGGCCAGCAACATCAATCCCTTTGACGATGCCAGCGGCAACACCTTCGAGACTGGCCCGCTGACGGCAGACTCTGCCGGCAACATCTACTACAACGCAATCCAGTTCAAGGATTCCCATTCGATTTTCGGCAGCGACATCAAAAATGCCTGGTTGGTCAAAGTCACGCCGAGTGATTCTTTCAGCATGGTTTCCTACTCGGTGCTGGTTCCGAATGCTCCTACCAGTTGCGAGGGAGTCTTTGCCACCAGCCAGCTTCCCTGGCCACCCAGCCCAACAGCAGTTCCGCCCCAGGGGTTTACCTGCGGTTCGCAACGTCCAGGAGTCAATGTGTCTCCGGTGATTGGTACTGACGGCACCATCTACACCGTCAGCCGGGCCCATCTCAACAGCCGCTATGGGTTCATGGTCGCGGTGAATCCTGACCTGACTCCCAAGTGGGCGTCGTCTCTGCGCGGTCATTACAGTGACGGCTGCGGCGTTCTGATTCCTATTCAGTCGCAGCCTGGCGTCCCGGAAAAAGGCAAGTGCAATTTTGGTGCGCCAATCGGCGTGGAACCAGAGACCAACCACGCAGGCACAGCCCGTGTGATCGATCAATCGTCGTCTTCGCCTACAGTCCTGCCCGATGGCGTGCTCTATGGCGCCTACTCGCGTTACAACATCGCCCGTGGCCACCTGGTCAAGTTTGACTTCTCAGGCCACTTTGTGGCGAGCTTTGATTTCGGATGGGATTCAACTCCCGCTGTCTACTCACACGGCGGCACCTATTCCATCGTGATCAAAGATAACCACTACGACGAAGA
>WNFI01605946.1_pt1 | contig 15611 bp, 14 predicted proteins | sample 5400471 | NCBI WGS metagenome assembly WNFI01 (sample SAMN13153348, study PRJNA577476) | soil metagenome | isolation source: 100 cm saprolite on Douglas fir-dominated hillslope | place: USA:California | collected 2013-09-17 | reverse complement strand
CAATCCGAGAAGTGGAACCCAAATGGATATGGGGATGGACATGGGTGGCTTCCGGATTAACGACACGGGTCCCGTTGCGGTCGACATGAGTACCTCCGATGGTTCAGTGGCCTTGCAGGTTAGTGACAATTCTGAGGGCACCGTTTCACCCGAAGATAGCCTTTTGAGGTCCTAGCAAATGTCAAAATTCCATAATGCGACTTCAGAGGAAAAGATGGGCGCTTATTCCGGATTGCTTGCGTCTGTTGAGGAGGATTGAGCGCCGCGATCCATGCGGGAGGGTTGACGCGGCGCTCCAGGGGTTCTGGCTGGCTGATTGCGGTTGGCTGTGGAACTACCTGGGGGTAGGAACCGTTTGGCGAAATCGCAATCGCTTCACTGCTCTTGTTGCGTTGTCCGCCTGAATCTCCTTGAAGTCTGAACTTCCTTTCAAAGCTTGAACAAAAGGCCCCACGGTCTTACATCGGGCCGGTCGTGGGTCTGTTTACCCTCTTGATTTCTCGCCCTCTTTTCGTGCAACAGGGGTTGTCAGGTGCAGGGCAAATGCCAAAGAGTCGCTGGCGCAATCCACGCGTTTTCAATAGTTTGGAGATTACCTAAAGCCTGTGCCCTGCTTCAGCGCGGGAAACTGGCTCGATTTGGAACAAGCTGCGTTTACAGGCGAATCTGCCTCTGGAACAGCCAAGGCATTTCTACCCTCTGTTCCGGGAACTCTCTCGCGGCGGCTAAAGACCCACGCGACACCATTCATTTGTTCCTGGCACTGAAGGGCGCAAGCCAGCCAACCACTCCGGCGATTCCGTGATGGAAGGAAGCTCCTGACCGCGCGGCATCTCAGGCCGCAGCACCGGATTTTTCTTTTTTGGTGTCCACGCCGTCGCGTTTCAGGTAGCGGTACAAACTGGTTCGCCCGATTCCCAGAAATTGCGCCGCCCTCAGCCGGTTGCCCTGGCACATCTCCAGCACGCCTGTTGCAATTGCTCCGGTAAATCCGCCAGATCGATAAAGTCTCCCATCGCTGTGATGCATGCGCTGGAAATGACATTCTCGAGCTCCCGCACATTCCCAGGCCAGGCATGCCGCAGCAATACTGTTTGTGCCCGCCGCGTTAAACCCAAGATGTTTCTTCCGTAAGCGCTGTTGTATTTCTTCAGGAAAAATTGCACCAGGAGCGGAATATCTTCGAGCCGCTCCGTCAGTGATGGAATTCGTATCTGAATCGAACTCAGGCGGTAAAAAAGATCTTCGCGAAAATGCCCCGCCAGCACCTCCGTGCGCAAGTCCCGGTTAGTGGCGGCGATCAGCCTTACGGTGATGTGCCGCACCTCCGGAGAACCAACCCGTTGGATTTCCCGGTTCTGGATCACGCGCAAAAGTTTCGCCTGCATCGGCAACGAAGTTTCTCCTACTTCGTCCAGGAACACCGTGCCCCCATTGGCGTACTCGAACAAACCCGGCCGCGTGTCCGTCGCTCCCGTAAACGATCCGCGCACGTGTCCAAAAAGCTGGCTCTCCAGCAAGGTGTCCACCATCGCCGAACAATTGCATATGGCCAGTTTTTGCTGGCTCACCGGACTGATCTGGTGGATGGCTCTTGCGACTAGTTCTTTCCCGGTTCCTGTCGGTCCCACCAGCAGAACATTGGTATAGTGCCGCGCCACTTTCCTTGTAAAATCAAACACTTCCAGCATTGCGGGGCTTTTGCCCACGATGCCGTGAAATTCCAAATCCTTCAGCAGTTGCTCCTCGAGCGCTCTCACGCGACGCCTCTGGTCGTGCACAGCCGCGACGTCATCCAGCGACCTCTTCAACCGCACACGGTCGATTGGCTTAGGCAAAAAGTCCGACGCTCCGCGGCGGATCGCCTCCAGCGCGGAATCCAAAGTGTAGTCTCCGGTCATCAGAATAGTGTGCACCCCTGGGTCACTCCGTGTTGCGCGGTCCAGGAACTGATATCCGTCCATCCCCGGCATGTGCACGTCCACCAGTACCAGCCGGCACTGGCCATTCTTCACCAGCCTCAGGGCCTCCTCCGGGTCAGACGTACAAATAGCCTCATATCCCAAATCCGCAATCACCGCCGCTAACATTTCCAATTGCGCAGGATCGTCATCCAGAATGCAGGGAGTCAGCGAGGACTTCGGAGCGACAATTTCAACCGTCTTTGTCGATACCAATCCCACAGTGCCTTACCCGTGGCAACCCGTCTGCCATTCCCCGTCCGCGCGCTCGAATTCTTTCTCAGAGTTTTGCGATGTTGCCTTGGCGCCCACAACTCTATGAAGACAATTGCGGTTATTCCTCCGTACGGGATTCTAGCCGCGGCTTGCTGGGTATTACCGTGCCATCGGAGACATCCGTAGGTTCGAAAGCGCTCCTCGAGCCGCATCCTCTGCCCCATTTCGGTCCAATAGCCTTCCCCTTCTTCCCATTGCGGCACAGACCTGCTGCAAGTCAGCTGAAATAAGACGCTTTCTCCTCCGACACCCATGTTCCCTTCAAGTGTTGGCGGCCACCTACTTTTTGGTCTGTTCTCTTGGGTTATTTCGATTTGTCTCTCGAAAAGGAGTTCTGCTGAATTTGACTGATCCGGAACTGTTGCAATCCATCGCGCGTCACGCCGACGTGCTGAGCCTGATAAGCCACAGACAGAGAGCGATCCTGGGAGATGGGTTGTAGAAGCCGCAGAAAGATCATCGATCCTGGGGACAATAGTCGAGAGAGCGTCAGATGCTTGCCAGACATTTCATTCCACTTGAGCTCAGACTTCTCCACAAAAAAGGATTGGGCACTATCCCAACCGGATGCTTCCACAGGGTAAGAGTCTGTGGCATGGTCTTCGATGGTCAAAGGCATAGGAAACCTCTGCGGTAGAAAACTGCAAACGCCTTGCCACGCGAATTTACGTTAAACGCCTGAAACGACAATGTTTAGTGAAATACAGCCTTTCGGCATCTGTCCGGCGAAGGGACAGCATGTGGCATCGTGTTCACAAATGGAGCAGCAAGCTCAGCGCGGGAATATGGTTCGAAAAAGAGGCCTAAGGAGTTCCTCCGGAAGGAACGTGTACATGGTAAAGCCCTCGATTGGCCTAAAAACGTAAGGAAAACCCACAACCGCTACCAACAATCCTACTAGCGCATAGCTGTTGCCCCGCAGCCAGTCCAGGTAGCGCTGGGCCCGAGATTCCCCCATGAACAACATGATGCCCGTGCTGCCATCGAGCGGGGGAACGGGAAGCAGATTAAACGTTCCGAGCAAGAGATTGAGGAAGAAGAAAACCCCAAGGACGCTCGTAGCGAAATCCGCGCGACCAGTGTCTTCGTTGACATGAAGCCAGTGGTAAGTCCAGCCCAGCCGCAGGATCACCGCAGCGATGAGCATCAGCGTATAGTTTGTCGCGGGACCCGCGAGTGCCATCCACGCGGCCCGCCGGGGATGCCGCCGCTCCCACAGGGGATCGTACGGAGCGCTCGCCCAGCCAAACAGACTGCCCGTTACGATCAGCGAGAGGATTGGGAAAACTACCATGCCCCAAGGCTCGCGCTGGATGTGCGGTACCGGGTTAAGCGAAACCTGTCCGCCAACGAACGCGGTATCGTCGCCGCCAATCTTGGCGGCCATCGCGTGTGCGGCTTCATGACAGGTGGTGGAGAAGAGAAATGCAACGTACCAGATGAATCCCAGCGCAATTAGTTCCGGTTGGAGATCAGCCATGAAATCGCTCTTGGTTTCCTCAGTCTCAGTAGCGTAGTTGGCCACGCCCCGCTTTGCAAGCTAGGCGCACGGCGAGTTTTCGAGTATCCCTTGCCACGACTTATAGCCAAGCAGCCTGCAACTTCTTTGGATTCTGCTGTGAGAGATTCGTTGGGGCACGCTGATTTCCGCGCCGATGGCTCTTACCAGTATTCTCTTTGTTCCTCAGTATTGGACGCCTCCGTCGCTCTTCGACCTGGACCAGAAAATCCGGGTTGGCATCGAAGATGTCCTATGGGCGGCCGCTGTGGGCGGCATCGCCTCCGTTGTGGCTGAAATTCTTCTCAAGGAAAGGCTTTCCGCGCTCCGGAAGGGAGTTCGTAAACGTCACTTGGTACCCTTCATTCTGGTCGTCGTCGTTTTTATCGTTCTGCAGCTGTGGCACCCGGGCAAGACCATCTACAACACTATCATTGCCTTTGCCATTGGCGCTGTCGTGATTGCGGTTCTCCGCTCCGACTTAATTCCAACAATGCTCGCCGGCGCGCTCAGTTTTGCCCTTTTATATTTTGCGTTGTTCTTGATTTTTCTCCTCCTCTACCCCGGCTTCATCCAGCGCTATTACAACATCCCGAATCTTCTTGGAATCTACGTTGTCGGTGTACCGATCGAGGAACTTCTTTTTGCGGGAACCGGCGGGGCGATATGGAGCGTCGCCTACGAGTACGTGCAAGGCTATCGCCTCGAGCCCGCCGCTCCTTAACAAAACGTTGACCTCTGCGGGCTCTCGGCAGGGTTACGGGACGGTTTGTGTTGGGATAGCTTTGGGCCCGGATGCCGTGAACTGGAAACGTATCAGCCATTCGCTGGGGATGCTATGACCGCCGGCCTCGGGTGAGGTGAACTGCCAGCGTCGCGCCGCTTGCAGCGCGAGATCGGCGAAGTATTTGCTGGGGCCAGGAGCATCGAGCGCCGCCTCGGAGACGGTTCCGCTAGGATCGACCTGCACGCGTACGCTGACGCGAACAACGCCCTGAATGGTGGCGAGCGCTCCCGGGGAAGCTTCCGGCAAAATCTGGTCGAGGACTTCGCCCCGTGAGGAAGGCGGCGCGGCAGCGCTCCGTTCGTTGGCGGACGGGAATGTCCCGGTGCGCACAGCGGCGGTGGCCGAAGCGGGCACAGGCAAGGCCTGCGGCTGCGTGGCCGGCTTTTTCTCAGCAGCGGCTTTCAGCGAATTGCGCGGTTCCGATGCCGGAGACGGTTTCCCACCTGCGGGAACTTCACGACGGGTAGCTTGCTCGGCCGGTTTTGCCGGCGCCGTCGTTGCGGCAGTTGTTGTCGAAGCGGATGAAGAAGAATCGGGGCGGTGGCCAAGGATTTTCGGCAGAGCGATGACCGCAACGATAATCAAAAGCACAGCGGCAACAGGAACGACATAGTTCGGGAGAACAAGAGCTTGTTTTGCCGCATTCTCAACTTGCGGACGCGGCGGACTGGCGGGCGCTCTTGGCTCGATTGGTTGGAACGTCGGGACTCGCAATTTTGCCGCCGGGACAGCCTGAACCGTGGAAAGCCGCACGGCCAAAGGAGAAATAGATTGTCCCGCGGCAGCAGCAGCGATCGCGACGGGATTGAGGCGCGCGGCGATTTCGGGAATGGTCCATCGCCGCCGGGGGTCGCGGCGGAGCGCGTGACGCGCGATGTCGAGAAGAGGCTGGGGAAGGGTATCAGGGACGATCGGATCAGCCTGGCTTGCGGGTTGCAGTGCCGGTACGTGCTGCGTAAGCGTTTCGACCAAAGTCATGCCGAGAGACCAGACGTCCGCGGCAGGCGTGAGCGGAGAAGCTGCAGTTTCAGGAGCGTCGTGAACATCGAATCTGCTCGATGATTTGCGCGACTCGCCGATGGGGAAGAGAGCGTCCGTGGAAAGCTTTAGCTGATCGGCGGTGGCGAGAATGTTGGAAGGTTTGATCCGCGAATGAACGAGGCCTTTGCCGTGGAGAAAAACGAGCGCATCGAGAACAGAGCAAATTTGGATGTTCGAGCTGCTTGACGCGGCGCCAGAGTGAGAGTTGAAGATCGGCATTGGGACCCGCGGGAATGAATTTGATGGCCGCTCTTTGGGATTGCGGATTGTCGAGTTGCGTGAGGAAAACGGCGGAATCGTCCGCGCCTCCGAGGTATTGCCGCAGCCGGAATCGATTATCTGTCACCTGACCTTCGGATTGCGTCCAGATATCGCTCATGGTGCACCTCCCACTGCGAGTACTTGTGAGCCCGCTGATGCACACGCTACCAATAGCGTGGCGTGCGACCGCCGAAAGAGCAACGCGGCGTCTAAGGCAGGGCTGGAACGCGATTCGCAGGCGCCAGGGGCCGGGCGCTCGTCATCCACATTTTGACATGAAACAGCCTGGAAGGGGAGCGGCGTTCCTATCGGTAAGCGCGCGGCTAGTGGTCGCCTCAGGGAAGACGGTTCGAGTGAGACTGTTTTGCGGATGCGGCCCGGATCAGCGCATCGCAAGCTCGGATGCAGGCATTGCGAAAATCGCGAGAGATTTTCTGATGGATATTCACGGAATGGAGAAGTGTTGCTGTGCCGTGAAGAAGGGCGACCAGCGAGAGGGCCGAAGGAGTGTGCTGGTCCGGCTTGCCACCAAGCTGCTTGGCAAGATTCCGCTTCAGAAATTCGAATGAAGGCATTTCTTCTTTGCGCGCAAAGGCGGTGGCCCAATCTTCGGTAATGAGGCGGTAGTCGTTGGGATGTGCTAAAAAGAAGTCGAGAACGCGGCGGCAAACCTGCGCGGGAGAACGCGAGGACTTTATGGCCGAAAAAAGATTCAAGCGAGCGCGGCGGCGGAGCAGGGAGAGAAGGTCTTCTTTGTTGGAAAAACGCTCGTAGAGCGTCGGGGTTGTGGTCCCCGAAGCGCCGGCGACGGCGCGCATGGTGAGAGCTTGTTCGCCGCGTCTGCTCCAAATGTGGTAAGCGGCATCCAGGATACGGCCCTCGAGACGTGCATCGGCTTTGCGCGGCATACCGCAACCCTCCCATTCTTTATTGCGCGAGATTATATCCTTTACATCGTTAAAGATACAATGTATAAATAATAGGCCCCGAAGGGTCCTCAGTTGAGGAAATCCTCAGCAAACCGAAAGACGGGAGTGCAAGAAAGCAAGCCATGTTTCGATTTCAATATTGTGTGACCACCAAAGCCAGCCGCAAGCTCGCCTGGGAGGTTTTTTCGAATTGGCGGCGATGGAATGAGTTCGCAAATATTTATGGCGAGGTGGCTTGGCGTGAAGGGAAACCGTGGGAAGCGGGAAGCCGGCTCGACATCGAAGTGCTGGAGCCAGTGAAAACAGTGGTGAGTCACGTGATTACCAACTGCCAGCCCGCGCACAAAGTGGGATGGATCGACCACGCGCTCGGAGTGGTCCTGGCGCAGTGGGTCAGCTTCGAAGAGCATCCGAGAAAAGGTACCCGCGTGCACACCTGGGGAGATATCGTCCATTCAGGCGTGAAGATCGCGGGGCAGTCAGCGGAACAGGTGATCACCAGCTTTACGGAGAAGTGGTACGAGAATTTTCGAACTGTGTGTGACGGCCTTGCAACCGCCGGTAGTGATTGAGGGGCAAGGAAATGCCAGGTTGTGTGAGTGGGTCGACCTTGGCGATTCTTGAACAAGATTTTGATTCGTGGGCTTATTGGTTGAATTTCGAACTTTGCCAATTCTGAGTTCGCGAGTATAAAGCAACGTTCGATCGCTAGCGGCTCTCGGGGTCTAGTTCTGACGCAAACCTGAACAAACATGGCCGAAGCGTCATGCCAACTACTCGTCGTGTTAGAAGTACGCCCCAGAGAAACACGGACCAACCTGTTTCATCCCGGCACACGCATTCCGTAATTACCAAAGTCGGGCTTGCCTCGGATATTTCCAAAACGACAAATCATTGATTGCAAAAGAGATACTGCCTGCCGCCTGCGCGTCGCTGGCGAGTTGCGTGCAGATGCCTCATGTGGGGGTGTGTAGCTATGGATGGACCTCGATGGCGGCAGTGGCGCGGAACTCATCTTGCGAGTGCGATGACCGCCCTCCTCTTGTTGGATTGCGGGGCGTTGCGGGCACAAACCCCGCAGACACAGAAAACTTCTCAATCTTCACCGAGTGATCTGACGCCGGTGAGCATCGAAATTCTGATGAATCTCGAGGTGATTTCTGTTTCAAAGAGACAAAAGAAGTCGCTTCGAGATCAATCTGGCAACCACGCAAAAAGCAAAATTGAAAATCAGCTCAAGGCTGCTCGCTCTTGGGAGAGCGTAATTAGCGCCTAGGGAGGTAATTAGCATGTCGTTTTTTCGGGATTCATCCATCCAACGCAAGCTGAGTATGGTCATTTTTTGTACCGGCCTTCTTGGCCTTAGCATCGCCAGCTTGGCATTTGAAGTTTATGAGCGAGCAAGCTTTCGTGCCTCCATGGTGAATGGACTGACGGCGGACGCCAACATCCTGGGCTTGGGTACCGCACCCTCGCTGGCCTTTAAGGATCGAAAATCCGCCGAGGAGGGGCTGGCCGCCGTTCGTGCCGAAGACTACATTGTCAGCGCGACGTTATATGACAAATATGGGGAACTCTTCGCGGAGTACAGACGCGCGGGAATTGGAGCGGGGTTCAAATCGCCTGCCTGGAAGGGAGAAGGGGTGACCTTCGAGTCAGACTCGCTTATATTTTCCAGGAATGTTTCTCTGGAAGGCGAGAGTGTTGGAGCTATCGTTATTGTCTCGGACCTCTCCGAGCTTCAGGCCAAGATGAAGAGATTCAGAGAAATATCCGCTCTGGTTCTAATTGTTTCCCTGCTCGTAACGGCCGTCGTTTCCAAGCGTCTCGTGGGTCTAATCACGGAGCCTATCCTCGAGCTTGCAGGGCTGGCGGAAAGAGTTTCCACAAAAGAAGATTACACGCTGCGAGCAATTCCTTCAGGCCGCGACGAACTGGGAAAACTCGTCGTATCTTTCAACCAGATGCTGGAGCGCATTCAGGAACGCGACGTGGCCTTGCAGAGTGCCAAGGAGGAACTGGAAGCGCGCGTACTGGCGCGGCCAACATGAGCCATGAAATCCGCACGCCTTTAAACGGCGTGATGGGAATGACGGATCTGGCGCTGGACACGAACCTTTCGCCCGAGCAACGCGATTACCTGGAAACAGTAAAGATGTCGGCAGATTCCTTGCTGACGGTCATCAACGACATTCTTGACTTCTCCAAGATTGAAGCTGGGAAAATCGATATCGAAGCGGTCGACTTCAACCTGCGCGATTGTTTGGAAACAACTCTGAAAACATTGGCGACCAGGGCCGACGAGAAGGGGCTGGAGCTTCTGTGCGAGGTGGCCCCGGAGGTGCCTGAGATTGTGCGCGGCGATTCAGGCAGATTGCGCCAGGTCATCATGAACCTCACGGGGAATGCCATCAAATTCACGGACAAGGGCGAGGTGGCGCTGAAGGTTCAAATGGAAGCGACGCATGAGCATGATCACACGTTGCGATTTGCGGTGACCGATTCCGGAATCGGGGTTCCGAAGGAAAAGCTGCAATTAATTTTCGCCCCATTTTCGCAGGCCGATTCCTCGACGACCAGAAAATACGGCGGTACTGGCCTGGGTTTGACCATCTCGAGCAGGCTGGTGGCGATGATGGGAGGGAAAATCTGGGTGGAAAGCGAAGTCGGAAGAGGGAGCCAGTTCCACTTCACCGCACGGGTTGGGATTGCGGACAAAAAGGCGATTGAAGTCGGGACCATCGCTCCGCCTGAGATCTTGCGCGCCGTGCGAGTTCTCGTCGTCGACGACAATCGTACGAACAGGAGAATCCTGGAAGGAATGCTGGTGCGCTGGGAAATGAAGGCGAGTTCAGCGCAAGACGGAGAGGAAGCGCTAACAAAGCTGTCCGAAGCGCAGGGGGCAGGAGAATCCTTCGCGCTGATCTTGATGGATATGCACATGCCCAAAATGGACGGGTTCGAATTGATTGAGAGAATCCGACAAGGTTCTGTATCGTCCACAGCGACCATCATGATGCTTACTTCGGCGGGCCATCGCGGGGACGCGGCGCGTTGCCACGAACTTGGAGTCGCCGCCTATCTCTTGAAGCCAATACGGCAATCCGAATTGCGCGAGGCGATTGCCCGGGTGCTTGGCGCGCAAAAGCAAAAAGGCGCGATCCCCTTGATTACCCGTTACTCGCTGCACGATGCCCGCGAACCTTCCAGTTCGTTGCGCGTCCTGCTTGCGGAAGACAATCCGGTGAATCAGCGATTGGCGAGCCGCCTTCTGGAGAAAAGAGGTCACTCCGTGATGGTAGCTGGCAATGGTCTCGAAGCCCTCGAGGCGCTTGAGAAAGAGAGGTTTGACCTGGTCTTCATGGATCTGCAGATGCCGGTAATGGATGGGTTCGAAGCGACCACTGCGATTCGCAAGAGGCAGGGAGCCGGCGGAATCCACTTGCCGGTCGTGGCGCTTACGGCGCACGCGATGAAGGGTGATCGGGAAAAATGCCTGGCCGGAGGAATGGATGGATATCTCTCGAAGCCAATCCGGCCGCAGGAGTTGGACGAAGTCCTGCAGAAATATCTCGCGCGGCGAGCAGAAAGCGCGGAGAAGGAAGAGAGCGCTCTGAGCAAGAAATGAGCGTTGATGGCGACGACTGGAAAAAGAGATCAGAGGAATTGGGGATAGGACCACATTGCAATCTCAACTCGCCTTATTTTGACGCGCCGATTCCTTGCGGTTCGAGCCAGGGAGGAGCAGGCGCTTCGGACCGCTGACGAAAGGATTGCCGCGTTCGTAAAAGCGCAGGAGTCGATCCGCGGCGTGAGTAATGCCGATCCGGACTGTTTTTCCGATAAGCCCGACGAGATGGTTGCTTTCGCCGAGCCACAGCGAGCCCGGAGCGCAGAGATCTAGCCCGTCGTGTCTGCGCCCGATTCGGAATGCGGCGGCAAGGCGTCCCGGGCCGCGGGTGAGGTCGAGAAGCCGGTTGGTCTTGCGGTGGCGCTGCATGATCTCGATGCCTTCGAGGGGTTCGAGCGCTCGGATGAGGACGGCCGCGGCGATCCCGGCGCGCTCGCTCACGGCATTGAGCATGAAGTGCGCGCCGTAGTTGAAAAAAATATAAGCGTGGCCCGGGGCGAGATACATCGAGCGAATACGCGGAGTCGGTCCGCGAAAGTGATGTCCGGCGGGATCGCCGGGCGGATAAGCTTCCGTTTCCACGATGCGACCGCTGAGGCGGCCAGCGGGGAGATCGTGGACTACAATTTTTCCGATGAGAAAGCGCGCCAAGCTAACGGTATTAGCCGGAAGCTCAGTGCGACGAAGACGGCGAATCACTAACTTCTCCGGTGGGCGTTTTGGGGTAGCGCGCGTCGAGGACATAGCGAGCGAGTCAGTCGGACAGCAGCTTTTGCAAGTCTTCGGAAGAAACGAGATCCTGATATTCAGCGTGTTGGCGGATGAAATTGGAGACGTACGGGCAGAGCGACACGACCCGGAGACGATTGATACGCGCGAAATCGAGGGCAAAACGGGCCAGTCTTGCCGCTAAGCCGTGGCCTTCGAGCGGCCCAGGCACTTCAGCATGTGCGAGAACGATGCGATCGGGAAAGCGCTGATAGGTGAGCAGGGCGCGAAGGCCATCAACGTGTATTTCGAAACGCTGTGCCTCTTCGTTGTTGGTGACGGTGACGCTGTTGAGATCCGCGGTCAAGAGCTACCCTAATCTCCCTGTTGACTGGGAAAGTCGGCGGGGTCACGCTGGATGGCGTCGAAATATTTTTTCTGGAACGCGTCGCCGGATTCCGTAGGAACGAACATTTTCCGGGCTAGAGCAATAGCGCCACTGGCGTATTCGGGAGTGACGGGCTCCTTGGCGGTCAGGGTTTCATCGATACGGACGACGAATTCGGAGATGTTGTGCAGCCAGGCGAACTGCGCGTGGTCGATGACCAGTTGAAAAAGCTCGCCAGTGTTAACGTAGCCGTTCTCCCGCTCGTATTCGCGGCGCTCCATGTCGAGAAGAGTTTTATGGAGACGGAGAAGTGTGAGGCGGAGCGAAAGCAGCTTCTCGCGGGCGGGGGAATCGTTGTTCGCGGGATACAAATTTGAGCCTGGAGAATTCATATTCAAATGACACCTCTATTCTCCGCTAGTCGGCTTGCAATTTCAAAATTTGAACGCGAAGAACTCCCTCCAGAGAAGTCACGGAGGCTGCCGCGGGCCCTGAGAAGAAAAGCAAGGACTGAAATCAGTTGTGGTAACGCTGCTCGCCGACGGGTAGCGGCGTAGGAAGGCGGTTCCCTGCGGGGGGGAGCGGGCAGGTTGAGTAAGGAGTGTAGGCACAAGGCGGATTTTCGAGGCGATTGAAATCGAGCACGAGTTCGCCGGGCTTGTCGAGGCCGTCGGTAGGGAAGCCGGTATAGAGGAAGCGACAGGCCTCGTAAGTAGTGGAAACGCTGGTTGTGTCGCGAAGAATAAAGAAAAGCTTGGCGACGGCGGGATCTTCAAGGACCGGCTCAAGCCGAAATGTTTTTCCGGCGAGAACGAATTCCACCGCACCAGGAACAGGCTGGTCGTAGCTGGTGCCGACAAGAGTGGCTAGCGTGACGATCTTCTGAGGTGAATATGGAATCCATTTGGCGGTGACGCGATAGACGGGGTTCGGCGCGTACCACCGAAGGCCGTGAAAGCCGGTAATCGCCGGAGAGTGAGAATCCTTGATGCGCAGGGCAAAGCGGGACTCGCGGCGGATCACGTACATGTTGACATCGCCGATGGTAAGAAGCGGGGAAAGCTTGTCTTTGTTAGCTTCTGCTCGCAGGCTTTGCGATTTCGCCGGAGCTCCGGCTACGAGGAAGTCTGGAGAAAATCCCTCCGCGGGCGGGTTCAGCGTGAGGGTTTCGCCTTCGAGGTGCAGGATAGCGAGGTGCGAGGGGCCAGAGGGCAAATGGATCTTGTTGTCGGTAGCTGAGCCAACAGAATTGTCCCCGGGCTGCAGCCATTCGAGGCCCACGAGCGCAAGCCAGCCGTCGGGCTTGAGGAGGTCCGCTCGATGTTGCTCGCGCCAGACAGCATTCTCTTTTTGCCAGCCGGAGTCTTGCGCCCGCGCGGAGCACAAGAGAAGCGCAGACAGAAGAAGTGTCTTTGTCGCTCTGGTGATGAGGCTGCGAGAGCTCATGCGACATTATAGTCCGTGTGCGGTGCTCACAGATAGTTGTGACGGGAGTCACAGAAGAGATGAAGGGATTGCGGTTACATACCGGCAGGCTCCGCTTAAGCGCTTGGCTCGCTATGAATGTGCAAACGTAGCGCCTTTGCAATGAACGGCGAAAGCTTCTAACCGGTACCGCGAGTCCTCATGCGCTCCCGGTATTGGCGTTGAAAGTGTATGCTCTTGTGTATCTGATTCGTCTCCAGGAGCGACTACGCGTTGAATTTCTTTGAACGAATATCCTTGAATGCTTTTGGTTTTCAACAACAGTTCCAGTCCCTAGCATCGGAGGAAGCCTCATGATTGTCGGTGTGCCTCGAGAGAGCTTTCCCGGAGAGCGCCGCGTCGCGCTGGTGCCTGCAGCCGTTCCGAATTTGACCAAGGCGGGTCTGGAACTGGTGGTGGAGGCGGGAGCCGGAGCCGCGGCCGGCTATCCGGACGCTGACTATGGCGCGAAAGGTGCGAAGATCGTCACCGATCGCGCCGAAGTGTTTCGTGCTGCGGACGTCGTGGTGCAAATCCTATGTCATGGGTCCAATGATAAAACCGGCAAAGCCGATGTTCCGCTTTTCCGTAGTGGCCAGATACTCATCGGGTTCTTGAGGCCGCTTGGCTCCATCGAAACCATTCAGGAAATTGCCGCGAAGGGTGTGACTTCGTTTTCCGTGGAATTGATGCCGCGCACAACGCGCGCGCAGAGCATGGATGTGCTTTCCTCGATGGCCACGATTTGCGGCTACAAGGCGGTGGTCCTTGCGGCGGATACTTCGCCGCGCATTTTTCCGATGCTCACGACGGCTGCTGGGACGATTACTCCGGGCCGCGTTTTTGTGATTGGAGCGGGCGTGGCCGGTTTACAAGCGATTGCCACGGCACGGCGGCTTGGCGCAGTGGCCTCCGCTTACGACCTGCGGCCCGCGGCGAAGGAGCAAGTGCAGAGCCTCGGCGGCCGGTTCGTCGAGCTTCCGATCGAAGCCAAAGACGCCGAGGACGCGCGCGGCTATGCGCGGGCGCAGGATGAAAATTTCTATAAACGCCAGCGTGAACTGCTCGGGAAAGTCGTAGCCGAAAGCGACGTGGTGATCTCCGCCGCAGTCATTCCCGGAAAGAAGCCTCCAATTCTGGTAACTAAAGAGATGGTCGCGAGCATGGCGCCCGGGTCGGTAATTATCGATTTGGCCGGTGAACGCGGAGGCAACTGCGAGCTGACTCGTCCGGGAGAGATTGTCGTGGAGCATGGAGTGACGATCATCGGGTGGTTCAATCTCGCTAGCACTGTGCCGTTGGTCAACGCGCGCGTGAGAGAGTTTTTTTCGCTCCCGCCCTTGCCGTCTGAAGCGAAGGAGGTGGCGAAATCATGAAGCTGGATCTGCTTACCAGCCTGTACGTTTTCATGCTGGCCGCATTCATCGGATTTGAAGTCATACGGCGCGTTTCTCCGCTTCTTCACACACCTCTGATGTCCTTGACGAACGCGCTCGATGCTATCGCCGTAGTCGGGGCCATCATTCTTGCGGGCGAGTACCACGCGCACGGCGCCATGCTCGCTAAGATTCTGGGAACCATCGCCATCGTCGCGGCGACGAGCAACATCGTCGGCGGATTCATAATCACCGACCGAATGCTCAAAATGTTCAAGGCCAGCGGCCCAAAGAAATCATGACCAACCTGCCCGGCATGGAACACATCATCGAGATCACCTACCTGATTGCCACCGCGCTTTTTATCCTTTCGCTCAAATGGCTGAGCTCTCCGACAACCGCACGCCGCGGAGTTTTTGCCGGCGAGCTCGGCATGTTGTTGGCGATTGCCGGCACATTGCTGCACCACGGCATCGTCGAATACAAGTGGATCGTGATCGCCCTGGTGCTCGGAACGATCATTGGCGTTCCACTCGGTGAAGTGGCGATGACCGCGGTGCCGCAGCGGACGGCGCTGAGTCACGCGTTCGGCGCGCTGTGCGTCACGCTGGTCGGAACCGCAGAATTCTATTTGCGCACGCCCGACGTGCCACGCTTCATGATGAGCGTGCTTTCGCTTGAGGTCATTCTCGGTTCGCTGACGTTTACCGGCAGCTTGATGGCCGCGGGAAAATTGCAAGAAGTACTGCCTCAGCGGCCTATCACTTATAAGGGTCAGAACATCGTCAACCTCGGATTACTCGGTGTGGCGATCGTTGTCGCGGGCATGTTGGTAGCGCACCCCGAAAAAACGCAGCTCTTCCCGCTGATCGTCGGCATTCCACTCTTATTCGGCGTGATGATGATCATTCCTATTGGCGGCGCGGATATGCCCACCGTGATCTCGCTTCTAAATTCCTATGCAGGGCTTTCCGCGGCGGCAATGGGCTTCGTACTGGACAGCAAGTTGCTGATCATTGCCGGCGCGTTAGACGGAGCTTCGGGCCTGATTCTTTCCGTAAACATGTCGAAAGCGATGAACCGCTCGTTCACGAACGTACTCTTTGGCGCTTTTGGGCAGGAACAGGCGGCGTCCGCAGGCAAGCAGGAGACGCGCCCCGTGCGCAGCGCGACCCCTGAAGAAGCAGCGGCCATTCTTGCCGCTGCGAACAAAGTGGTCGTCGTGCCGGGTTACGGAATGGCTGTGGCGCAGGCGCAACACAAAGTGCGCGAATTGTACGACGCCCTGACA
>WNFI01069376.1_pt1 | contig 15613 bp, 23 predicted proteins | sample 5400471 | NCBI WGS metagenome assembly WNFI01 (sample SAMN13153348, study PRJNA577476) | soil metagenome | isolation source: 100 cm saprolite on Douglas fir-dominated hillslope | place: USA:California | collected 2013-09-17 | reverse complement strand
CCGCTCCCCACACGCTCTACGTCGCACACTTCGAGGCCAGCGCCACCTTCTAAGCCAACGTCCGCTCCATCCGTTCCGGTGCATCCAGCAAAACCTGAGGGGCGAATTCGCAATGCTACAGCAACTACGGCTTCCCAGGCCGCCAAGCAGAAGCCTCCTGTCAGACGTCCTGGATTTGTTCCCACGAGCAAGACCCGTGCCGCGTCTTCGAGTGCAACATCAGCATCAGCTCCCCATAAGCCCACCAGAACTGCATCTGTGACAACCCTGAAGAAAGTTACTGAACCAGATAAGGCTGCGGGGATACCTCTTCCTCCTAGTCCTAAGCTGGAGGCTGAGCCTGCCCCGGAAAAGATGCCCTCGCCCTCCAGTTCCAAACCCGTGGATGCTGAAAGTCCCACTACCGAAATCCTAGAGGAAACACTGGAGCCGAGGTTATCACAAGGACTTTCTATGCCTGAAGCAACATCTGTCAGCGGGGTGTCAGCAGATATCCTTGCCATCCCAGAATTCCCAACCATTGGGAATCTCAGGACACGGCTGAGTGGCGTTCTCGAGGACAGGAAGCGTTTGTCTCTAGCTCCTGCTAGCTTGTCCATTAGCGCATCACCCTTTGCTACGAAAACTGAAGATGCAGAGGGGTACGTGAAAGCCGAGATTGTGCAGCTCGAGGAGGCGGGCGAGGGCGAGCTCAAGTTGACCGAACTGGAAGCCATGAATACCCAGGCTGCAATTCCGACCCTGATGGATTGCCACTCGGATGCAAGAGAGCCTGAGGTCACCAGCGTTCTCTGTTGCGAGGCCAATGAGCCTGTCATTCCAATCGATCACGGCAATACTGAGGAGTCTGAGCCTCCTATGGTGCTCTCCGAACTTGATATTCCAGAACAAGTGGGCAATGATATTGCGGATCACAGCGATGTCACGATCACGAACCTGGAGCATGTGTCGCTAACTACTAGGGAACATGAGACAGTTGGTGCGGCTCAAATTGCTCAAGGGTGCAATACGTTCGAAATACAAACCCTGCGGTATGGGAGTGCATTGCTCCCCCTCTTAAAGAACAAACGAGGCTCACTTGACCATGACACCGACTCCGAGAAAGTTCGCGAATCTCGTATTGCTCTCAGTGACATGCGCGTCAATGTCCGACATTCACTTGCTTGAGAGGGACATGATCGACACTTGTGGATAATGTTGGTCTTTTCTTCTGATCTCCTTGGTCGCCCACTTTACATGAACGTATGTAGATTATCTCTATTATTTGCATCCAACTTTCGATACTGCTCCACCCTCATAGAGTGTATTTGTATAAGTATGGTGGCGGTAAGAGCCCAGGGTCAAAGACTAGTAATTTACGACGAGTATTGCTGTAACATCTTCAGTGTATCCCTGTATTGAGCAACGAATAATGCAATTCATGAGGTCTGATCACCAACAGAGTAAACCCTAGCCTACCTTGGCAAGGTAATGCAGCTTCAATGGGACAGATTCTTTCGGCCCTTTGCTCTTCTTCTAGCCAGAATTCTTCGTCCACCCTTTGTCTTCTTCCGGGCCAAAAACCCGTGCCGCCGCTTTCTTTTGCGCTGCGATGGCTGATATTCTGCCCCATAGACAGCATGGCGCACTTGCATGAGTGAGGTAAGGATAGGTGATGGGAACGCCTGCGGGAAAGCGAGGGAAGGTGATGGGCGAGACCGAAATGCTGATAGCAATGAAGTTACCCGTCCCGATGTACGCAGTGGCGAGGTTGTTATACGGTTCAGCTTGGTCGAAGTAATGGGCTGAGTCTCCCTTATGGGACGTGTTGGCAGTCTAAATGATGCAGGCAAGGTATTTCCCTTTGAAAGGAGGGAGGCACTACATGTCCACCGTATCCTCGGCATGGATGGACTTGAGTAAACTTCTGTGTGGACCGTGGGATATCGGCGAGCTCCGTGCCAAACTAAATTGAAACGCTTGACCTATTGAGCGCCCAAAGAATGAGTGTATTGCCTCTCGGTAGAAAGCATGAGCGTTCTACCCGTGTCCCAGAATTCCAGGCAGTTATCCTTGCGGGTTTCGGTTCCAAGTACGTGGGCGCTAAAAGGCGTGCTCGCCCAGTGGAGTCATATTGAAATTTGTGCAATTGCTTCCTCGTTATAGCTTACAGCCCTTGACAAATGAGCTTGTGAGGGGGAATGCATCTTCACCCACACCAAAAGCTTTGGTTCCTATTGTTAATCGTCCCATGATATTCTACCCACTTGGCTGGCTACAAGACGCCCACGTGTCCGGTATGAGCGAGGCAATTGCTGTAATGCTTTAACTGAGCTAGCGATAACCAGATGTCCTAATTGTGGCACCGCATTCACACAAGTCTGACATCTCCCAGACGATCTGGCATTCGGACGAGAATTATCCTTCCCTCTCATCTCTGTCCGTGACTCTAGAGACTATAGAAGACTCTGAGGCCGGGTCACTCGGTACAGGGGATCTCCTTCGTAAGTTCTCTCACTTGCTTTTGGTAAGTCTTTTGCACAATGCCCATCTGCATGAAGCAAATCTGACTTCATCATTTCTCTCTTCAACTCAAGACAGACATAATAGTGCTTCCATGTGATTTCATACCTCCTCCATCCCTGTCTCTTGGCTCCATCTTAAATGACTATCGTGTGGAGCTGGACCAACCACTGGTTAGTGTGCTATTGTATGAGCGCTCTGAGATAGGGAAGGATGGTGTGTTAATGTTTGGTTAACTTCACTTCACAACCGTGCCCAAACACTTCTTCAGGGCCACCTCCGTGCATATTTGGATGGGACAAGAACAGTCATTCCCTTGTCCTTGTTGAGAATGATGATACAGGGGATGACGTGGAGCTAAGGATGTCGATGCTTTGGAGGTGATAGGATCCTCTATACTCCTAACCCGAGGCACTCATTCATACTGTACCAATTGTGGACAGATTTCCCAATATCTCACTGACGACAAAATATCTTGACTCACACGTCTACATTTTGAAGCACAAATGCCTAGAACTCCTGTGCCAACGTCCGAGCTTGCAGTCGTTGAAGGATGATGTGATACCTTGGCTGGCTAAATTCAGCTACAGGCAGAGCTACGTCAAGAAGTGGGGTTTGCGTACGTGACAATCTCATCAAAAGCTGACGACTCATCTTAATACGGTATACTCCCACAGCCATCAACTTTGGCACTAATTCTCAAGAGCTGGCCATTGCCCATTCTACCACCCCATTCTCTACAAACTCCAAAAAAACAACTTCCCACTTTCCACCATCTGATAGCGCTATTTCCCGTTCCGCTACAGGTATCGGGTCTCCTTCGAGCTCATCCTTCTCAAAGGTTTCGCATGGGCATTCAGATACAACCACAAGGTCTCCCACCTCTGGCAGGCCCAACACCGGCACATCACCCCTAAATGGTCTTGACCACTCATCACCCACGTCAGGACACCTTGATGGTTCCATCATGTCAAACTTCCACATAAGCGTGCGGTTCCACAATCTAAAGGACGGTTACGCTGCACGCGCAAATACCATTGGTACCTATGCCGAGCTGAACAGACAAGTGCTAGCTGCAACGGCTATTGCTGTTGCTGCCTCGGGACATCCGCGAAATCCAGCTATACCATCTCAGCCGCATCAGGGCCAAATCTCTTCAGACTCAGTGGTAGCACCTTCCGCGCGTATTGGTGAAAAGACATCCATTAAGAAGAGCATCATTGGGCCGCATTGCGTTATTGGAAAGAACGTGAAACTGAGCGGATGTACGCTCATGGGTCATGTTGAAGTACAAGATGGGTAAGCTTTGTTTTCTACTCCCGTCCTTTCCCTGTGCAGAACTTCGGGACACTCCTCTATCCTATCCTAGTGCGAAACTGGAGAATTGCATAGTGAGCCGAAGTGTTATGGTAGCTGAGCGTGTAACGCTCAAGGACTGCGAGCTTGCGCCAGGAGTCGTAACGCAACCGGAGGGTAAGTCTTCAATTGTCGAGAGTGCAAAGTCATCGCCACCCGCCATACAAGCGGTCAAACCAACGGCACAAACTAGCGTGCCACTGCGCAAAGCCAGAGTCCCTGAAATTATGGTTTCACCATCTGCTCAATTCAAGCACGATGATGCTCCAAAGAGTCCTTTGGACAGTACGGAACTGCCGCCCGCACCTCCTGGTGCTTTCTTCCCGTCCCCCATCCACCAGTCCCCTATAAATCATGTTGACTTGATAGATTTATTGACGATATTTGCATTTTTGCTCGCTTCAATAGCGTCACTCAAAGGGGAACGGATGGGTACCTGGTGATGCATGGATTTATTCGTTACAAGATATCTACGTATTGTACCCAGAGACATCTTAATGTTCACAGTAATCGAGATGTAGTGGAATAGAAGTTCGCAGGGTGATGCATCGTATTGTTGGATGTCAACGCACCAGAAAGCTGCATTCCGCCCCTGTTTGCATTCCTGCGGAAACACCAACCAGAGGAGAATAATCTCCCTAAACATTCAGAAATTTCGTATGGAAGATGATCCAAAAGAGTCGCAAGATTGATGAGGTCTGGGAACGCTACGAAGAGCGAGACCAATCCCTAGAGTGTGAACTAACCTCTATTCCTTGTATCTTCTTCAATAGAGAGCTGGGTCCTGCCTAGAACCAACCGACTCCAAAAGATATGGAAATCCCTGAAAAACGTATGCTGGCGACCACGAACACACAATACGAAGCGCTAGATAAATGGATTTCACAAGACGTCCCATTCATTGTCTGTGCAAAACGTCGTCCAACACAGCTATCGATACAGCATCGCGCCAGACTGGTGTTGACGCCCTCTAGTGGCGTGACCGGATCGGGTACTAGAATTGAGTGCAGTACTGCCGTATCTCCGACGGTGATAGCCTCCGAAAGCCGTTATAAAGCTTGATCGTACTTCTCTCAGCCTTATCCCGTAACCACTACCATCTCATATCGTAGGTGAGCACTACACACTCCCAGTGCGTGATCCTTGACGTCGTTAACCTTCGTTATGCTCTCGATCTAGTAGTAGCCAAACCTTGTATGTCGCTTTGCGATCATCCATCGCCAGCGCTCACAGGCTGACGTACTAACACCCCTCTTCTTCTAGACGCGCAACTTATCATGCAGATCTTTGTTAAAACGTGAGTATCTCGCTATATATCTCTCGAGCGTCCATCGCCCTGCTGTTCGAACCGAGTGCTGACTCGTCGCTCGCCGCGCGCAGCCTCACCGGCAAGACCATCACCCTTGAGGTGGAGTCTTCCGACACTATCGACAATGTCAAGACCAAGATCCAGGACAAGGAGGGTATCCCCCCAGATCAACAACGCTTGATCTTCGCCGGCAAGCAACTTGAAGATGGACGAACGCTGTCCGATTATAATATCCAGAAGGAGTCCACTCTCCACCTTGTTCTCCGTCTTCGTGGGGGCATGCAAATCTTCGTCAAAACGTAAGCGGACATTTGCCCACAGACGTGTCGTGTGCTGATGCGTCTGACAATGTAATAAGGTTGACGGGCAAGACCATCACCCTCGAGGTCGAGTCATCTGATACCATCGACAATGTCAAGACCAAGATTCAGGACAAGGAAGGGATTCCTCCAGACCAGCAACGATTGATCTTCGCCGGAAAGCAGCTCGAAGATGGCCGCACTCTCTCTGACTATAACATTCAGAAGGAGTCGACTCTTCATTTGGTTCTTCGCCTCCGCGGTGGCATGCAAATTTTTGTCAAGACTCTCACTGGCAAGACCATCACCCTGGAGGTGGAGTCTTCCGATACGATCGACAATGTCAAGACGAAAATCCAGGACAAGGAAGGCATCCCTCCAGATCAGCAGCGCCTGATTTTCGCTGGGAAGCAGCTTGAGGATGGTCGCACACTTTCTGATTACAATATTCAGAAGGAATCCACCCTTCATCTAGTGCTTCGTCTTCGTGGTGGAATGCAAATCTTCGTCAAGACTCTTACTGGCAAAACGATCACGTTGGAGGTTGAGTCCTCGGACACCATTGACAACGTTAAAACCAAGATTCAGGACAAGGAGGGCATCCCCCCAGACCAACAGCGTTTGATCTTCGCCGGCAAACAGCTCGAGGATGGGCGAACTCTTTCGGATTATAATATCCAAAAAGAGTCGACTCTTCACCTTGTGCTTCGTCTGCGTGGTGGTATGCAGATTTTCGTGAAGACGTGAGTCATCAATATGCGAGCTAGAAACACTGATTTATTATTTGGTACAGTCTGACTGGCAAGACGATCACTCTTGAAGTCGAGTCTTCCGATACTATTGATAATGTGAAGACGAAGATCCAAGACAAGGAAGGGATTCCCCCAGACCAGCAGCGATTGATTTTCGCCGGCAAGCAACTCGAGGATGGGCGTACTCTTTCTGACTATAACATCCAGAAGGAGTCCACTCTTCACCTAGTCCTTCGTCTCCGTGGTGGCTTGTAAATTCGTTGGTCATCGTACTTGAGTTTCTATGTGTTGGCCGTTATCCCTTTCTCGGTTTGTTGAGTGCCGCTACCTGTCATTAGTGTGAATGAATTACTATAGTTCCTTTGTTACCATGTAGCGCGCGCCTGAGATCATGTCTTATGCGAGCGTAACTGCAAAAGGCCTACCGCCGACGTCGGCGCAGCCTCACCCTGATACGACACTATTGAACACTCAGCAGGCCGAGACCCAGTTACCAAGCGTCGAGGCCAAAATTATCGTTGCGCCAACCGATTTCAAAGAGCACCCCAGAGTACGTACCACCCATCATGAGCACTACATTGTTACTGTGTCACCGGACGTTCGTCGATAATCCATATTAAATTCCATTTTAATCAGTCTGCTGACAGGGAGGCCAGAGACGAACTCGAGGCTACAAAAGAGCTCGCCGAAGAGGAAACCAATCGGCACACAGGGGAACCGGAAGTGCAAAAGTCCTGCAGAGACCACGTTAAAGATAAATTGCAGAAGGCTGGACGGAATGGTCTCGAGCTGTGGGAAAAGACTCAGGGGTGTCTACTGAGACCTGGTGTTGCTGGTGGATTGTTGGGAGTTGGTACGTTTACCTCAAGCTCGAAATGTGGATCACACTAACCACCGTGCTCATACGCTGGTGAACTATCCATGAGTGACTTCGCCCCTGTCTGGTTTCAGTCAACGTTGGACTCCTTGGGAGCATTGGATATTCCCTTTACACGATCCCGGTACATCGTAGCTCTCCGCGCTTTCTCTCCACTGCCGCCTTCACGGCCCTTGCAATCTTCGGAGGCGAAGCAGTTCTTGCCGATGCCTACAGCAAGACTGAAGCAGGTCAGCGCGAGGAGGCTCGTGCAAGGGAGGAGGGCGCAGCGCTATACAGGCATGCCAAGACAGTGATATTGAGACCTGGCATCCTTGGTGGTGCTGTCGGTGCCTTAAATCTTGGGATTTTAGGAGGGCTTGGGTATTGGAGTTATGTGAATTGGGATAATCTATGGAAGTGGGATAGGAGGCAAGTTAGCGCCGTAAGCATTGGGTTACTTGCATTGTTCGCTGGAGAGGGGTGAGTACTTGAGCTCTTTATGTTTGAGTTTTGAATTTGCACCGCGAATGGCGTCGACTTTGGTTTACCTTCTTACTGACTCGCTTGAATTATTTTCTAGATACCTTGGCCAGCGGTATGAGAAGAAGAAACTTCCTAAACACAAGTGATGAGGGCACCACCAATTGTGATGTCAATTTTTGCTGCACCTGTTTCATTATCAACATGTAGTCAATATTCCCGTAACCTGTATGTAATACCTTTTTGTGTTTGACCGGATGGTTGTGAACGCCACAGTTGAGCATGGCGCTGCACAGGGCGCTTACAAAACAAGCGCTAAGACATTTGAGCGGAAGCAAAACTGACATTCAATTCAAATTCTTGTGGGCCTGCCTTCCCTGCAGCCGACGGCAATATCGCAACACACTTTTGTCAAAGTTCTTAATTGAACCTCGACAGCAAGACTCTGCTGTTCTCCTGGTCCCGGCCCACTGCGCTTCACGCACAAGTCTTCGTTGCCCTTTGTGGGCGGCGGTGATCCTCAGCTCAGTACCAAAACTGAACTGAACCCCCCGTTCGGATCGCCCATACGCACATTATGCCCCACCGCGATAACGTACCTGTCACGCAGAAGTATCAGAAACTCGAATGTGTCGGGAAGGGATCTTATGGCGCGGTGTATAAAGGGATTGAGAAAGCTACGGGGACTGTCGTCGCGCTTAAAATTATCAATCTCGATACGGAGGATGATGATGTTGAAGATATTCAGCGTGAAGTCAATTTGCTCACGCAGCTGCGGGGGGCAGAGAAGAACAATGTTACGAAATATTATGGTTGCTATCTCGAGGGACCGTGTGTTTGGATTGTGATGGACTTTGCCAGTGGAGGGAGCGTCAGGACTTTGGTATGTTTGTTTTGGACTCGTGTTGCAACAAATATGAGTTGGTCATTGATATAGTGGCTCCAAGATGAAAGCGACACGAAATAATGCCATAGAGGACCGGTTTACGGTCGTAATCATTCGTGAGATGCTCATTGCTCTCAACTTTCTTCATAAATCTGGGGTCATCCATCGCGATATCAAGGGTAAGTGTTCTGCTGAACTTGGGACTTCCACTCCACGTCTCAAACTATCTTGTTCTAGCTGCGAACATCCTAGTGACACATACTGGGCGGGTCGTACTGTGCGACTTTGGTGTCTCGGCCCTCCTGCAAACAACCCAATCCAAACGAACGACATTCATAGGAACACCTCACTGGATGGCACCAGAGGTCATTACTTCAGGGTCACTTTATGATTCCAAGGCCGACATTTGGAGCCTAGGTGTAACCATCTATGAGATGATCACTGGCTCCCCACCCCATAGTGATCTACTCAACCTTCGAGCCATTGCGCTCATCCCTAAAGTGAAACCCCCGAGACTGCCTGACAGTGTAGGGTCTAAAGATATGAGAGACTTTGTCGCATGTTGTCTTCGTGAAGTTCCGGGTGAGGCAAGTGCCGCCTTTGGTTGATGCATTTCCTCGGAACCGCGCGCTGATTGTCAGGGCTTTATAGCGGCTATCAGCCGAGGAACTCCAGAAATTGAATTGGATCAAATCTTCGAAAAGAGTTCAAGTTTCGTTTTTGCGCGAACTGTTGAAAATTTATGATGCCTGGGCAGCCCAGGGTGGAGTGCGTGCTAGCCTGGCTGGTGACGATGACGATTGGATGAATGACATGTACGTTGCAAGAATGCCTCTTCAACATTCTTGCCGATCCTCTATTCCTTTCAGAAATGATCGTTCCAGTGGTGCCAACTGGGAGTTTGAAACCCTTCGAGGATCACCTCCAGTAGCCCGAACCACCCCTCCTCGTGATTCTCCCGATATTAGTACTTCCCCTGCCATTGATATGAATGACCCATTCGCAGCCATACAAGCCCAACTCGCAGCGCAGGCGCCGCGCTCACTCCGGAACCTGTTCGATGACCCAAATGCTACTAACACTAATATCATCGGAAATGTGCTTCAGACCTCAGACCTCAACGGTGTTTCACGTTCTCTGTCTCCGTCTCCTTTTCGGTCCACTACACCAGGTATACAGCCTACAGACGGCGCCGGTGCACCTACGCCACGTCCTACCCACCCGCGTGCTCGACATGGTGCACCTGTATCGAGAGGTCCCACCCCATCTCCCGCTCAGCCACCGCCTTCAACTTCTCCCGATTCTCCACCAAAAGTACTTACATATCGGGATATTCGTGTCAATCGCGGTGTTCTCAATATTGCTATCCCATCGTCGACTCCCGAACCACCAACGCCCGTTCTACAGAATGAACAGCATGACGATGATCGTGAGCATGCGATCACACTATCGTCCCCTGAATCAGATGCAGATGCAACCCAACACTCACCAGCGCTACGACTGCCACCTGCAGGAATGCGTTCGATTCCGCGCCAGGAATCCGAGACTCCTGTGCCTTACCTGAGTTCCCCACTTGGTATCGCTTTCCCTTCTGTAGGGCCCCCCTCTCCTATCCCGCCTTCCATACCTTCTGCTCCTGTGGCGACTCAAGATGGCAGCGTGCCAGCGCGACATCAAGCTAAAACACCGTCAAATCCTCGGATCATACTACGCGACCTGAGACAGGTATATCTCAGGTTCGGCCCCCTCAGACGGTTGCACCCCCGCCGTCACATTCCATACTTAAGACTGGCGGTCCGAATCACTCATCTTCATCGAAAGGGTACCGAAGTGATCCTGAGGGTAGCAGAGGCGGGACACTTTCTAAGACGATCAAGCCACTAAAGCCTGTGGCGGCAATTAATTTGAAAGATGTACTTAACGTAGGTCTCTTGAATCCCTACGTATATGACGAACTGAGAATTGCGATCGTAGCTGTCGCCAATGCCTTCGGATATAAATACTGGTATCTTTGGAGGTGCTGCCGATTTACTTCCCCCGTCTCCCTCCTTCATGCATTCCCACATCAGAGGGTCTTCCCGGTCCCCCCAGTCTGATACATCATTTTCAAAAGCCGACGCTTCCAGTCGCACTCCTCCCGTCCCAACACAACTATCTTCAGCGGTGAACATGTCGCCAAGTCTGCCGAGTGGCCCTACGATGGGGCAGCGACCCGTTCCGCCAACACTCGAGCCACTTGACTACCAGAAATTAATGGATATTGATGATATGAACGCAGCACTCTCGAAAACGGTCGATGATCTTTGTCGATGGCTGAAAGTTGTCGAGTGGGACCTGACGACTCTGATGCGAGACACGGAGGATGACGAACCGCTTGCGCCATCGAGAAAGATGATGACTATCGAGGAAGGTGATCAAAGCGGCGAGGGCGCCAGCCAGTAGAGTATCTATGGATGCAACTGAGCATTCTGATGAGGATAAGCATGTGCGATGCAGTGCATGGCGCAACGTCGATTCATCTCCTCGGTTCTATGGACATCTTGGGTGCGTTTCTTTGGACGATTGAGTCGTTCATTTTTCATTCCTCTATGAACATTGAGGCTGCTTTCTGTACTGCCATGCTACCTGTATGATTTACATCACTATCGTCATCATATTACATTCTAGTTTCGTCGTTTGGGAACCAGGGTCGCTCAGATGTACTTCATCTCCACAACGTACTTGGTAATTTCGAGAACGCTGTCGGCCACTGATAATTGGTCCGTTTTGATGTGCAGCTCTGGTGATTCTGGTGCTTCGTAGGGTGCAGAAATGCCGGTGAAGTCTGCAAGGAAGTGAGGTAACAGGGTGTACTATAGAGTGACTTGTACATCAGAACCGTACCGTTAATTTCTCCAGCACGAGCCTTCTTGTAAAGACCTTTGGGATCGCGCGCTTCTACAACATCCAGCGGAGCATCAATGAAAACTTCCACAAAAGGAATTTCAGCCTTTTCGTGTAACTCGCGGGCCACCTGACGATCGGCTCTGTACGGGGAGATGAAGGACGTTATCGTTATTGCGCACGCATCGGAGAACAGTCTTGACACCTTCAGAAGAGAAAAGAAGGCTCAGCGGGACGTATGCGAAGCCTGGAGAGGGAACTCACCTCTCCTATCCGACGAATGTTTTCGTTCCGATCGGTCTGAGAGAAACCCAGATCTTTATTCAAGCCAAACCGAATATTATCTCCATCTAGTCTGTAGCAAAATTTCTTCAGATGAAGCAAGTGCTGCTCTAGAGCACAGGCAATTGTAGACTATATTGACCCTTGGATGAGTCCAATGGCGTCTGCTAAAATGATTGAACACAACTTTGCCACTGGCGCTGAGGCCTGTCAGCCAGAGGGTGAGTCCCCTTTGACCCAGTAGCTCTTTTCGTTCGTCATTCCTAACGATTCCAGGATGAAATGTAACGTTTGTGGCCATGGATTATATGCTGGACGTCGATCGAATGCCACAATCTCGTGACCGCTGCTCCCTGGACCTGTCCCGCGCTCCAAAGTTGCGTTTCTGGCTTTTCGAACTTCCTCAGCCTCTGAAGGGGCGCAAGAACGTGTAATTCGGTCATACTTGTTGCTTGCATAGCCCTATAGTCCTAAGCAAGCATGGAAATGGAACTGGATACTGGAGTCGGAGCTCCACAAAGCACCGTTGATCCGGCGGACTTGCACAATGCCGATGATCTATTGAAGCAAAGTGAGGTTGTGACAACCTTTCCTGCCGTTGGTATTACGACAGCATACGTTTACGATGTTGGAATGACGCGACATCAACTAATGAATGGGAAAGATGGGCATCCAGAACAACCTGGACGAATCACAGCTATTCATAGAATGCTCGCCGAGCATCGTATATTGCCTCAACTCATAAAGCTCGAGTCAAGAAGAGTTACAAGAGATGAAGTTCTTTTAGTCCATGGCGAGGCGCATTGGGATGCGGTTCAGCATCTACGAAGTATGATCATCTTTTTTTTTGTATCTGGCGCGTCTCATTGGATTTGCGAATAATGCATAAGCTTATTCCCCAGAAAATGTAGCGGAAACGTCAGACTTCTTTGAGGCTCAGTCGCTGTACGTCTCGGCAGAGACTCCTGATTGTGCTGAACTCAGTTGTGGGTGCACTATCCAAGCCACTCTTGCGGTAGCACGGGGAGAGGCTTCGAATTCGCTTGCCGTGGTCAGACCGCCTGGGCATCATGCGGAACCTGAGCAACGAATGGGTTTCTGCTTCTTCAATAACGTTGCTATTGCCGCCCGTGTCGCACTACAGGAAACTGCGGTCCGAAAGATCTTGATTCTAGACTGGTTTGCCCTGATTAGCCTCCCGAGGGACTAAGTGCTGATACTAGTTTCTTGTTCTGCAGGGATGTGCACCATGGTAGGTTATTTCACTGGTTTAGTAGAGACTTTGTGTAATATCGCTTCACAGGCAATGGGACGCAAAAGGCGTTTGAGACTGATCCGAACGTCCTCTACATCTCAATACATCAGTTTGAGCAAGGGACATTCTATCCAGCGTCACCGGAAGGGGGAATGAATTACGTTGGGCTGAGTGCTGGCATCGGCAAGTAAGCACAATATATAGCGGTCAAATTTCTTTTCTGATTATTCCTCGCGTCGCAGGAATGTCAACATCCCATGGGAAGAAAAGGGGATGCGTGACGCTGACTACTTATATGCTTTCTTCAAGATAGTTCTTCCAATTGCATACGAGTTTGCCCCAGACTTGGTAATAGGTCCGTGTGCACAAAAGAGCTTGAGCTGCTATGACATCCTAAAGGCTTGCTTAGTTTCGGCGGGGTTTGATGCCGCCGAAGGTGATCCAGTCGGTGACTGCAACGTCACTCCGGCCGGATACGCGCATATGACGCACTTGCTCTCTGCCTTGGCAGGGGGGAGGATGGTTGTCGTCTTAGAGGTATGTATGACGGTCAATTTTCTGGTGAGCTGTGTGTCCCCGACCTTCTAGGGAGGTTACAACGAAAAAGCGACAGCAAAATCAGTCCTTGCCGTAAAAAGAGTGCTACTGGGAGAAAACCCCCCGCCTATGCGTGGCTTCACTGCATGCGCATCTGCAACCCAAACTGTATATGAAGTAGGCATGGTCCAATCCCGATACTGGAACAGCATCAACCCGAAGTCACTTCTTCCCCCTGAAGGTAGGATGATTCGTCTCACACTAGCAGATAGAATTAACTGGTATATCTCTTTCAGTTCTAGACGGGGAAGATCAGCCTATCTCGGCAATAGGTACTGTGAATGTCTCCCGTCAGCAAGTGTCCTACTGACATTCGTCATTCCCAGAACTTTTGAAAGCTCATAGAAACCATTTCATGTTTGAAACGTATAAGATGTACTCCATCCCGTTTGCTAGCGACCATTTAGAATCTGCCTTCGGGGGCCAGGTCATTTGCTCGTATGACTCGATTAACCATTGCTAAATTCCTTTAGTTGACGTTCTCGTTGCGATAGAAAAGATATTTACGATGGGAAGACCATGGTTCTCTACGTACACGATTAGTAAGGTAGACCCTTCCGGATGGGTAATTCATCACCAACCATTAGTATCTAGTGGCAACTTGTATGCTGAACTCAAGCATACGCTATATCTTGACTTGAATATTGAACACTCTTTTATGGTCAGTTCTTCTAAGCTCTATAATCTTAGCCATGACAATATGTTCCCGCAAAGGTTGACTGTAGTCGCACATTCATCGATTGGGTTGTCGAGAAAGGCTGGACCCTCCTTGACGTTAACGTTTTCCCTAAGCCCAAAAGCAGGGCTGAAAAGGTGAGTAGCTTCTAGTACTGGGTTTCCTTTGTGCTTAGCCAGATTAGTCTTCCATGAGGGAGGCATTGGCGTATTTATGGGATAATTACGTTGAGTGAGTGACCCTTACTTCCATGTTCTTGGATTCTTATGATTCTTTAAGGCTCTCTGATGCCGAGGATGTAATAATTGTGACGCAGAGTTCAGCAAATAAGGTCTTGTTTGAATTGGCAGAAAGTCGAGGCATATAATTCTGACCTTTTCGGGAGCGATTCGTCACTTATGCATGTTTTGTGGCGCAGATCTTTCGCGGCAGGTCAAGGCGATCATACAAGTCATTGGGGCTCACGACCAACCTGGTTTCATCCGGCGTAAGGATGATGTCGAGGCTGAACTATACAAAAGCGTACGTTGTCCCTAATGACTTAGTTGTTCAAATAGAATCACAAATAATCGAATAGATGTCATATCTGGCAATTCCTGAGACGCACCCCTTGCTAGTCCCCACTGGGTCGAAAGCACGAGACAAGCTACAGCGACGCCATCAGGAAGTTCAAGGATGGGGTACGTATTTACTGGTTCCGTTCCTCAGGGCTAGTGCTAATGCTCTGCCAGATGTTCTACGTGCCACACTCTTATTTAAGAAAGCCATACCGAGTATCCAGGCTTTTATTGAGAGTAGGGTCAAATCCTGGGAAGTTGACGAGACCAAATTAATACCCTCCCATGCGGAACCCCCCTCCACGCCACACCATCCCAATTCGTCGTAACGATGGAGTTGGTCTTACTTAGCTGTGACCTGACACGATAATAATGCAGTATTCTGGTAATATAATGGTACTCCCTGGATGAACGGCTTTTGTATTTTGATTGAATATGGAAGAGCCTGTACTCCGTTTCTCGAGCGGACGTACAAGCCAAATCATAGCATCGTCTTGCACCCCTTTCTCTTCCTTGTACCTGGATTCACATCGGGCACTTTGCTGTACGCATCTTCCCACGCGTGTGTCAATGAAGTGATAAGAAAAAACCACTGCACTCAGGATTCCCGATCCCACGCAGTAGTCTCTGGCCAATAACGTGTGTGCCATGCATGTCTGTGGGCTATTGGGGCCCCAGTGTTGCAGGGACCTCTTAGGGAGGCTCCAGTGCAGTTTTTGTAGCCTCATTAAGCTCTACCTCTGGCTGCACAAGGTAGGAATGTGAACTCACCAGCGCGTTGAAAACGTGCGATACTACTGGTGACGTGCAGTTAATTACTGAGTTGCTTGTGATTGTATTCATGTTGGAACCCATCATCGGTCACGGTTCATCATCTTAATTACTCCCGAGATGTTTGGTATTAGAGACGCTTGTGTGAC